>Ga0074193_1001190_pt1 | contig 34214 bp, 35 predicted proteins | sample EPASupsiteHSE605_FD_64523 | JGI IMG/M metagenome (GOLD analysis project Ga0074193, IMG submission 64523) | Bioremediated contaminated groundwater from EPA Superfund site, New Mexico - Sample HSE6-05 | ecosystem: Environmental > Aquatic > Deep subsurface > Groundwater > Contaminated ... | reverse complement strand
CACCATTATATCGTGTTGAACTTCCACTTCTGCAATTTTATGCATCCTCATCACTCTTCTCTATTTTAATGGTTTTAACGTTACATTCTTTTCCAGTTAAGACTTCCACATTCCGCTCCCCACATTCCGGGCATACTACTATGGCCAGATAATGGTCAGAACCATCAGTATTGGCTAGTCCTGTAAATTCACAGCCGCGACATTTAATTTCCACAGGCACATCTTCAATGATGATTTCTGCGTTTTTAAGAATTGTATCCTCAACTATGACATCTAATAAAAATTTTAACTGCTCAGGATTTAACATGGTAAGCATTCCCACTTCAATAGTGACTTCAACTACTTCTGTGGCGTTGTTTTTCTCTGCAGCATCTATTACTGTGTCCACTATGGCCTGGGCCATGGATAATTCGTGCATTGGACTACCTCTCTAAGCTTGTATTTAACCTATGTTATGGGAAGCTTATTAATAAAGTTAACAAATAATTACAAGTGAAAGTAAAAAACTGGTAGTTTTTTCCCATGGCGATAATCGCCCCGGGAGTTGAAATAAGCTATTTGAAATCTTTAGTAATATTTTAAATAATTTATGGTGATTTTAATGATAATCGGAGGATCTTCTTCCCAGAAACTGGCTGCTAATATTGCCCAAGAAATGGATGACGTGCTTTGCCCTATAGAAACCCGAAAATTCCCTGACGGGGAACGCTACGTGAGAATTAAGGGAGATGTGGAGGACGGAGTGGTGGTGGTGCAGTCCACTGGCTACCCCCAGGATGAAAACCTCATGGAACTCTTCCTCATTCTTAAAACCCTCCGTGAAATGAACATTACCAAGATTCACACCATTATACCCTATTTTGGTTACGGTAGGCAGGAAAAAAGTTTTAATCAGGGTGAAGCAGTCTCAGCTAAGGTGGTCTGTCAGTTAATAGAATTTGCCGGTGCCAGTTCGGTTTACAGTATGAACCTACACGAGCAAAGTATCTGTGATCTGTTTAACATCCCAGCCTACAATCTGTCGGCCATGCCCGCTATTGCTGATTATGTGAAGAGTAATGTGGAAGACCCAGTAATCATTGCTCCAGATAAGGGTGCTCTAGGTTTTGCCCAGGAAATAGCACAAATTCTTAACTGTGAATCAGATTATTTGGAGAAAGTACGCTTATCTCCAGAGAAGGTGGAGACAAAGCCCAAAAATCTGGATGTGGATGGTAGAGACGCGGTTATCATAGATGATATAATCAGTACTGGTGGAACCATTGTTAATGCCTGTGGAATTCTAACTGAACACCACGCCCGTAGAATTATGGTTTGCTGTGTACACCCAGTACTGGTGGGTGATGCTCTACTTAAAATATTCGCTGCCGGAGCAGATGATGTGGTGGGAACAGACACCCTTAAATCTGAAGTGAGTAATGTGTCTGTGGCCAGTTTGGTGGCTGATGCCTTGCAAAAAGATTATTAATCGGGATTTGTATCATGATCTAAAAAAAAGGATAATAAAATTAATTGATTAACTTACCATAATATCTACTGTCAAATCATATTCGTTGAACTAGCCTATCCCCCAAAAAAAGAGATAAGTGGTAATTCAAAATTGTAAGGTGAAAATCATGTCAAATTGGACTCCTGTAATTATTGGAATTATTTTAACTGTGATTGTAGGCCTAGTTGGAATATTCATACCATTTTTAGGAGTTTTAGCCCCTATAATTGGTGGTTTTATTGCCGCATATCTAGTGGGTGGGGACTACAAAGATGGTGCAGTTAACGGTGGTATTGCAGGTGCCTTTGGAGGAGCAATTCTGGGATTGTTTTTATTAGGTGCATTCACTGCAATTATTGGTGGTCTGGCATTAGGATTTATAATAGGCCTCATACTCGGAATTATCGGCGGAACAATTGGAATAATAGTTAAAGGTCGCTAAAAAAATTCGAAAATAGGAAGTGTATTTAATGATACTAATTATAAAAAAACGAATATGAGGAGGAATAAATAATGGTCAATTGGACAGCAGTGGCTATTGGTTTTGTGGCAACAGTTGTACTGGAAACAATTGGAATTTTATTCATATCTATGGATACCGCAGTTTCGATATTTATAAGCATTTTCGCACCTATAATTGGTGGTTTTATAGCAGCATACTGGGCTGGTGGAGTTTATAAGGAGGGTATTATAAATGGAGGACTTGCCGGTGGATTAGGTTCTTTAATAGCAGCCATTATATTCCTACCGGGAAGTTTAATGTTTATTGTAGAAAATGCCGTGATTAGCTTTATTACCAGTGGAATACTGGGAATTATAGGTGGTTTAATAGGGATATTGGCCAAAGGAAAACCGAAAGGCAAAGAAGAACCTTCCTCAGAATAAATTGAGAACTCCAGCCGGGCCAAAACAATCCAATTAATTTTTAGTTTCCTTTCTTTTTTTATCTGTTAATACATAATCCTTATTCTAATTTCATTATTGTTAGGAATAATCAATTAAATATCAATTTTCTACTCAAATCATCTAAAGGCCAAATTTATTATTACATATTATTACACTATTTAGGGACATCCATATAAACCATAAAATTAAGGCACATTGTCCATTGAGCAAGCATTTATTATCCTACGGAGAAATCCAAAATTATATTATAAAACATAGCGCAAAGTAAATATATGGAGGGGTTGTCTTGATGAGACCTATTTTTGAGGACAATATCTACCTTGGGGAGTGTGAAATTGGAACTTTTTTGGAAATACCTTTTTTTGGAATTATTTTTATAAGAAAGAGTTTTAGAAATTTTACAATCCTAAATCCCTATCATAAACTACATCAACATCAAAACTTCCCCATTTTTTCACAGTTTAAAAAAAAACAATTTAAATTAAGAGTGAAAGGGTGAATAAAAGAATGAATAAAAGAGTGAATTAAATAGGATTAAAAAAAAAGGTTAAATGGATAATAATGTATAAACCGGGGCTTAAATCATGAACTCGGATGCAGTTGGCAAAGAAAAAGTAGATAAAGAGACTCTAGCTTCATTAAAGTTCAAAGCTGAACTTAAATTACTTCCCATAGTCTTGCAGGCTGTGAGAGATGTTACTTGCAGGTATGGTCTTGATGAGGCTTCAGTTAGGGATTTAGAGCTGGCAACCGAGGAAGCCTGCCATAACGTCATAGAACATGCCTATGAACCAGGTGAAGAGGGTTATTATAAGGTGAAGATCCATCGTGAGCCTACCTGTTTCCGGATTACAGTGCGCGATCAGGGGATACCCTTCAACTTACAGCGCTTAAGTGAGGAGGAACCTTCAGACATTGGTGTCCGGTTAATGAGAGCCTGCACTGATGAAATTAGAAGTAAATATCTGGGGAAAAGAGGAAAAGTGGTGGAACTGGTTAAAAATTTCCCCTTTGAATCTGTGAATAACCTGGAAAAATCCCCCACCACGATCCAGTCCAGTTCCATGGATCTGGCAGATCCCTCTGAAAAAGTTACCCTGCGTCTGATGCGTTCTGATGAAACTGTGTCCCTGGCCCGTCTGATATACCGGGTTTACGGTTACACCTATCCCCACGAAGACATATATTACCCGGAAAAATTCGCCTCACTCATAGAATCCGGCCTAGTAACCTCCTGTGTGGCGGTGAATGAACTGGATGAAATTGTAGGACATCTGGGAGTTTTCCTGGAAACCCCTGAAGATCATGTGGGAGAATCTGCACTAGCTGCAGTTGACCCCCGTTACCGGGGAAGAAGATTGTTTCCCAGGATGAAAAAGATGATGATGGAAGAAGTAGCATCAAAGGGTATTCTAGGACTTTACAGTAGGGCAGTGACAGTTCATGTAGCATCACAAAAATCCAATGTTAAAATGGGTGCTAAAGAAACTGGTTTTGTACTGGCACATTCTCCCCCCACCGCGATTTTCAAGAAAATGAAAACCAAAACTGCCAACATCCGCCGTACTGTGGCTCTCTTCTACGTTCCCGTGGTTCCGGACAGGGAACAAACTGTTTTTTTACCCCGCTCCCATGGGAAAATTATTAACAAAATTTACAAACACGCCGAATTACAACGTGTATTTAAAAAAGCAAAACCTGAAAACGTGAAATTAATTCCACATTCCCATATTCATTCCCATATTTTGCCAGAAATGGCCAGTGCATTTTTGAGGGTGAATGAATTTGGTGTGGACTTTATTGATGAACTAAGACTTCAGGTACAGGATTTAAGCCAGCGAAAAATTGAATTAATAGTCCTGGACCTGCCTCTGAAAGATCCTAGTACTGCTATTTTATTTCCTGAGATTGAAAAGTTGAACTTTTTCTTCTCCGGTATCATGCCGGAGTATCTGGATGGAGACTCAATTCGGCTGCAGTACCTTAACAATGTTGCCTTTGATCCAGAAGGCGTGGATATATATTCAGAATTTGCTCAGGAAATATTTAACTATGTGGTGGGTGAATGGAGGAAACATTATCAAACCAACAATTATTAAAGAATAATTCTAAAAAAAACGGGTTTACGGTTAGTTATTATGGATGGTGTGGAAATGGAAATTTCTGGAAAAACAATGAATGATGTGGAAATAGTTTATATAAATGGTCGGCTGGACGCCTACAATTCTAATCTGGTTGAAAAAGAGTTAAATGAACTCATTGATTCGGGTAAGATAAAGATAGTTACTGATCTATCTGGAGTGGAATACATCAGCAGTTCCGGCCTAAGAGTGATGCTTTCGTCACTGAAAAAGTTGAATGCAATGGGAGGAACTCTAAAACTATCATCCTTACAACCATACGTAATGGAAGTTTTTGAAATTGCGGGTTTCACCAAACTTTTCCAGATATACAGTGATGAAAAAGAAGCAGCACAGAGTTTCTAGCATGAAAACTAATAAAAACTAATTTAAATAAAAATTTTTATCAATAGAAGGTTCTATTTATCTACATACTATTATTAAACGTGAAATAATCATTGCCACGTAGAAATTAGTTAAAAACACGTAGAAATTAGTAAACTACGTAATAATTAGTTAAAAAAAATATTAGATTCACATGGACCCCCTAAGTATAACTCTTTTCACAGATCTGGTGGAGAAAGTCTGTGTTATAGTGGTCATAGCCTACCTTTTAACACGGCTTAAGTATTTCACTGAGGTTCTAGATGGTAAATTGACCATCAGGAACCAGATAATACTTATTTTAATATTTGGCGGTATATCCATATACGGTTCATATTCAGGGGTTAATATATTTGGAGCAATAGCCAATGTACGTGATCTGGGCCCCATGGTCGCCGGACTGGTTGGAGGACCCATTGTAGGCCTGGGAGCTGGACTGATAGGAGGTTTACACCGTTTAACCATGGGAGGATTCACCTGCATTCCCTGTTCCCTGTCCACAATTCTGGCGGGAATTTTTGCAGGTATAATCTACCTGGCCAATAAGAAACGTTTTATTGGTATCTGGGGAGCTGTTTTATTCGCAGTTTTAATGGAAAGTTTCCATATGGTACTGGCACTCCTACTGGCATCACCCTTTGCCCAGGCAATGGAAGTGGTTGAAGATCTGTACATACCCATGATACTGGCCAATGCCGTGGGAATGTTCATTTTCGCCCTGATGATCACCAATCTCATAAAGGAAAGAACCACCAAAAGGGAAAGGGACCGACTCTCAGCTCAGCTTGAAAGACGTAAAAAAGAATTGGAAATAGCTCAACAGATCCAGGAGAGTTTCTTACCCCACACCATACCTTTAATTGAAAATTATGACCTGGCTGCCAGTAGTATTCCCGCCCAGGAAGTGGGAGGCGACTTTTATGATTTCATTCCCATTTCCAGTGCACAAACTGGGCTAACCATCGGGGATGTTTCTGGTAAAGGGATACCTGCAGCCCTTTTCATGGCCTTTTCACGTACACTTCTAAGGGCTAAAGCCTGCCGTAACCCAGGGGTTGGTCGGATGATAGAAAGTGTCAATAACTTCATTAACGAAGAACCCCATTCCAACATGTTCGTGACCCTGTTTTACAGTGTCCTGGACAGTTCCCGGAACAAACTCACCTTTGTAAACGCAGGCCATAACCCCCCATTACTTTTAAGAAATAAAAATGGAGAAATCATCCGATTAAGCACGGGAGGGGTGGTTTTAGGGGCTATGAAAGGCCTTAAAATGGATGAAAAAACTATTGATCTGTACTCGGGAGATCTTCTGATCCTGTACACTGACGGTGTTACCGAAGCCATTAACCAGCAGGAAGATCAGTTTGGTGAGGCCCGATTAATTGAAATCATTAAAAATAATCCAGATCTCCCCTCAGGGGATCTGAAAAATCTTATTATTGACCAAGTTTATGATTTTGCATCTGGCACCCCCCAAGCCGATGATATCACCCTTATGGTCCTCAGGAGGACTGTGTGAATGGATGATAAATTGAAGCTTCAGGTGAATGCGGATCTGAAGAACCTTTCCCGTGTAGCTGATTTTACCACTGAAAGTACCCGTGAACTGGGTTTAGATGATAGGGGGGTTTTCCAGCTTCAACTGGCAGTGGATGAGGCTGTCTCCAATATCATCATACATGGTTACACCCACCAGACCGGAGCCATCCACCTGACCATCTGGAAAGAGAATAATAATATTTATATCAGGATACAGGATCGTGGGGAACCTTTTGATCCCATTAAGGCTGATTCACCGGATTTATCAATGCCTCTGGAAGAACGATCCCCTGGGGGTCTGGGTATACACTTCCTGAAAACAGTTACCGACAGTGTTCATTACCAGTTTAAAGATGGGAAAAATATTCTAACATTGACTAAATATCTGGATTGATAAAAAATCAAGATTGATAAAAATCTAGATTGAGTAAAGATTATTTTTAGATCAGAGGATTAGTACCCATCTAGAATTGATTAAGTTTGAACTGGGAGATTATCTGTTAGAATGGGTTGTATTAAATGAAGATAATTTAGATTTGAAAAAATTGTTTCGCTTAATTAGTTTTTAGAGGTTTTTAAGATAATCGGGAAATTAATAAAAACTGAAACTTAAAAAATAAAAAAATCATAGACGGGAATTAGGTAAATAAAAGGTAAAATGAGTAAATAAAAGTAGAATAAGAAGATTTAAAGATTTTACATCTTCTTATTTGCGGGTTCCACGTTGACCCGGAGTCCTTTTATTCCTTTTCTCTGGAGAGCACCAACTACTTCACGGGCGTGTTGTTGGGGAAGTTCTACAAAGGAAAATTTATCCAGAACATCTATACGTCCAATGCTGGTTGAAGATAGTCCTGAGACTTCACTAATTGCCTTTACTATATCCTTTGCCTTTACTTTCTGTTTACGACCCACGTTAACGAAGAACCTAACCATTCCTGGCTGTGCCCCAGTGTCTCCATATTTAGAATCATCATTTTGGCTGGAAGATTCATCCTTTCCTCCCACGTAAAGCTTCAGGAGGGCAGCGGCGATATCCACTGAACTGTAATCTTCTTCCATTAGTCGTTCAATCAAGTGAATCTCGCGGTCAATGTCACCATCATCCATTTCTTTACGGAGTCTTTCCAGGAACATGTCTCTTTTAACTTCTTCCACTTCGCGGAGGGATGGGATCTTCTGTTGTTCGATTCTGACCTTGGTGTAACGCTGGATATCCCTTAACTGGTAGATTTCTTTTCCAGATACAAAGGTGAATGCCTGTCCTTTTCGACCAGCACGTCCGGTTCTGCCTATCCTGTGGACGTAGTATTCCTCGTTGTTAGGAACATCGTAGTTGAAAACTGCTTCCACATCATCCACATCTATTCCCCGGGCTGCAACGTCAGTAGCTACTAGAATTTCTATCTGACCCTTCCGAAACTTATTCATAACTCTGTCCCGCTGGTTCTGACTCATGTCTCCGTGCAGTCCATCGGCAAAGTATCCCCTGGTCTGGAGGTGGCCTACAAGACGATCAACCCTTCTTTTGGTGTTACAGAAGACCAGGGCAAGTTTAAGGTTGTGCATGTCTATAAGTCTGGTCAGAACATCCAGTTTCATCTGTTCTTTGACTTCAAAATAGATCTGTTCAATTTCAGGAACAGTCAATTCCTGATGGGCTACTTTAAGCATTTCAGGCTTGTTCTGGTATTTTCTGGTTATTCCCAAAATTTGAGGAGACATTGTAGCTGAGAAGAGAAGCATTTGCCTTTCTTTTGGGATGTGTTCCAGTACAAATTCAATATCATCTCTGAAACCCATGTCCAGCATCTCATCGGCCTCATCCAGTATGATCATCTTCACGTGATCCATACGAAGAGTGCGCCGGTGAATGTGATCCATTACTCGCCCAGGAGTACCTATGATGATTTGAACTCCTCTTTTCAAGGCTTTAATCTGCCTCTCAATGGGTTGTCCCCCATAAACAGGTAAAACTGTGGTTTTTTTGTATTTAGATAACTTTTTAATCTCTTCTGCCACTTGAATGGCCAGTTCTCTGGTGGGGCAGAGGATTACTGCCTGCACACCTTTAACAGTGGATTCCAGGTTTTCCAGCACAGGTATTCCAAATGCAGCGGTTTTTCCTGTTCCGGTTTGTGCTTGGCCAATGACGTCCTTACCATCCAGTATGTGGGGTAAAGCCAGTGATTGTATAGGGGTTGCTTCTTCAAAACCCATATCAGCAATGGCACGTTTCATTTCACGGGATAATTTCAAATCTTCAAATAATAAACTTTCCATGGTATCTTCCTTACTTTATCTTCCTTTATTTAGTTGTTTCCTTGTTTTATCAACTAAAATATTCTATCAAGAAATATTCTAAATTAATTTAACAAATCATAAGTAAAATCGACTATCCAATTATAACGCTATAAAATTAGTATGGAAAAAATAGCAGGAATAATCAAAAAATCCACATTTACTTTTCTTATTATGTTTCTGTTTTTATTGGCATTTATAGTAATCTGTTTTAGTAATCTGTTTATTTTAACTCTGCCATTAATTTAATCTAATCAATAAATCATCAAAAATAGTTTTTTAAAAAAAATAGAAAATTAAAGAATTAAAAAATAGGGAAAAAATATCCCTAAAAAATTCTTCCATTAATGGGTTGCAGGTTTTTGCAGGATTCCATGAGGTACCATGTCGGTGATCTTCTGCATTTTGTCCATGAGGCTTTTTTTACCCTTACCACTGAGGGTGTGTTCCAGTACCTCGCTAAGAGTTTCCACTGGTACGATTTCTATCTTTTCACGGTACCGTTCTTCTATGAGCACGTCTTCCATGTTAGATTTGGGAATCAGAACCTTGCGTATTCCTGCCTCGGCTGCAGCTTCGATCTTACCCGTGACTCCACCTACCGGCAGCACGTCACCACGAATACTTAAAGATCCAGTTAGAGCTACTGACTGGTCAACGGGTATGTTTTCCAGTGCAGATACAACTGCAGTGGCCACAGAAACACTGGCACTGTCCCCTTCGACCCCTTCATAGGATTGGAGGAACTGAATGTGGATATCGTAATTGGATATGTCGGTTCCGGTGTGTTTCTTAACCAAAGCACTGACGTTTTGCACTGCTTCCTTGGCGATTTCTCCCAGTTTTCCGGTGGCTATGATTTTACCTTCATCCTTACTCTGTGCTGGTGCTGCTTCGGCTGCTATGGGCATGATAATACCACTACGGTCACCAATAATAGCAAGACCGTTGACTTTACCCACTTCACCACCTTCAGATTTGAAAACCCGGTAACGTTTCTTTTGGACTATGTAACGATCGGCGATTTGCTGTTCAAGGGTTCTGGCCAGTTTTTTCGCACTGAGAACGTGATCCACTGTAACATGATCTGCCTTCTCCCCTTTGGCTATGTCACCAGCGGCCCTTACCAGACCACCAAGATCCCTTAGTCTAAGAGTTAATGAGTCTTTTTTACCCGCACGACGCTGGGCTTCATGAATTATCTCAGCTACGGCATCTTTACTGAAGTGAGGTATTCGTCCGTCTTTTTTAACTTCCTGGGCCACAAATTGAACCAGTTTATCACGGTTTTCCTCAGTGTCCTTCATGGAGTCCTTCATGAACACTTCGTAACCGTATCCTCTGATCCTGCTTCTGAGTGCAGGATGCATTCCTTCCAGGACGTGCAGGTTTCCAGAGGCCACCAGTACAAAGTCACAGGGGACTTCCTGGGAACGAACCATGGCTCCGCTGCTGGTCTCACTCTGACCAGTGATGGCGTATTTTTTCTCCTGCATGGCGGTTAATAATTCCTGCTGGGTTTTAATATGCATGGAGCCTATTTCGTCAACGTATAGCACACCCTTGTTGGACTTGTGGATCATTCCAGCTTCCACCCTTTCGTGGGCAGGGGTTCCCAGCCCACCAGACTGGTAAGGGTCGTGACGAACGTCCCCTAAAAGAGCTCCAGCATGGGCTCCGGTAGCGTCAATGAATGGGGCCATGTTATTTTTGTTGTTGTTAATAAGTAGTTTGGGCACCATTACCGTGCTACGGGGTTTCATTTGCATCAGTACCAGTAATACTATTCCTGCAGCGATAATGGCTTCCAGATACTTTTGCAACACAAAACCAATAACCACAATCAGGCTGATTATGGCTATCATGAACATGTTTTTACGTTCTTCCTGTCCTTTGGCCTTGACCTTGTAATTGGTAACCACATTTTTCCCTTCACCAGCAGGCATTACACCAATCAGTGGGTTGTGGTTGTCTTCCATGTTGGGATAAACTAATATGTCCTGAAGTTCTTCAGGGGGAAGTAGTTCAGCCATTCCCTTGGCAAGCATGGATTTTCCAACACCAGGTTCCCCAATTAGAAGAACGTTACGGCGCTGCTTTGCTGCCTTTTTAACTGTTTCTACGGCCTCTTTCTGGCCAATGATCTGATCTATGATCCTATCAGGAACCTCAATTTCTCCTGAAGTTTTGTAACTGCGAAGTTTGACGGTTTCATCGGGAGAAACCTCAGAATCTGGGTTATAATTTGCCATAGGCTTTTGTAACCTCCATAATTTTAGATTTATAAAAAATCAACCTGTTTTTAAAATGGTATATACTCTAATGACTATAGTAAAAGTTATATAAGAACATTTGCTTTGCTGCATTAAATCTCATCTTTTTATGTAATATAAAAGTTTCCTTAAAATATAAATGAGTTTCCTAAAAAATTATTTGTCCTGAAAATTAATTCACATTAACCAGAGATGAAAATTAAAGGATTGTAATTATGGACATTAACTGATTAAACGTAGAAATAACTGTTGGATCATATATTAACCCCACTTTATGAGTTAAATCATGTTATACAACTTTATTGAGTTGAAACATGGGACACGGTAGAAAACTATTGTTTATTTGGTTAAATTATTAAAAGGAACTTTAATAGGTAAACTAAATCACAGCATTAAACCAAATTCATGGAATTAGTGATAGAAATGGTGTCTTCAGATAAAACTAAATGTATAATGGTTCAGGGAACTGCTTCAAATGCAGGTAAAAGTGTGGTGGTAGCTGCACTCTGTCGGATGTTCTCCCAGCGAGGATACCGCGTGGCTCCTTTCAAATCTCAGAATATGTCCCTGAATTCATTCACCACCAGGGAAAATAGGGAAATAGCCATGGCACAAGTCTTACAAGCTGAAGCTGCGGGAGTGGAACCTCACCACCATATGAATCCAGTTTTACTTAAACCCAAGGAGGATTTCACCTCCCAAGTTATTGTTCATGGCAAACCCGCTGGAGACATGAACTTCTACCATTACCAGCATAACTTCCGGGATCAAGCCTTAAAAGCCATTAAAAAATCTTTAGATGCTCTGAAGAAAGATTATGATATTATTGTCATGGAGGGGGCGGGTTCACCTGCAGAGATTAACATGCTGGACGTGGATCTGGCCAATATGCAGATCGCCCGCCTGGCTGACGCTGACGTGATATTAGTTGCCGATATTGATAAAGGTGGTGTTTTCGCATCCATAGCCGGGACTTTCCAGTTACTACCCTCAGAAGACCGTCAGAGGATCAAAGGGATTATCGTAAATAAATTCAGAGGTAACTTGGATATTTTAATGCCAGGAATCAGGCAGATAGAAGAGATTGTTGGTGTTCCAGTCCTGGGAGTGCTACCCTACGATCAGGGACTCAAGCTTCCCGAGGAAGATTCAGCTTCATTATCAGAACGAAAATACCGTAGCAGTGGAAAGATAACCATAGGGGTGATTCGACTTCCCCGTATTTCCAACTTCACCGACATTGACCCCCTGGAATACGAACCTGAAGTGGGAGTGAGACTCATTGAAATTGGGGATGAAATAGGGAATGTAGATGCCCTGATCATCCCAGGGACACGTAACAGTATCAGTGATATGGTAGCCCTGGATAAATCTGGTCTGGGTCATGAAATTAAGGATCTATCAATGGAAATTCCCATTTTTGGTATTTGCGGAGGATACCAGATGTTAGGGTCGAATATCCTGGATAAGTCCCTTAAAGAATCCAGCCTAGGTAGCATTGAGGGTATGGGGATTCTGGATGTTAAAACCAGCTTCGGGGAAATTGAAAAAATTATCAGTCAGAGCCAGGGTACTTTAATTAGGGGTAATGGGATTTTCAAAGGCTCTGAAGGTGAAGTCATTAACGGATACGAACTACATGAAGGCGTTTCATATCTGGGAGAATCTAAACCTCTCCTCAGGGTTCTGCAGGGCTGCGGTAACCATCCCCAATCTGGTTTTGACGGTGCCCAGAATGGTTTAACCGCCGGTACGTACTTCCATGGAATATTCCATAATTTCCATTTCCGCAGATCATTCACGGATTATCTACGGGAAGTTAATGGTCTGGAACCCATAGGTTACCAGAAGGACCATTTCCAGGAGCTGAAAAAATTTTCAATCCAACGTTTATCAGACCTGGTTGAAGATAATCTGGATATGAATTCCTTCCAGAACGTGCTTCGTTTTGATATTTAAACCAATGAAACTCTTTATACCATGAATCCATGATTACTTTATCTATTTTTAAATCAAATTTTTTTTTTTCTTTCATCAAATTTCTTCCCACCATAACCTATATCAAAAATCATAACCTTATCAAAAATTCTAAAAAAAATCCAGAATACTCATGAAATTAGATAAAACAGAATTAAATTTGATCAAAATTAACCATGATTAAAATTTGATTAAAAATGATAGACTTGATATTTTTAGATAATAAGATCGGATAATTGAGATTTATATTAAAAAAGAGTTTTTTAAAGCATATATCAAAAAAAGGATTATAATTTGGGATTATAATTTCTTTAAATGATATTGAATGATACTCAATAAAGATAATATTGATATTCAATAAAGAATATTTAATGAATTTTAATTTTTAATGGATTAATGAATTACTAAGGGACTTTTAATAGATAAATGAATTAATAAGGGAATAATTTTGAATTTTAAGGGACTGATTGAAATTTTGAAGAACGATTCATTATATTTTTTATTATCAGGTGATGCCCTTAAATAAAAATGGAAGTAACTTTCTTAACTGACTTGGTTTTCACCAGTACTGATATTTTTTCGTTTTTTTCCAGAATCCAGTCATCACGAGGGATGTACATTTCACCATTTTGATGGATGGCTGCGATGATATAATCATCAGTGGGGCTTAGATCACTTACTCTCTTACCTATAATTCTTGAATTTTCAATACTGATATCTAGGAGCTCTGCATTTCCCTTACCCACCACAATCAAATCCGCAATTTTTGGGCGGTTTATTAGTTTTTCTAGGTAACCGGCAGCAGTGAGTTCCGGGCTGATAACATGATTTATGCCCACTTTTTTAAAGGCCTCTTCATGATCAGGATTACTTACCCTGGCAATGATCTTGGGAACATTGTAATCTTTTACCAGGATACAAGAGAGCAAGTTAGCCTCATCATAACCTGTGGCAGCAACAAAAACATCTGCATCAGAGATATTCGCCTCTTCAAGAGTTTTTACATTGGTACCGTTTCCACATATTACCAGGGCATCTAATTCTGCGGCTGCATTCCCACATAATCCACTGTCACTCTCGATGAGAGATACATCATTTCCTGATGCCACCAGGTAATTAGCCAGGGTTAAACCAACCCTTCCTCCTCCCATTATAACTACGTACATTATAACACCATTAACTTAATATTGACCATAATATTTGTGAAATAATTGATTATTGATTTTTTTCAGTTTTTAATAAATGATTTCTTTTAGTGATTTTTTTTACTTATTTAATTTAAATACTGGAACTAAATTTTTCCATTTAGCTAAATCTAAAGGGCAATGAACATTTTAAGCCACATCGGAACTTCTAAAAGACATTCTAATTCAACTTGTATTGATAGAAATATCTATAATATAAAGATTACGGCGGTGAATAATAAAAACACAAATAGGATTGAATTTAAAAAAGATACACTTGTCATTTTAAATGAATTTGAAAGGCCAAGGTGTTTAAATTTTACAATTTTTAGTGGGAATAGGGTTTTAAAATAAATTTAAGATGAATAAATGGGATAATTTAATTTTCTAAATTAATCACTCAATTTTCATTTCAAAAAAGAGATAAGAAAGTAAGATCACTTATCAAAATCACTTAACCACAAAAACTGGGCATCTGGCAGATCTTACCACACTTTCCGTAACGCTTCCAGGGTATAATCGGTTCAATCCGTGTTTACCTGAAGCTCCCATAACCACCAGATCGATTTCTTCTTCTTCGATGGTTTTTAGTATTTCATCAGCAGGTTTACCCTTTTTAATCCGTGTAATGATCTGAATATTTTTACATTTACCATCACACTCTTTTTCCTCTAGTTTTTCGGAAAATTTTTGAACTGCCATGTTACCCTCAGCCTTAAATTGATCTTCCAAACTCAATTCAAGATCTTTTTGAGGTATAGATCTCAGGTAAGAAGTGTCGATTACATTTAAAACAATGATCTGGGAAAAACTTTTATCAGCAATCCATATGGCATATTCTCCAGCTTTTTCAGAATATTCTGAGCCATCAGTAGGTAGTAATATTTTTTTATACACAGCCATTCCTCCTTTTTAGTTATATGTAACTTTTAGGATTATAGTCTTAACCATTAATTATGAACTATTCGCTACAAAATCGTTTACTAAAAATTACCACCATTTTCTCTTTTTTGTCCGTGGACAATTAATAATTAATTTTTAGAGATAATTTAAAGTTAAAATAAATATTTGAAGATTATTATGAATTATTTAACTATTATAAGTTGTATAAACGATTTAAATATATTTTACCGGCAAAAACAGTTATAAAAAATTAATTAAGCCAAATAATCATTTTAACAGGCATTAAAAGCAAATTTTATCATCATCACAACTTATCTCTGAGTTAACACTCACTTAAATTTTCAGGACCGCCCCTCATAAAACCTAAAGATATAAATAGGATGAACAGAAAATCACGGTATGCACAACGCATGCGGCGTTAGTCCAGCCTGGTTAAGACACTGGCCTGCCACGCCAGCGACCCGGGTTCAAATCCCGGACGCCGCATCGCGGCTGTAGTCTAGTCTGGTTAGGACTTGGGCCTTCCAAGCCTACGACCCGGGTTCAAATCCCGGCAGCCGCACTACCCCCTTATTTTTATAATAATTACCCCTTTAAAGAGCTTTAACGTTTTTTTCAATAACTCCACTGTATATTACTCCTCTGTTTATTCCCTCATTTTAAGAAAACATTACAATAAAAAAAGTGCAATTTCCATTTGAGATTTGATGTGAAACTGACATTTTACAGTGCAATCATCAGAAACTGATTGTTTTTCTTTTATCATACCATAAACAGGTTTTTAACATACCTAAACAGTGAATAAACCAATCCAGTGAATAAACCAACACTGAATTCACAATAAGAATAAATTCCGTGAAAATCCCAAAAAGATAACCCAATAAAGATAAAATTCCATGAAATAACCAATGAACCCTATACATTTGAAAATTGATTTTCTAAGTTGTAAAATGAAGTTGTAAACGATTTAAAGAAAAAGAAATACGAAATTCAATTTAAATATTTATAGATTTTTTAATTTTTATAGATAAAAATCTAAACCCCCGCTAATAAGAATGTTCTAAAAAAGAATGTGTATTAGACGGGTATTAAGAGTTCAGCAGCTACCATCCTGCAAATATCCGTTTTGGTAATTACTCCCACTGGTTTACCATCGTCAAGTACTAATAATCCAGATATGTCTGCTCTTAACATGAGGTTAGCTGCATCTTCTATACCATCATCGGCAGAAATGGTGATGACTTCCTTGGACATTATATCCGTGATCTGAAGTGAAACTGCATCTTTGGCTGAAGGTTTGATAGTTCCCAGAACTCCAATAAGATCTGAATAAGAAACCACACCCAACGGTTCACCATCATCATCCATAACAAAAAGTCTCCGCACCCCTTCCTTGTACATCTTTTGAAAGGCTTCTGGTGGACGGGTACTGGAAGAAATGGTTATAACATCCTGGTTCATTGCCTCTTTAACTTTCATTTTCTCACCCTTTGACCGATATCACTAATTATATCCTCATTTTTAATTTAGTCCATCATTCTTAATTATGTTTCTATGCATTACATTATTGGTAAAGTATATTATGAAATTTTTTTAAGTAAAATATTTAAAAAATTAAATTAAATAATAATGGATAAAATAAGAAAATAACTTATGGGAATAATTAATAAAATCTACAGATGAAATTACATCATTGAAACTGCATAATTCTTCTGGAACTCAATTAGTATGCAGATTTAGTATGAATTAGTTTTTAAAAAAATTTTTCCAATTAGGCTTGAAAATGATCTAATTTTAATATTATCCTATTAAAAAAATATTGGAATAATATTAAGGATTATTAATTAAGTTCCAGACAAAATAACTATTTTTGAGTCAAAAAAACATCCCTTAACCAATAGACAGACTGCATCCAGATTTAGGGTCTAAATCACTGGGCTGAAGTATGAAGTTATTAAGTTATGCTAAGGTTTATATATCAAGATTTTTATAATAAACAAAAAAGTTCATGTCTAACTATTAAAAATTGTTTGCCGTGAACAATATTTGAAGTATTGTGCAACATTTAAATACCATAAAACTGTAATATAATATTAAACAATCCGGAGGGAATAAATTGATGAGAATAAGCATGTCACTACCCAAAAAGTTGTTAAACGAATTTGATGAAGTATTAAAAGACCGGGGATACCAATCCCGATCCAAAGGTATCAGAGACGCATTGAAAGATTACATAGTACGATACCAGTGGATGAAAGAAATGGAAGGCGACCGTATAGGAATTATTGCCGTGATCTACGACCACCACTATACCGGAGTAATGGAAGACCTAACTGACATCCAGCACGACTTCCGAGACTACATAAACGCGGTTATGCACGTGCACATGACTGAAAAATACTGCCTGGAAGTAGTAGTTGTTAAAGGAGACGTTAAATACATCCGAGACCTCACCGAAAAAATAATGAGACTCAAAGGAGTAGAACACGTTAAACTTACCAGCACCGCCAGCGGACAAAATTAATCCAAAATAATAATATAATCCCAAACCAAGATAAAAAGGATGAAAATCACATCCTATCAACAGAACTTGCTCTCAGACAGTGAACGACTGACAGCATTTCACCAAGTAATAAGTGAAAAATCCAAGGGTATCATTTACGATCTGGGGACCGGTTCAGGAGTACTCAGCTCCTGGGCTGCTCCACTGGCTCGTTTTGTTTATGCCGTGGAAAAAAATCCATTAACGGCCCAGATAGCCCAAAAAAATCTAAGCCAATTTGAAAACGTTACCCTGATGGTAAACGATGCAAAATCTATTTTTTTCCCTGAAAAAGCAGACTTAATAATCTGTGAAATGATGGACACTGCACTAATTGATGAAGACCAGGTCCCAGTAATTAATTCTGTAAGAAAATATCTAAAAAAAGATGGGAAAATAATCCCTTGTGGAGTGTTCAACGGAGTGGAAGCTGTGAATACCATCATCAACCACCCCTGTTATCAGGAAGAAGAAACTCCCCATACCAAATTGATGAGTAAGCTAATCATATATGATAAAATTGATTTTGAAAAATATATTGAACCTGAAGTTGATTATAGTATCATAATTCCAATTAAGGATGAAGGATCAATTTCAGGCATTAAAATCACGACTTTCACCCTTCTAACACCTGATTTTATTTGTGGACCAACACCCATGATGAATCCACCTCTTCTAATCCCCACTAACCATTTGAAGGTTAAAAAGGAAGATAATATTATTTTAAAATTAAAATATATCATGGGGGGTGGGTTAGATACCATTAGAGCATCAATTGAAACAGTTCCTCAATAATTCACAGAAAATTGTGATACTGGGAATTGGAAATGAAATGAGGGGGGATGATGGTCTAGGATCAGTGCTCGCCCAGGAACTGTCCAATCTTGAAGACAAAAATATCTCAATTTTTGATGGGAAAACCGTACCTGAAAATTTCACTGGAGCCATAAAAAGAGAAACCCCAAGCCATATCATCATTTTAGATGCCGTGGAAATGGGTGAAACCCCCGGACACGTGAAACTGGTGTTTAAAGAAGAAATTGCCAACTACAGTATATCTACCCATGCCATGCCCTTATCATTCCTCATCAATTATCTTGAAACAACCACTTCAGCCAAGATTATGTTAATGGGGATACAACCCAAAGATATGGATTTAATTGACAAGATGTCTCCTGAAATCCATGAAAGCTTGAATTACGTTTTAAAACTGTTCAAGCATACCCTAAAAAAACTTAAAAAATCTTAAAATATCTTAAATTTAAGATGAAAAAAGGATAATGAGCTAAAAAACAAAAAACTATCCTTCCCTCCCAAAAGCATATTCAAGTTATAATATCCAATCCTACTATTTTCAAATGAATTCTATTTTTTTAACAATTCATGATACTAACAGTTTATTGACAGCCCCTAATAATTCATAATCTTAGGTTAAAATGTTTAAAATAACTAAAAAAAAATCACTATCAAACAAATATTATTAACCCTAATCAGAACCATAAAATCTAACCAATAGACTTAACTTACACTTCCCCTCAATCATAAATTTACATAACCCATTCATTTAAATAAAAAATAAAATGAATAGAAAATAAAAATAGGCTATAAACATGAAATTGCTGTTTATTGGAGCTCGTCTGTTTGATGATGTGGCCCTTTACACTAAAAATAATGGAATAACTACTGTTCTAACTGAATCAAACCCCCAATCATCAAATCTTAGTTTGGCTGATTCCCATTATATTGTCCCCCGCGGGATGGATCAACCTAAAGAAATTGCCATTAAAGAAGATGTGGATGGGGTAGTTCCCCTTATAGGGATTGATGGACCCCTTTTTGATGTGGCTTTGCTTAAGGAAGAGTTGGAAAGAGATTATGGTTTACCAGTGGTAGCATCACCCCCCGATGCAGTTTCAATCTCTGGGGACAAAATCAAAACCAAGAAAATTCTAGTGGAGAATGAAATAAAAACCCCTGAATACAATTTAATCCAATCTAACCACGAATTAAAGCTGAATGAATTCCCCATGGTTCTTAAACAGGCTCAGGGACAGGGTGGGAAAGATATTAAAATTGCATTATCCAGTGAAGATGTGCATACCTACCTGGAACAATACAACTGTGCCCTGGCGGAAAAATTCATAGATGGGATTGAAATATCCGTGGAAATATTAAGGTGGAACGGACATTCCATCCCCCTGGTCCCAGTTTACAAAGGCAGAACCACCCTTGACTGTATCCATCCTCTGCACAAATTAAAAAAGGCCCCCCTCACTGGAGAGGATGATGCTGGTGGGGAAATTAGGGATACCATAAGAAAGATTGCTCAAGATATTGGGGAAATAATTGGTGTTGAGGGCACATCAGACCTGGATCTCATACTGACTACACATGACCATGAAACTTTTGTTTTAGAGATAAACACCCGCCCCAGTGGCACCCGTTACCTTACCACAGCATCCTGTGACATAAATCCATTATGGGAAATGGTGGAAATGGCCACTGGTTCATGGAATGCCAGTAATGTGGTTAAACGGATGAAAAACTATTTTGCCCTGGAGATACCTGTAGGGGACTATCCGAGTGATAGGAACAACTACCAGTATCGGGAATTCCAGACAGATAATAACTGGATAATTCATGGCCCCCCTAACCATCAGCGAATAACAATCAGGGGTCAAGATGAGGAAGATGCCTTTAAAACTGCCCAAAAGCTGAATATTCAACTTGGGAAAATTTAATGATATATATCCATGAACTAAAAATAAGATTTAAATCAAAATAACATGGAAATATGTTTTTCTGATATTATAAGGCCATGTATAATTCCCAAGAATTAGAATAATAGACATGCTTTCAATCCATGAAAAACTTAAAATAAATAGACTGATTATAATACAAGTAATCTTTAAAAGAGATATTCAATAATAAAATTAAACTTACAATCTGATGAATTCACTGCAACAATCCCATATATTAAAATAAATTATTCACTGATAATTCATGTATATTCCGTTATTTATAAGGTGGTAAATTGAGCATAATAGAGACACTGATTTTAGCATTTATTCTAACATTTTTAGCCACAATATTCTTCACTTACTTTGTTCGTAAGATATTGAAGGATGCCAATGTTACTGACAGTCCCATTGTAACTGAACACAAACATAAAACTGGAACCCCCACCATGGGAGGATTGGCCATGTTACTGGGTGCAGCACTGGCTGCATCAGTTTATTTTAATGAAAAAAACCTGGTACTAACCGTGCTGATTATGTTAAGTGCAGGTTTAGTGGGATTACTGGATGACCTCCTGGGATTGAAGATCAAGGAAGTGCAGAAGGTTGCACGTAACATCACCACACAACCCCTAACCATTGGCCGGCTAACCCTTAATCCAGGTGAAGAAGCCCGAGTGGCAACACCTAAAGCTAAAGAGGATCTTCCGGATTTATTAAATAATGGCAAAGTTGAAATTACCGGTGAAACACCCATCAAAACTGAAGGAAAAGAAAGAAATAAAATAATTGCCCAAATAGTACTGGGAATTTTCCTGGCAGCCACCGGTGCAGTGAGCAGTGCAGTTCTCGGATTTGAAGCAGGGATCTTCATAATTCCCATAGTGATCTTCGGAGTAATTGGTTCCATTAACTCCGTGAACCTCATCGATGGGATGGATGGTTTAGCAGCAGGCATATTAACCATTGCCTCTGCTTCTTGTGCAATTTTCTCATTAATTAGTGGTAATTCAACTGCCATCATACCTTTTGGAGTTTTAGCCGGAGTATCTCTTGGTTTTCTGGTTTTCAACCGTTACCCGGCAAGCATTATCATGGGAGACACTGGATCATTTGCCTTGGGTGCTGGATACATCACTGCCGGTTTTCTGGGAGATGTGATCTACTTTGCAGTCATTGCCCTAGCCATACCTATAATCTCCGTGGTGGTCAGTCTCATGCACCGTTCCCATATTATAAAATTACCTGTGGAACCGTTACACCATACTTTACATTACAAGGGCCTATCTGAGAAAAAGATAATAGCTCTTTACTGGTCAATTACATTTATCATATGTTTAGCAGCTATTTTAGTCTACCAATTCGTTTGGTAGCTCATATTTTTAAATTTACTCAATGAAACCAGATAAGTCAATAAATCAATAACCGGATTTCATACTCTTAACTAGCGGATAAATCTAAAGGACAATAATAATCTAAAAGACAGGAATAGGATAATGAAAGAACTCACCACCCTTAAACTAGCTCAAACGTGCCATGGAAAATTAATTGGTACTAATCAGAGTGTGAGTGGTATATTTAACATCTTGAAGGATGCTAAAGAAGGTGATATGGTTGTCCGCCACTGGATTGATGAAACTGGTGTGGAAATAGCCTCGCGTAATGGTGCTTCCTGCATTATAACCCAAGATGCACATGGAAATGCCACCCAAATAGCTCAAAAACTTAAAATCCCGCTTATTTTAACTAAAAGGATTGAATTGATCAATGCTTTCGCCATTAGCTGGGCTCTTGAGGTATATGCCCCAAATACTCTAAGAGTAGTGGTGACCGGGACTAACGGTAAATCCACCACCACCCATATGATCCATACTATTCTTAAAGAAGCAGGTTACACTACTCACACCAATACTGACTCGGAATCAGAGTTTAACACCCTAATAGATCCAATGGTAGCCAAACAGATTGCTGAGTTTAAGGGTGAATTAGAAGCCATTGTTTTAGAGGTTTCTGAGGTACAGGGGTGGGAGGATAGGAACATGAAGGATCATGCCCATCTTATGACCAGCGCCATCCAACCCCAGGTGGTGGTTCTCACCAACGTGGCCTTGGACCATATTGGTCTGGTGAATTCACTGGAAGAAGCATCTCAAGAAATTTCAAGTTCATTGAAGGGATTTAAGGGAGATTATGTTGTTTTAAATCATGATGATCCCTTAATAAGGGATATGCAGAGCATGGTTCCAACAGGTTCACAAGTTATATTCTATGGTTCCAGTACCAATGTTGAATTTAGGAATGAAGGAATATTTTTCGGAGAAACCCTGCTTATTCCCTGGGAAGACCTACCATTTAAAAGCCCACATTTTATCCAGAACACACTTGCCGCAGTTAGCACGGGTCTAGCCCTTAAAATCGAACCAGAAGTTATTCAAAGAGCAGTATCATCATACCAACCATTAAAACGCAGGTTCACTGTGCTGGGTACTGATCCTTTGATCATTGATGATTTTGCCCATAATCCCGAAGGTATTAAAGCCACAGTAAAAAGTGCTGCTGATTTGGCAATAGGAAAATTTCACCTGGTCTGTGCCATCAGAGGTTCCCGGGGGGAATCTCTTAATCAATTAAATGCCCAGGCTGTTGCTAAGTCCATTAAAGGGCTGAACTGTAACCTGATATTAACCAGTAGTCAGGATGTGGTGGACGATGCTAACTGGGTAAAACCTTCTGAGAAAAAGGTATTTATAGAGGTACTGCAAAAGGAAGGAATTAATTACACCCATTATGATACCCTGGCTGAAGCATTGAAAAAGGTTTTAAAATCTGCTCAGGGCAATGAAACCATACTGCTTATTGGTGCCCAAGGTATGGATCCCGCATCATGTGTTTTACGAGAGATAACTTAAGGATAGTTCTTGATATTAAATTATGGGAACTTAAATTATTCAAATTTATAGAGATATTAAGATCAGTATTTGAGGATATTCTGGAAAACTATTAAAGTATAAAAAAGATTTAAGCAGTAAATAATATCAGATATCAACATATTTCAAAGATCAATAAGTATATTTCAAACATATCCCCCAACATTATATCTTGATGCAAAAATAATTTTATAAAAGTAAATATTGATTATATCAGTTTCATTGTGCTTTTTAAGTCACATCATTTTACTTAAAAAAATGATGTGGATTGTATCCAAATTCCCTTCAGCTATTATTAAATAAATTATTTATAAATGAATTTATTAAGGTTAAATAATAAAAATAGCCTTGATAACTTCCTGTAAGACAAAAAATCAAAAACATTAACTAAATTATTCCAGATTAACCCTCTAACTAATTACCGTGTTTAATTTCAATGAGTTTATATTAAATCATGTGGCCATTTAAAATACAGAATGGACTAAATAGTGTTAAAAACTAGAATTGATGATAACAGGCATTAAATAGTATCAGAAAGGCATTAAATAGTGTCAAAAAAAGGTAAACTTGTTAACTGGTTATGCAGGAATTATAAAGAAACTGGTGTTAAATAAAATGAGTACTGATATGGATAAGCATTCATCTGAGGTGGATAAGATTCCTCAAAAGAGAATGGAAACCTATGGAGTTATAGGCATATGCGGAGTAGTGGGAAACCTGGTTGCCAGAGTTCTCATGGACCATGGTCATCGAGTAATATGCACAGATATCCACAGTTCAAATAATTGCCCATTCATTTACACTCTCGATGGTTATAACACCCAAATCTACTTAAATGAACATCCAGAATCCTTTTTTAGATCATCAGATTATATTATCCCACCACCCAGTCTAAAAAAATCTTCGAAGTTGTTCCAGCAGATAAAAGACAGCCCTGCCCAACTGATGGAAGTGGATGACCTTATAAGACAGATCACACCCGATAAACCAGTGATCTGTATAACTGGAACCAATGGTAAAACTACCACCACCACTCTCCTAAAACATTTATGTTACAACGCGGGATTTAAACCCACTGAACATGGATTCATGACTCTCCAGGGGAATGTGGATTACATTCCTCCGTTACAGTGCAGGTTGGATGGGGATGTTGCCGTGGTGGAAACTGGTACAGAAGGGAATAAAGGAGATTTAAAGTTTATATTAGACCGTTGTCATCCTTCCTGTGGCTTAATAACCAATATCAATCCCGATCACTTGAACCACAATCAGGACTTCATGCAATATCGCCTTATCAAAGGTGAATTATTAGAAGAGCTTAGGGGAAGAACTGTGGTGGTTAACGGAGATGATCCTGCAGTATGGGGACTGGTATCCAATAAGAATTATGAGGGGAAAGTGATAAGCTTTGGAGTTGACCATCCTCCTCAGGGTAAAAGCAAAAAAGAATGCTGTTGTGGGAGAGAGATCAACCTAAATGAAACCCTTTCTGGAGTAGGTTACTACCAATGTGAATGTGGTTTAAAACGTCCTGTTCCAGATTATTTAGCCACCAATATAAAAGAAAATAGTTTCATCCTGGAAGCTGGTAATAAAAAGATTGAAATGGAAATAAGTATCACTGGATTACACAATGTTTACAATGCCATGGGCGCCATTGCCGTGGGGCATGAATTATTGAAAATACCCCTGGAAGACATTGTAAAATATCTTAAAACATTTAAAGGAGTTCCAGGACGTTTAGAATACATTTATAATGATCAAGATATGGATTTGATTATAGATTATGCTCACAATCCTTCTGGAGTCGAAACTGTACTCAGAGAACTTAAAAAAACCTATGATAAATTAGCAGTGGTAATAACCATTTCATCGGAATCAGGAAAAACTGGAGATTTGGATATTATGGAAAGAGCTATGGGTAACTCTGATTTTATTATACCTGCATCCTATTACTCCCGACTGGCTGCAGAAAAATATATTTCATCAGGAAAGATCATATTACCCTCGGTTGAACCTGAAGAATTCCGTAAAGGTACATTGGGAGCCACTGCAGAACAGGTTATTGAAGGCCTTAAAAAAGGATTAAAATGTGATGCAGATGCATTAGTCTGCATTGGTGAAGCTGCAGTAAAATATAAGAAAAATATAAAGAATTTTATAGATTCAGAGGATATTGAAAGATTTACAAAATAATTTAGTTAACAAATTGTGTACAAGGTGAAAAAATATGTTCATTAAGGTAAGAAGAGATACCCTGATTATTTTAATGTTGGCATTTATTCTTATCACATCTGGGAGACTGATGTCTTACATGTCCTATGCTTCCTCTACGGAAACAGAACAGGGAATTCCCATTGCAGGAGTTATTGTGAAAGGAAATGATATTGTGCCCACAGATTCCATCCGGACCAACATTGCCAATGTGGGGTTCCGAACTGGTAGTTATATTCAAGGAGACACTCTCATAACCAGTAAAAGGAAGGTTCCCTTAAATGAAGCTCTGGAAAATGCCCGTCAAGCAGCCATGCTTTCCACGGTTCCGGGAACAAAAGCAACCCCTATTAAAGCGGTTGATGTTAAACTGGATAAACAAACCGGTATATTAACGGTTAACGTTATCGAAGACTTTTCTACTGTACAAATTAATCAGAGTGGCTGACCGGTGCGTGAGTAAAATGGAAAAAGAATTTTAAGGTGAAACCGAGATGATTCAGAACAATTTACAGAGAATCCTGGTGCTTCTGGTAACCCTGGTGTTGCTGGTTAACACCTCAGCTGCAACCTGCAACATGGTTATTATCACCGACCCCACTGGAACAGACCCCAATGGAGCGGCAGCAGGCAGTATGTCCTTTGCCGATAACATGTTCCAGTCCACATTCATCCTGTCCAAAGAGAAACACTTCACTGTTCTTTCTGGAGGTGAAGGTAATGAAACTCCTCGACTGGCAGCCATTATAGAAACTATTAAAAGACTTGATAATGGTGCAACAGCATCAGAAGCTGCCAGCGCAGCAAGCAGTTACTCAGGTATAAGGGTAATGACCGGAGGTCCCACCATCGGCGCTGCAGTGGGAGGATCCTTTGATGCATATGTAGTTACTGTAGCCGGTGATGGAACCATAACTGCCACACCAGTGTCCGGAGGATTGGCCACACTTCCCGCAGGACAAAAAGGAGCTATTATACACCTACGTAACACTCACGGTAACCCGCAGTACGGGACTGCTGAAACTGTGCGTCAAGAAACTGCAATCACCATAGGGAAAATGATTCGTGATGGTTACCCTGCCACTGAGATTTTAGGTGCAGCATTTGAAGAAGTAGCCAAGGATTCCGGTGAAAAATATGGTGGAGGGGGAAATAACCTAGTATCCTCCATAACCAGTGGAGACATGTTCACTCCTTCCAAGCTGAATACCACCGGTTACCCCATGGATGAACCCTATTCTAAAGAATGCCCTAAAGATGGTTGGAGTGTTGCATATCCTGCAGCAGAGAACTATCAGACCTGCCCCTACGATGGAACCGCACTGAAAACTGTTTATGCCTATGAGGCTCTGGCGGATAAAATAACAGTCACCAGTAACAGCACCGCTGTATCCGTATATGGAACTGATGCCGCTGGTGTTTATGAAACAACTGAAGAAATTGTCCAGTATTCAGTTAAGAAAAACGGTTATAACAGTGCCACTATAGCTACTGCCATAAACAATGCCATAGATAATGGTCTTCTGGTGGGAGTGAATTACATTGAACCCAAGGACATTAACATAGTGGAAAGCACACGTTCTGTGGGAGTTTACTTCAAACCCCTACCAGACCATCGTACTTCCCCTCCATGGAATCTGCCCATAAGCACATCAATACTGGACATTGTAGGAAGCATACAAACTGCAATTGGACTGATACTGATAATTCTGGTTCTATTTAGAAGCACACTAATCAGTTCATTCCTTAAAAAAAGGCGGTAACCCATGACTATAGTACTTATACGTGCCGAAAACCAAACAAAAATCCTTAACAGCCTGGCCGATATTGAAAGACACGCCGGACTTAAAATTAATGGAAAACCACGGATTATTGACAATAAACTGGCTGATAAATATGCTAAAAGCATAATGAAAGACAGATTAAGGTCAAAATCTAAAATTGCAGTTTTAGTATCTGTAAAGGAGGATGCTACCCTTAGTATTCTTCAGATAAGAAAAATACATCCCCCTGCACATTTAGTGGTTATAAGCGAAGAATACCCTCAGTGGGAAGAGATTAAGAAAATATTCAACACCCTCCCCCCACTTAAAGGATATTACTCTTCCAAAAAACCAAACAGTCCAAAACCAATTCCCTCAACAAATAAAAATTTAAAATGAAAACGACATTATTTTATTTTTTTATTTAGTGGATTTTTTTTTAAATCCTTAATAATTCCCTATCCTTTTTTTAGCTCCTTAAAAACAAGCTCCCTGTAAAAATTAATTTTTTAAATGCTTAATAAAAAAATGAGAAATGAAAAAGTTTGAAGGATGTAGAATCCTATCAATTCTTTTTAATCCTTGCAATATCCCCAATAGTTGCTCTTCTCATGTGGGCCGCACTCTGGTCATCCATTTGTGCCTGTTCTGTTTTTTCCAGGAGAGTTACTTTCAGGGTTTTCTCCAGTTTCCGTGCCAGTTTTATATCAGGAACCATTTTCCCGGATTCAAGACGGTTTATCACCGAAACCTTCTCATAGATTTTTTCACCAAGATCTTCCCGGGACCAACCTTTTTTCTCTCGGGCTTCCCTGATTACAGTCTGGTAGTCCTCAATAACTTCATGTGTTGGTTCCTGAGACCTAAATGATCTTCTTCTACCGGCTGGGGCCCTGCTTCCAGGACCACGCTGTGGTTTTGGGGGTTCTCTCTGTACTTTACCAAATTTTGAACAATCATTACAGGTTAACATAATTGAATTTTCGATTTTCGTTCTAACTGGCTTTCCAATAACCTTTTTTCCGCATATCTCGCATCTCATGACTGATCCCTTTAGTTTTAATTGGTAATCTTTATAGTTTAATTGGTATATACTTGAATACCTCAATACTTAAATATTATTAGGGACAATAAACCCAATAAATAATATCAATATAAGCTGATATTATTCTTCACCAACCTAATGAGGAGTGAACTTGTAAGATGGAAAAAACATCACAAAACATCTTAAAAAAGATAGAAGACCTAAAAAAAGAGATAAAAATCCTGAAAGAGGATAATGCCAAGACTAAGAGAAATCTGATGTGGAAGGTCAGGAAACTAGAGAAAGACAAGCTTCTGATTGAAAACGAGAAGATGAGACTGGACCGTGAAGTGAAATCCCTCCGAGGGGAAATTGAAAGGTTCCGATCACCACCACTGGTAATTGCCACTGTAACCGAAGTTTTAGATGAGGGGAAAGTTGTGGTAAAAAGCAGTACCGGACCCCACTTTGTAATTGGCTACTCTCGTTTCTTAGATGAGAAGTCACTGGAACCCGGAGCCAGAGTGGCCCTAAACCAGCAGACATTCAGCATCGTCAGTGTTTTACCATCTGAAAAAGATCCACTCGTAACTGGTATGGAAGTTGAAGAAAAGCCAAATGTAAGTTACGAACAGATAGGCGGACTCGAAGAACAGATCGTGGAGATCAAGGAGACCGTTGAATTACCACTTAAAAAACCAGAACTATTCACCAATATTGGAATAGAACCACCAAAAGGAGTACTCCTCTACGGACCTCCCGGTACTGGTAAAACATTACTGGCTAAAGCCGTGGCCCATGAAACCAATGCCACCTTCATAAAAATCGTGGCCTCGGAATTCGTGAAGAAATATATTGGAGAAGGAGCCCGCCTGGTGCGTGGTGTCTTTGAACTGGCCAAGGAAAAAGCCCCCAGCATAATATTCATTGATGAAATAGATGCCATTGCAGCTAAACGACTTAAAAGTTCCACCAGCGGTGACCGTGAGGTTCAAAGAACCCTTATGCAGCTTTTAGCTGAGATGGATGGGTTTGAAGGAAGGGGAGATGTGGGAATAGTGGCTGCCACCAACCGACCAGACATTCTGGACCCTGCTCTACTAAGACCTGGAAGGTTCGACCGTTTCATCGAAGTGCCCATACCCAATGAGGATGGTAGGAGAGAAATACTCAAGATCCACACTAAAAACATGAATTTAGAAGAAGATGTGGATATCGAACTCGTCTCCAGCCTCAGTGAAGGTGCATCCGGAGCTGATCTTAAAGCTATCTGTACCGAGGCAGGTATGTTCGCCATAAGGGAAGAAAGACCCATTGTGGTTATGAACGACTTCCTGGATGCAGTGGATAAGATCATCGGCATGGAACGTGACGAGGAAATACGAAAAGAAGCTGGAGTGATGTACGGATAAAATCCAGTTTATTTTGAGGATTATATCCTCTTATTTTTTATTTTTAACTAATATTTATGTTTAATTTGATTCATAACAGTTTTTAATTTCATTAAATGTTGATCCTGGTAATAATTTCATTTTTTAAAGAATTCTAGCGTATTTAAATCCTCTTTTGGAACATAGACAATTTAGATGCTGCAAGGGAATATGCAGAATCAATGCTCCATTTTACCCTACCTCACATCAGCTATATTAATACATTTTATATCTGGTGAAGAGCACGTTTAGAATAAATTAAATAGAACAGATAATATCTGTATTTGTATTTGCAGAAATTGGGAATATTATTTTATATGAGGACTAATCCCAATTCTAATCCATGTGCTATTTGAGAAGAGTCTGTTGTTTTTCCGATGGGGTAGATTTTCCAACCCATTTTTGCGGCCATGGAATATGCGTCCATTCCTGCACTATGCATAGTTGGATTGGATTTAAGAGCCATTCTACAACCTTCTCCTTTAATTCCTTTGCAGTCAACTGCTGAACAGAATACGCGTTTACATGATGGTCCACCTGCAAAACCTAAAGCAAGAGGGTATCCATCATAATGCTGCAGATTGAACTTTAGCTACGATTTCATACATCTTCCGGGCACCAGGAATGGAATGTTTATTGCTATCATAATTCTTACCAGTTTGCTCTTCTGGTGGGACTTGAAGCATTATAAAAACACCATATTTATATTTACTAATTATTTTAATGGTTTGTTCTAAATCCCAATCAAATTGGGGTGGACAGTTAAGGTTAGTACCATAATAAGGACATCTAGGAGAATAACACTTAGCTTTAACTCTTTCATCCACAATTATAAAATCCGTACTGATCCGTACAGCATCAGTAGCTCCTAACTCCTTAGCTAAAACTAGATATTTTTCCAGATCAGTTTCAAGTTTTTCATTTGAAACATTCTCAGAAAACTCTGTTATCTCTTGAACCATTAGAAAGAACCTCCTATGAAAACATTATAAAACTCATAATATATGTGTAATATTTAGTAACAAATATTATTTATATTTTAGAGTACATCGAACTATTGCATTAATTCCATTTCTATTTATAATCTACAGCTATGTTGAAGAGGTCCATAGTCCAAACCAGGTTATATAAGTCAGCTATTGTTTCTACGAATTCTGTGTATTGATTCCATACTCCTATAGCAGTTTGTGATATGACGCTCCCTTCTTTGAATTTGGAGAATACCAAGAGCATTTCTTTCTTATCTCGGATAATTGCTTTTATGAATGGTATTTGAAATGTCTTGGTTTCACAATCTAATTTTTTAATATCTTCAGAGATGTCTATTTTTTCCTCATCGGTAATGCTATAGGGCGCTGCTATTATCCTGGTCTGAACTCCGCTCTTAAATGATTTAGATAGAGCATCATCTAATAGTTCAATTTCTTCATGAAACATAAATCCTGCTGCAATTTGCAGTGTGCTCTTAGCACGGCCAATGAGTTCTATCTCTTTTTTAACAATCTTATCAGATCCATAAATCAACCATATAGGAGCTGGAGATTTAGATATCTCACTTTCATAAATGTTTATAACTTCTGATTCAGCTTCATCAAGCTCTTCTCTAATTTTTACTCTTGATTTTTCAAAAACATCTTGCGGAGGCACTACTCTATATATCAGCGGTTTTCCCCGTGTAATTTCAATAAAACCTTTTTTATGTAAACTCTTTAATACATCATATGTTCTAGAAAGTGGTACACCTGAATTTTCGCTAATTTCTAAAGCAGTAGCAGATATTAGAGAAGTTAAAGCGAGATATGCTTTAGATTCATAATCTGCGAGTCCTATTATTTTTAATGCATTTATGGTGGCTTGTTTTATTGGAATAAAAAATCCCTCCCATTTTCTCACTTTATACAGATTTAGTGAAAAAACATTTAAATATTACGAATATTGATCTTAATAACAAAGACAGAAATAACTCAATGAAATCAGCAATACAGTAATTTTTTTAAATTCCATGGCATTTTAGGGTTAGTCTAGCGAACGCTTTGTAAAAAATTGGAGATAATAAATGAAAAATCATAAAACAAGGTTAAGAAACTATATATTAATCGCATTGGTGATAATGTTACCCCTATTATTTAGTTTTTATTCCCCTGTCTTAATAGTATGGGGAATTCAAGGTGGAGTAATCACCGCAAGCATAATTATTTTCGCAACATGGTTCATTCTATCATTATTCATGGGCAGATCAGCATCATGTGGCTACACATGCCCCTATGGAGCATTACAGGAAATTTTTGGTGGACAGGTCTTAAAAAAGAAACCTGAATCTGAAAAAGCTAATAAAATAAGATATATTGTTTTTGGACTTTTCCTTTTGATTATGTTGTATTCCACCTTAAAGATAGGAGGAATGCAAGGGCTGGATTTATTTGCTTCAAATGGTGCATATAGTGCTTCTCAAGCACTTATTTTAATACCAATATCCATTATAGCTATTGCTCTATTATCCATAATATTTGGAAGCAGAGCCTATTGCCGATATGTATGTCCTCAAGGAGTTTTCCTAACAATAGGAGCTAAATTAGGTAAAATAATAAAAATACCATCCTTACATCTTACATCAAACCAGGAAAACTGTTCAAACTGCAAATTATGCGACAAATCATGCCCCATGGGGTTAAAAGTTAACAATATGGTCAATAACAACACGATGGATAACCATAATTGCATATTATGTGGTGAATGTATAGACAATTGCCCTAAAGAAGCCATTAATTATTCATTCAGCACTAAAAATTAAAAATTTGTAGGTTATTAAAATGAAAATAGTAGAAATAGCTAGTGTTAAATCCTCTCCAAATCCACATGGAGTGGATGCACGTAAAATATACGATACAGAAAATGCAGTAGCAGTACACATGACCATAAAACCAGGGGAATCTTTAAAGAAACATCGAACTCCTGTAGATGTGTTTTTCTATGTTCTAGAGGGTGAGGGTATAGTGGAAATTGGAGACGAAAAAGAGGTAGTGAGCAAAGATTCTCTTGTTGACAGTCCTGCCAAAAACCCACATACATGGTAAATGAAGGAGAAAGGGATCTCAGAATATTAATTGTCAAAATTCCAAGACCCACTAAATCTACAAAGGTCATATAAAAAAAATCTGAGGGTAGAGTGAATAAATTGATAAAAGAAAAAAATCGAGATAAAGAACAACCATTGACAAGTAAAATAGGCTGGAAATGTCCATTTTCCTTGGATATAGTGGATAAAAACTCTCCCACAAGACAAATTATTTGTGAAAACTGTGGTTCACTCTTTAAAACCAATGAAAATTCTAATTATTGTTTGGAATGCAAAGAAATATTTTATGATGAGCCCTAAAATATTATTAATAAATAATATTTTGGAGGTGTATGTGATATGGCGCCACATTGTGATACCATGGACGGGCCGGTTGTCAGTGCTTGTAAAAAGGCTTTGGAAATGGTAAATGTGAATTATGTCCTTCCTTTTGTGCCTAAAAAGGCAGAAGAAGAACTAAGTAAAAGTTTTGATAAAACTATCAAGGCAAGAGAATTAGGTGAAGACGCAGCAGAGGTCGCTGATCTCTGGTTTTTTGAGACTGCAGTACGATTACATCGTGAAGGTGAAGGAGCATCCTACACAGGACTTAAACCAGCGGGATTAGATTGGGGACCAGTTGTACCCAGGGCAGAGAAAAACATCAAAAATGGGGACCCCACTGAAACCATAGAGTTTTTGAAAAACGTGTTAGAAGAGGAAATGAGAAAAAAATTCGATAAAGCCATATCCTTGAAGAACTATGACGTAAACGATGTTGATGCTGCCAGGGAATACACTGAATCAATGCTTCATTTTATCCTATCTTCTCATCACACCTACAAATACATAATTTCCAGCGAAGAACACTGATGAAAAACATTTTTTGCCACTTAATATTAGAAAAACAAAATATTATAATATTTAAAATTTAAAAAGGTGACTGCATATGCCTAAAAAAGAAATTGACAAAGATAAAGCTTTTGAACAGGCATTAAAAGGTAAAATGGGTTGGAAATGCTCATGTGCCCTGGAAGTTGTTGATAAAAAGTCGTCTCTGCGAGACGTTACTTGTAAAAAATGTGGTAAGACCTTCAAGACTGACCGAGATACAGATATGTGCTTCCGCTGTGAAAGAGGCCAATAATTAACAATAAATTTAAAAGTTTAATCAATAACAAAAAAATTCCCTTTGAGAATCGGTGAAAGTTATTGGGTGTTGGGCTTGTTCACTAACATTTCATATCATTGATTATCGTTGGTTTAAGGTTAACGAAGACAATAATAAGTTAAAAATATTTAAGTAAAATTCTCAATCCCCATTAACTTTACAGTCCCGCCCTTTGACAAAAGTTATATTTGATAAATGATAGAATTATGTTTAGATAACTACTAAAAAAAATGAAAAGAGGAATAAGTGACGTATAGGATCGGTTATGTAC
>Ga0074193_1001188_pt1 | contig 34252 bp, 35 predicted proteins | sample EPASupsiteHSE605_FD_64523 | JGI IMG/M metagenome (GOLD analysis project Ga0074193, IMG submission 64523) | Bioremediated contaminated groundwater from EPA Superfund site, New Mexico - Sample HSE6-05 | ecosystem: Environmental > Aquatic > Deep subsurface > Groundwater > Contaminated ... | reverse complement strand
GGTTTGAAGCACACAGAGCAAGAATCTCTTCACGTTGCATAAAAGAGAAAAATAATTCATTTTATATCCAATTTTTCCTCGGAAAGAGGAAAAATTGGTAACCTTAACAAGATACCTGAATAGTTACAGGATCTTTTCCATTTCCATACTCAAAACTTTTTTAAACTATTAGAACTTATTTAATACATTGTCTAACATTTTATATAATGTTATTAAACTAGGTAAAGTTATTTCCCCTCCTTTACATGGTTAATTATTTATGGTTTATTAGAATTCTACTTCAGAATTAAAGGTTTCATAATCAGTAGAAGTAGAATCATTTATGGGAGAGAAAATTATTAATACAGCAGATACAAAAAATTATAAAACAAAAGATTAACGTTGAGAACATGAAGAAATTAGTTATACTATTGATCCTCCTTGCAGCTGTGCTCTTTACAGCCGGGTGTACTGAAGACACCAAGGAGAACTCCACAAATCCTCAAGAAATTCAGGAAAAAAGTACTGTTGTAGAAGTAACCCAGCTGGAGCAGATAAACACTTCCCTCCGAGAAGGTCCCGTCTTAGTGAAAATAGGAGCTGAATGGTGCGATCCATGCCAGGCTATGAAACCTATCCTTAAGGACTTGGCAGCAGAATACAATGGAAAAGCTACTATCATGTCCATAGACATAGACCAGAGCCTTGACCTTGCATCCTATTTCGAAATAGGATATATTCCTGACACCTCTTTGATCGTGGGCATCGAAAACGGAGAATACGTGTACATGAAAGAGGACGGAAACGTCAGCAAAGATAGACTCCAGGCCAGGATTCTTGGACAAATGGATAAAGAGGTGTATGAGAAACTTATTGATGTTGCCCTTCTCCAGGAGGGAAAAGGGACATCCTAATGAAACAAGCCTAACACAAGACTAACTTCTAAACCCATGAACTGGAATCAAAAACCATGTATTATGAAGCTATTTCCCCTGTGGCTGCATTTGGAGCAGGAATTCTCAGTGTCCTGTCCCCTTGCATCCTTCCCCTTCTGCCTGCAGTCCTGGCAACATCCGCAGGAAAAAGTAAATTGAGACCTCTTGCGATCGTGCTCGGAGTCTCAATATCTTTCACTATAATGGGAGTGGTAACCTCTGCCTTTGGGGCAGTTTTCCAGACGTACATAGGTCAGCTGAAGATTCTGGCAGAGATCTTGATTCTCATGCTGGGCTTCGCACTACTCTTTGAAATAAGCCTTTTCAATTCATTTTCAAGGTTTCCCCTTTTGGGAGGAATGAAGGATGAAGGACCTGTTTCAGGCTTCTTACTTGGCCTTTCCCTCGGAGTGCTCTGGATTCCCTGCGTAGGGCCAATTCTGGCTTCGATCCTGACAATGGTAGCTCTGGAAGGAAATGCTGCTACCGGCGCACTCACCCTCTCAATTTATTCGCTGGGATTTGCAGTACCAATGCTCTTCCTAGCATACTCAGCCCACTTTTCGTCCTCAAAAATGAGGCTTATATCAAAATATGATGCAGCCTTTAAAAAAGGAGCAGGAATAGTACTTGTCTTGGTTGGGCTCTGGATGATTTATCGTAACCACTTCAGATGGTTAAGTTAAAAAAATTTAATCTATCCAGTTTCCGCAGAAGCCCACAGATTTCCATCGGCTCTTCCAACCCTGCAATAGTTTGAAAATCCGACCTTTAACGAACGGTATTGGAAAATCGACGAATAAATTCGACATCTGTGTCATCTGCGGAATATATGATTATAGAATTATGTCTATTTTTTGTATGGTTTGAATTCTCTTCGTATATTTACGAAAGACATTTATACCCAAAACTCGTTCGAGTACTTACGAACTGATCTCTACTGAAGATATCAGACTTTCCTAATCATCCTAAACCATACCCTTAAACCAGAGTTATGTGTAAAGAATTATAAAATAGGAAAGATTTTTCATTGTTTTGAGTGGGCAAAATGATTATTTTGTTAGAAAATTGCCAGGCCAAAAAGAGAAACATCGAGCTTGAATGTGGTTTTCAACAACAAACGCTGCTAAACTTTATACATGCCATTCCTATTAGGAAACTGATGTCGATTACTTACTCGAAACGACAAAGAGCTATAAAAAATTAATGTTGAGAACATGAAAAAATTAGCTATATTGTTGATTCTGCTTGCAGCTGTACTTCTTATGGCAGGCTGTACTGAAAAAACTCAGGAAAATTCCACAAACCTCCAGGGTGTCCAGGAAAAAAGTGCTGTTGTAGAAGTAACCCAGCTAGAACAGGTAAATACATCCCTCCAGAAAGGCCCGGTTTTTTTGAAAGTAGGAGCTGAATGGTGTGGGCCGTGCCAGGCTATGAAACCCATCCTTGAGGACCTGGCAGCAGAATATGAAGGTAGAGCCACGGTCATGTCCGTAGATATAGACAAGAGTCCGCAAATTGCAACCTATTTTGGAATAGGATCTATCCCTGACTCCTCTATGATCATGGGTATTGAAAACGGAGAATACGTATACATGCAAGAGGACGGGAACGTCAGCAAGGACATGTTCAAGGCCAGGATTCTCGGACTCCGGGATAAAGAAGTGTTTGAAAAAGTCCTGAATCTTGCTCTGCTCCATAAAGAGTAAGAGAAATCCAAATAAAACAGAACCTGTTGAGAATAGACTCAACTTCAAAACTCCAATAAAAACTAGAAGTAAAAACCCTGGTAAACCCTGGGTTTCGGGAAAGAATCATACCAGAAAGAACTGAACTGCAAAAAATCAATCGGAACCATGTATTATGAAGCTATTTCCCCTGTGGCTGCATTTGGAGCAGGAATTCTCAGTGTCCTGTCCCCTTGCATCCTTCCCCTTCTGCCTGCAGTCCTGGCAACATCCGCAGGAAAAAGTAAATTGAGACCTCTTGCGATCGTGCTCGGAGTCTCAATATCCTTCACTATAATGGGAGTGGTAACCTCTGCCTTCGGGGCAGTTTTCCAGACGTACATAGGTCAGCTGAAGATTCTGGCAGAGATCTTGATTCTCATGCTGGGCTTCGCACTACTCTTTGAAATAAGCCTTTTCAATTCATTTTCAAGGTTTCCCCTTCTGGGAGGAATGAAGGATGAAGGACCTGTTTCAGGCCTTTTGCTTGGCCTTTCCCTCGGAGTGCTCTGGATTCCCTGTGTAGGGCCGATTCTGGGGTCGATACTGACAATGGTAGCTCTGGAAGGAAACGCTGCTACCGGCGCACTTACTCTCTCAATTTATTCACTGGGATTTGCAGTGCCAATGCTCCTGCTCGCATACTCAGCCCACTTTTCGTCCTCAAAAATAAGGCTTATATCAAAATATGATGCAGCCTTTAAAAAAGGAGCAGGAATAGTACTTGTCCTGATCGGGTTCTGGATGATTTATCAGAATCACTTCAGATGGTTAATTTAAGAAAGTTTAGAGTAGTAGGACTAAACCAGCAAAATAAGCTGAAAATAGAGGTGCAAAAATTCTCAACTGGGAAGAAAAAAGGTATCCTCTTCAAATCCAAGAGAGAATTTTCCAACCAGAAAAATATACAACAATTTTGTCGTACATTTATGAAGTTGAATGTGTCTCTTGAATATGTTTTTTATATTTAGTTAAATTTTTAAGTTTTCAGCAAATATGTGAAATTTTACTTTTTCCCATACAATTTGAAGAGGATACGAAAAAATTGATATCAAGGATATTAGAATTTCAATCCCTGTTTTGGTGAAAGCCACTTCTCTACTTTACCACAATCCAATCAATTTGAGAGAATACAAAAACATAATCCCTGACAGGATATCGAGTGCTACGAGCTGGCCTTTTCTTTTCTTCCATTTTTTTGCCATGAGATGATTTCCCCAGTATGCCATCGAAGTCGCCATCATCCCGGTCACAAAAGCCACAACAACATCAGGGAACCCAAAAACCCTACTGGCAATATACCCAATTCCCCCAACCACACAGACAGGACAGACCATATTACCCCTCCTATTCCTCTGTCTTTGTATTGAGCTTATTGAGCTTGATGCTAAACTTTGTTTCTACAGACATAATTCCTACACTCCAGAGAATAATCCAGCTAATCCAGCGTTTTTATATCTTGTTTCTCCTTCCGAGGTATTTGGCCGAACATCAATCTCGGCTTTTCCATCTACTTCGAAAATGATTTCTCCACAATCATGAAAAAACGTGGAAAAAAGCAACCCCCGCTTCGACTAAGGATATATAATTAGGTTATATAAAAGAGTTTCAATCCTTGTTTTTAGTGAAAGCTACATTCTATTTTTGGCCAAAGCCCATCTATACATTAAAAAATGTATGGTTTGTCAAAATTTCATCAAACATGGATATAAGATACCTATAAGGAAAAATAACCTGAATTATTTAACTGCTGAAAAGGAAAAAAGAAAAAGGATTTATCAAGCCCTTACTTTCAATCGGCTGAATATAAAATCCCATAAACAATCAGTTAAACTTTCGGGTTTTTTTAAATCCTCTTTGTCTTCTTTAAAAACACCATCATACGTTTATTTTTCCATACTCATATACGCAGACTCGAATTTAGACAAACTGCCATAAGAACTTTCTCCAAGATCGTAGTTGTTTATACTTCCTGTGGCGGAGGCTTTTCTGTAACTTGAACTGTCACTGCTCCTAAATCTGTAGTCATCGTATTTTGAACTGTATGTAGAAGATCCTGTTGAAATGTCTCCCTCACCAGTCCAGTCAGCTTTGACGTTCAAAGTTTCTGTTTCACCTGTATACCAGTTATAAACATTCATCTCAACCTCAGACAGACTTGCAAAATTGAGCTTTTTGTTTATGCTGAAAACATTATCCTTTGTAAACACATATCCCGATTTTCCGGACCAATAATCTGGCCCCGAAGTATAAATTGACATATAAATATCAGTACCATCATCTGTTTCAGTTACAGACAAATAGGTATAGGTAGTTGTATTGCCATTAGTCTCAGTCCAATCTGCATATGCAGATGCACCATTATGTCTTTCTATTGTTTTAGACTCCAGAGCTTCGACACTCATAGTCGTTGAAAGCAAGACTATGAGAGTAAATAACATTGCGTATAGTTTTCTCATTTGTGTTCACCTATAAGTATTCAAGTTATAATTCACATCGTTAGACTATATAAAATCCGATTTTAGTTTCAATAATAAAATCCGACTTTTAATATCCAATCTTAAGAATAGCGTCAAAGTATAAAAGACTTCTTAAATTATTTTTAGAACATAATCCACAAATGAGAGAGGATGAGAATTCTACAGAAAAAAAAGAATCCTAAAGAGAATACATATGACAGAAAAAATGTTTAAACTTACATCCGACCCCCCTTTCAAAAATAAGGTGATTTTTGCAACAACTGAATAAACTTATTGAATCTACCGTGGACACATGCTCAACAAAATAAATGATTTTGGCTTGAATCCCACAATTCTCCAAAAACTCCGGCCGGATTCGTAAAAAACAACAATAAGTTGGCATGTTTTTCAGCGATATTTCATGAACGTTGAATAATTAATTCAGAACTGAGGGCAAAATTAGCAATAAACTGTATGAATAAAAAAATTAGGTCGCGTTTTTTGGGGGGGTCGGAATGCAAATTTAAAGACAAAATGAGGCTAGGAATAGAAAAAGGGAAAAATAAGAAAAAAGGTATCCTCTTCAAATTGTGTGGGAAAAAGTAAATTTCACATATTTGCTGAAAACTTAAAAATTTAACTAAGTATGAAAAACATACTCAAGAGACATATTCAACTTCATAACTGTACGACAAAATTGTTGTATATTTTTCTGGTTGGAAAATTCTCCCTTGAATTTGAAGAGGATACGAAAAAAGTGTTATTCTTCACTTTCTCTTGCGATTGCCACAAGCTCATTTACGCATGCAACAGCCATCGGGGTTCCACCTCTTGTTCCGACACAGCTAATGGAAGGAATAGGGATTTTAAGGTTCCGGGCCAATTCTCTTGATTCGGCTGCGTTTACGAAGCCTACCGGAAGCCCGATAATAAGGGCTGGCCTTACGCCTTTCTCAATAAGTTTGCAGACCATGATAAGGGCAGAAGGTGCATTTCCGATTGCAATAATGCTTCCATCCAGTCGGTCCCTGGCGGCCAAGAAACCTGCCGAAGTACGGGTAATTCCGTATTTGTTGGCAATTTCAGCATCAGGGTCTTCATCCAGTACGCAAATGATTTCGGATTTGTGCCCTGCTTTTGTAATCCCGGCTTTTACCATGTTGATATCTACGAAAATTGGAGCACCTTTTTTAATCGCTTCCACACCTGCAGGGATAGGATCATGCATAAAACGCATTATGTCTGCCACTGAGAGGTCCCCGGTGGCGATAACACAGCGCTGGCGGAAACGGTCTTCAGGCGTCTTGTTCCCGATAAGTTCCTGAATCATTGTCCGGCTTTTCATGTAGATAGCTTTGGCTTCTTCAGTCCTTGCTCCGGAATCCTTGCAGATTTTTACAAGTTCGGGATCAACGTCCACCGTAAGCTCGGTAAACTCCTCAAGGTTTTCGAGGTTTCCGGCTTTCTCATTAGCACTCTTTTTAGTAGTCATACTTCTTATGATACCCCCTGGGAGTGATTATGAAATCCTTCTTTTGAGAATTCCATATCCTGGAATCTCCATTTCCAACGAGAATCGTGGTGCTCATATCTACCCAGTCTTCGTATTCCATGACCTTACCCAGGGTTGTTACGACCCTGTCCTCACCTTCACCCCTCAGAGCATTCTTAACAAGCCCCACAGGCACGGAATCGGCCTTGTACTGGCGGATGATTTCGATTGCTCTTGAAAAATTGGACTGTCTCTTGCGGCTTTTCGGGTTGTAGAGAGCCATTACAAAATCGGCTTCCGCAGCAAGGTTAAGCCTCTTTTCGATTACATCCCAAGGAGTCAAAAGATCACTCAGGCTGATCACTGCAAAATCCGTGACAACAGGAGCTCCGAGCATACTTGCCCCAGCCAGAATTGCCGTAACTCCGGGAAGGATTTCTATATCAACTTCAAGGCCTTCGTGTTCAGCAACCTCAAGCACAATACCTGCCATGCCATAGACATTGGTATCGCCGCCACTGATCATGACAACATTTGCAACTTTTGCAAGCTCCACAGCCTTTCTGGCCCTGTCCACTTCTTTACCCATGTAGCTGCGGATTATTTCCTGAGTTCCCAGGAGACTCTCTATCTGGTCCAAGTAAGTACTGTTCCCGAGCACATAATCGGCGTTAAGGATTACATCCCTGGCTTTGACCGTCATCTGTTCCACAGACCCCGGCCCGATCCCTACGATGTAGAGTTTTCCTCCGGTTGCCTTATCTTGCGATTGCGATTGTGACTCTGCCATATACTTTCTTCCTGCAAATCAATTGTTTTTCTTCAGAGAGGGCGAGAGCTGCAGGTTCTGCAACTCCCTTTAATCCAAAGCGAGAAGCCTGAGATGATGAAGGGGGGTTATAACTGTTGAGCATCTCATCCGGCAAAAAATCCACCGGAATGCCGAGCATCTCTCCCGCTTCCAGCAGCCCTCGTTCATTCTCCTTAAGTTTCGCAGAGGCGAAAGCCGTGATCTCATCCAGGCTCAGGCCGCATTCATCGAGCGCCTGTTTCACGGCTTCAATGACCTCTTCTTTTGTAATACCCCTGCGAGTTCCGATTCCGATGATCATCCGTTATCGTCTGTCCACTGATTTTTGACTCAGTTGCCGATCAGTATGTCAGCTTATTAGCTACTACCTGTGCTGCTGTCCTTTACTTTTGCTGCATCCTGCCGCTTTCTTACCAGCACGGATACATCCTCGTCCACAACAATGATCCTTGGCCCCTTAACTTCAAGAACTTCCACCTCCTGGTCAAGGAGTGCACAGTTTACAGCTACGGTAGATTCTTTATTGAAAATCTTGCAGCCTAATCTGTCGGCAATGCCTTCTACCGAAGGCTTACCGTGAACTTCCGTAGCCGTTGTAAGTACAGGGACTGCTCCCAGTTCCGAAATCTTTCGAGCAACCTCATTTGCCCCGTGATGTCCTCCGAGGAGAGGGATTGCGAAGTTCAGATTTGAATCTACCACAATCACGGCAGGGTCCGACCATTTGTTATCGAGAAGAGGAGCAATGTCTCTGACCACAATGCCTGTGGCAAAGACTGCAACTATTGCCCCGTAATTTTTGAAAACCTTTTCGAATACGCCCTTTTCGTAGAGAAGCATGTCAGCTTTCAGATGTTCAGCTATCTTTGCTGCAACCTCCCTATTCCTTTCAAAGGTAATTACAACGGTTCCTGGGCTACTCCGTATAGGTAGGACCTCCTGTAGTTTTTAGGGTCAACAACCCCACCGATAATTATCATTGCCGAGCGCTTAATCCCTGCATCTTTCACCTTGTCTGCAATATCTTCCACGGTCCCGGTGATAACTTCCTCATCCTCCCATGACGCGTGGAAGACAACTGCCACAGGCGTGTCTTTCGGACAGCGGACTTTCTCCATAATTTCCCTGATCTTCTGAGTGCCCAGGAAAATTGCCATTGTCGTATTATAAGCAGAAAGCTCCGGGATAAGATCCTTTTCCAGGGTTTTTCCAGCAGGACGGGTGATAATAAGAGTATCGGAAACACCGTTAAGAGTCAGCTGAGTACCAAGAGCAGCTGCACTTGCAAAAACCGATGAAACCCCTGCAACTCTTTCGACTTCGATATCGTACTTTCTAAGCTCTTCCATCTGCTCTACCACGGATCCGTAGAGGGATGGGTCTCCGCTGTGGAGGCGAACAACGAATTTTCCTGCATCTACAGCATCTGCGATTATTTTAGTAGTCTCTTCGAGAGTCAAACCATAGCTGTCAACTGTCTTTCCCTGCGTGTAATTGAGGACCTCGGGGTTTACCAGAGAGCCTGCATATATTACAAGGTCAGCTTTTTCAAGCATCTCACGCCCGAGTACGGTAATGAGTTTGGGGTTTCCCGGGCCTGCCCCTACAAAATATACTTTTCTTTCCATCTGACCATTCCCTTTGCTTTTCTGTATTTACTCCAAAATCATATACTGATTCCCGCAGAATATTATCCGGAACATGTTCATTTTTTTCCGTAGATGATACTGAAATAGTTCCCTTTTTCCGGGATCTCTTCTTTCTTGCGGATTATGAGTTCGTTGTCCGAAAAGAGTTTTTCTGCAAAGATAAATTCGTTATATCCTTCAGCTTCGAGCTGTTTAACTATCGCTTTCGGCTGTGTAGCTTTCAGGTGAATCTTGTACCCGATCTCCGAGCCGTCACTGACCTCAAAAGAGCTCTCAACTGCAACATCTGTCCTGGCAGCAAAGGAGGTGATTGAACTTATTCCCGGCACTGTTGCAAGCTCAACATCAGGATAGTGCTTACGCATGACTTTTTTGAGGTGGGAAAAAGTAGAGAAAAAGTTTGGGTCACCTATAAGCCCGAAAGCTACAGTTCCTCTTCTTGCTTCTTCTGCCACCCGGTCAGCATTTTCTTTCCAGAGAGTATTGAGAACTTCAATATCCCTGATCATGGGAAACTCGAGGATTTCGGCATCTGCGTAAGGAGCCACGAGATCTTTTGCCAGGCGGCCGGGCACATATACCTTGTCACTGTTTTTCAAAACATCTACTGCTTTCAGGGTCAGAAGTTCAGGGTCTCCGGGACCAAGTCCTACTCCTATTAACATGGTATCGCTCCATAAGTTTATAAAAATAAATGTAAAGTCGAATTTTAGTTAAAAGATGATGTTTAATTCTGTGTTTTTCCGACAACGATGTAAACCGGGTTTTCGGGTTTGAACATCGTTTCTCCGGCAATCGGCGCACTTCTTGAGACCGAGACATGGACTACTTCATCAAAAATTCCGAGTTTTTTCATCGCTTCAATAGTCCTGACAACGGTCTCGATACGGACCGCGTTTACAACAATGCTCCGAACTTTTTTCTCCACAAGTATCTCAAGCACGGAACCAATATTTTTTGTCCCGCCGACAAAAGCACAGTCAACAGAATCAATAAAATCTTCAGAGCCAAGGATATCCGAAGCTTCACCAGCCAAGAGTCTGGCATTTGCAATATTGAAATTCTTAAAATTCGTTTCGGTGGCTCTCAAGGCCTCCTTGCGGGCATCTATTGCATAAATAGTCAAGTTTCGGGCGATCTTAGCTGCCTCAATAGATACTGATCCCGTACCGCAGCCTACATCTGCAAACCGATCCCCGTCCCTCAGCCCGAGTTTGGAAAGAGACACTGCAATGATTTCAGGTTTTGTCGGACCACCGCTAACACTTACTATTTCAGACATGTTCTACCTCGGGATTAAGTAAAGTAAATACATGAAATGTAAATTAAATATATGCCGATATAATTCTCAATTTTATTAAATCTGACATATGGGAAGCAGAGCCAGAAGAAACTGCTCTTTCAAATACTAATTTTATAAAGCATATACGAAGACAGTTGTAAATTAGAGATTTTTGGATCAACCCGATTATAAATATAACTTGTTATAGATATACCTTATTATCAGTAAGAAGGGCATGATAGGAAAGTAAACTTTCATGCAACTGTAAAAAAACAGGAAAAAAATATCCACACGAAAAAATTTTATTGGTCCTGCAGGCAGGCCTTCAGTAGATATTTTTGCAAAGAGAATAATGAAGTTTTTTGTGAGGAAAAGAGAAGCAGTTTCCCTGTCAGTCACAATAAGTTAAAATGCAATAATATATAAATATAAAAATACATTGTGGATTTTAAAAGAAAGAGATTTTAACTATAACAGCATATCATGACTGATCAACGGCATATAACTGATCAACGGCATATAAGTTTAGATGCCATTTTAGGAATAAGCGATAAGTATTCCCCCAAAAATAGGGTTTTTTAAACAAGAAGCTTAAGTTTTTCGGTTAAATACAACTGATTTTCTGATTTTGTATACCCGAAAATATTTTTTTCACAGGAAAAACCCCGCAGTGAAAGCCCGCTCTCTCGATGCAGGGCTCTGCCACCCGAAAGGAAGGAGGAAACGCGATGAAAATTTACGAATCATATGAAGATCTGCCCAAACTAAAGCTTCCTTATGGAAACGATGTATTCATAAGTGACAGTACTATCCGCGACGGTTCCCAGATGCCGGGGATAGTTCTGAGCAGAGAACACAAGCTTCAAATCTATGAGTACCTGCACGAGATTGGGATTGAAAAACTCGAGGCCTTTGTATTCAATAAAAGGGATAGAGATGCTGTTGACCTTATGTTTGACATAGGGTATGAGTTTCCGGAGATTACCGGCTGGGCAAGGGCTTCGAGGGCTGATATCGACAAAATCCTGGAAGTAGACGGAATTAAAGAAACCGGAATTCTGATGTCTGTTTCGGATACACATATTTTTTCCAAGATGAGGCTCGCAGGTAGAGAGGAAGCCGGAGAAAAATATCTTGATGCCCTGCAGTATGCAGTGGACCATGGGCTCCGCACCCGGGCACACCTGGAAGACATGACAAGAGCAGACAATTACGGCTTTGTCTTCCCACTCGTTGAAAAGATTATGGAAATTGACCCTGACTGTATTATAAGAGTCTGCGATACCGTAGGATACGGAATGCCCTTCATGAATATTGACGAGCCTTACGGAATCCCGAAAATCGTCCAGCACCTCAAAAAGGAGATAGGGGTTAAAAACATAGAAACACATATACATGACGATTACGGATTCGGGTCAGCAAGTTCCATTGCAGGTTTCTGGCATGGGGCCAATTGGACAAGCGTAACTTTCCTGGGCATAGGAGAACGTGCAGGAAATAGTGAGATGGAAAAAATCCTGCTTTTCCTGGTAGATAGGGTAGAAGGCTTTGATAGATATAACCTTGAGCCTGTTACCCGTTTTGCAAGATTCATGGAAAAAGAACTTGGACTGCGAGTCCCGAGAAATAAAGCTGTAGTTGGGAAAAACATTTTTGCCCACGAATCCGGAATTCATGCGGCAGGCGTCCTCAAAAATCCCTTCAACTATGAACCTTATCCTCCAGAAATGGTAGGAGGAAAGCGATTCCTGCTTATAGGAGACTCTTCAGGCCTGGAAGTTATCCGTTATAAGGTTCAAGAAACCTTAAATGATCTCCTTGAAGTTGAAACTATAGTAGAAAAAGACGACAATAGACTCCTGAAAATCCAGAAAGAAATTCAGAAACTTTATGACAAGGAAGAAAGGGTTTCCTGCATCTCAGATGAAGAACTCCTTGCTTACGTAGAAAAATACTTCCTTTACCAGCCCATTTGCAATCCGACGCATACAGGTAGAGGAATACTGAAAAATAAGGGAAAAATAGCTGAGCCCGAAGAAGGAAAATGAAGGAATAAAAAATTTCCTTCAGTATCTTTTATTTGAGAATTTCTGCAGTGTTTTATTTGAGAATTTCTGCAGTGTTTTATTTGAGAATTTCTGCAGTGTTTTATTTGAGAATTTCTGCAGTGTACTTTGCAATCTCATCGGCCATCTTACTGAGTTTTGCACTGCCACCGAGATCATAGGTTATATATTTACCTTCGGAAATCACGCGCTCCGTAGCTTTGAATATAGCTTCAGACTTCTCTTTTTCACCCAGGTAATCAAGCATCCAGGCCCCTGCAAGCACGGTTGCCACAGGGTTTACCTTATCCTGGCCTGCATACTTGGGAGCTGAACCATGAGCCGGTTCAAACATTGCGAAAGAATCCCCGATATTTGCAGAGTAGATAAGCCCGATACTGCCTACAAGGGCTGAACATTCTTCACTGATTACATCCATGAAAAGATTCGTAGAAAGAAGAACCTTTTTGTTGAAGATCTGAGGATTTTTAATCAGCTGCTGGGCAATGTTATCGATGTGATAAGGCCATATCTCGATGCCCGGATAATCCTGCCCTGTTTTTTCTACCTCTTCTAAGAAAGAACCGCAGGTCAGTTTCAGGATATTGCTTTTATGAATGGGCACAACAGTGTCATAGCCTCTTCTCTTAGCTTCCTCGAAAGCGTATCTGGCAATCTTTCGGGATGCTGTGCGTGTGATCTTCCGGATTGCAATGGAAACATCATCCGTAAGCTGGATTTCCTCTCCAATATAGAGCCCTTCAGTGCCTTCACGCACACAGACCATTTCAACGTCTCCCAGAGGTGCACTTGAATTAGGGAAAGTCTTGATTGGTCTGACATTTGCATAGAGGTCATATTTTCTCCTGATAGATACGGCTACACTTCTCGGGGAGCCGATCCCTCCGGGGGTAGTTGTCGGGCCTTTAAAACAGGCATCTGAGTTGTCAAGAATCTCCCAGGTCTCATTAGGGATAAGGGAATTTCCTCCGTGCTGCTCCCACCAGCCGGCTCCTGCCTCACACATAACGAATTCGATATCCGTGCCAGCGGCTTCTGCAACTTTAAGCATTGCATCTACAAGTTCGGGGCCTACCCCGTCTCCTTTGATTACTGCTGCGGTTTTACTCATGTTATCACCGGATCGTAAGGTTCATATTCAAAGAACCGTAGCGATTGAAAAGCTAAAAAAGGGGGAACTTTTCGAGAAATTTGGTAAGAATGATTGAATCTTCCCGCGTACTCAACGTAAGGCTATATATTTCAAGTTTTGGGTAATTAAGGCTATATATTTCAAGTTTTGAGTAATTTAATAGATACTGAAAAGTCTTCCACGGAAAGTAAGATTCCAGGTCTAAATGCCTGCGCACAGTTCTAAAAATCAAATAATATATCTTCTGGTTCAGAAGTATTCAATCAGGACTCCCTATAAACCGGACCCTAACCTTAATCAAACTAAAAACTTCAGCGAATCTTCGAGGAGTAAGAATGTCCACAAAAGTTCCGATCACAGACAACCATATGCATATAGACCCCAGAGCCAGGGGACTCGAAGCAGTGAAGGAATTTAAAAACTCTGGAGGAACCCATATAATTCTGGTCACCAAACCAAGCTGGTCCCTGGGGGTAACGGTAAAAAAACCTGAAGATTACCTCAAAGTTTTTGATGAAACAGTAGAACTCGCATCAAGGATAAGGGAGATAGGAGTTGGAGCTTTTCCTGTCCTTGGAGTTCATCCGGCAGAAATCTCAAAGCTTACTGAGTACATGGAACTTCCAGAAGCTGCGGAAATCATGAAAAAAGGCCTCGAGATTGCTTCTGGATACGTGGAAAAAGGCCTTGCTGTAGGGATAAAGTCAGGGAGGCCGCATTACTCGGTGGACGCAGAAGTATGGGCAGCTTCGAATGAAATTATGGAGTATGCTTTTTCCCTGGGAAAAGAACAGGACTGTGCTGTTCAGCTTCATACGGAAAGCGTGGGGGAACCCGAACTTCAGGACATAGCAGAAAGGGCAAAAAGAACAGGAATCAAAATACACAGGGTAGTCAAGCATTACTCTCCTCCTCTGGTAAGGATCTGTGAAGAACTGGGGCTCTTTCCTGGAGTAATCTCAGTCAAAGGAGCAATTGAACAGGCTCTTGAAGAAGGAACACGCTTTATGATGGAGACTGATTACATTGACGACCCGGAAAGGCCTGGGGCAGTGCTTGGCCCGAAAACAATTCCCAAAAGAACCATAAAGCTGATGGAAACATATGGAGAAGAGCCTTTCTGGATCATCCATAAGGAGAATCCTGAGAAGGTGTATGATATCGAAATCGAGATTTAAAGGTATATATAAAGAATAGAGAGTGAAGAAAAGAATAGAGAGTGAAGATAGAGTAAAAAGCAGAGGGTGAAGAAAATGAAAGGAAAATCTCTTCGGATTGAACCCTCTGCTATTCCCGAAAGGAAAATCCTGCCTGGAATTGAATGTTTCTGCCGAATAAAACCTGCAGTTAAATTTATTTCCGTTTGATTGTTACGATATCCCCCAGGGTAGTGTCTTTCTTTAGGTGAGAGACCTCCTGCCCTGCGGCGTCCACACGTTCCGTAAGTTTGATGTTAAGAGTGTGTTCCAATTTTTTTCTAACGGAATCTTCGGGCACGATTTCTCTGCGTTCTATCTTTTTGATCAGAGACGCTTTTTCCTTGATATTTTCAGCCAGATCTTCCTGAGACCATCCCTTGGCTTCTCTGGCATCCCGGATAATCTGATCATAGTTATCCAGGAGTTCATCTTTTAAAATGTCGAAAAAATCCTTCTTTGGCCTTTTTTCAGTTCGTGTTACCGTACGAACTACCGGAGAGACTTTTCTTGATACGGGAGTCCGTTTATCAACGGGTTTGCCGTAAGGAGCACATTTTTGGCAGACCTGGAGTTCGCTATTATCAATTGTAATGCATATAGGCTTTCCTCGGATCTCTGCACCACATATTTCGCACTGCATGTTGATCACTTCGAAAACGCTATATACGGTATGAACTTAAATATTATTCGGAGCTCCATGACGGAAAGTACTAAAAGTAAGGATGAAAGCATGCGCAGTCACCTTGTTAAGTCCGGACCTGTGTATGACGGGATCGTGCCTGGAGAGCTGGGGGAACTGACTGAAAGCGTCCAGGACCGAGTGAGGCAACTTGAAAGCCGCAATAGTTTTCTGGAAGAGCAGTGCAGCCAAATCGAATCCGAAAAACGTTATTTGGAAAATCAAAAGATCAAATACGAAAGGGAAATACGGAAGCTGCAGTCTGAGCTCGATCGGATGAAGACCTCTCCGCTCATCATTGGTACAGTCATTGATGTGATTAAGAACGATAGGATAATTGTCCGGAGCAGCAACGGACCTCAGTTTCTGGTTAATGTCTCACAGTATATTGATGAGAAAAAATTGCTGCCAGGGGCAAAGGTTGCCTTAAACCAGCATACGCTTGCCATTGCCGAGGTTATTCCTTCAACTGAAGAGCCCTTTGTTGCCGCAATGGAAGTCCTCGAAAGCGTAGAAGTAGACTATGACCAGATCGGCGGTCTCGATGAGCAAATTCAGGAACTTCAGGAAGCAGTCGAGCTTCCTCTCATTGAACCGGAACGCTTTGCCCGCATCGGAATCGAGCCTCCCAAGGGAGTTCTTCTCTATGGACTTCCCGGAACAGGCAAAACCTTGCTTGCAAAAGCTGTGGCTCACAGAACCAATGCGACCTTTATCAGGGTTGTAGGCTCTGAACTTGTGCAAAAGTACATTGGGGACGGTTCCAAACTTGTAAGGGAAATCTTCGAGATGGCCCGGAAAAAAGCCCCAAGTATTATCTTCATCGATGAGCTGGACTCGATTGCTGCAAGGCGCTTAAATGAAACCACGGGTGCAGACCGTGAGGTTCAGAGGACACTCATGCAGCTTCTTGCAGAGATGGATGGGTTTGACAAAAGGAAAAACATTCGGATTATTGCTGCAACAAACCGCCCGGATGTTCTTGACCCGGCAATTCTCAGGCCAGGCCGTTTTGACAGACTTGTCCATGTTCCGATGCCAGGCATAGAAGCCAGAGGAAAAATTCTCGAAATCCACTGCGAGAAGATGACCCTTGCAGAAGAGATTGACTTTAAGAGGCTTGCAAAAAACACAGAAGGAATGAGTGGGGCAGATCTCAAGGCAGTTGCCACTGAAGCAGGCATGTTCGCAGTCAGAAAAGATAAGGAAATGGTTGAAATGGAAGATTTCCTTGAAGCAGTAAATAAGGTGTCTATGGCTGCGGATACTCAAAAGATGATGCCCTCAAATCTCCCTGAAACAACGATGTTCGTGTAAAAGTTACCGGTAAATCGGATCAGAAGCCCCTTCGGGGGCCTATTTTTCCGAAAAAAATCAGATATCTTTAACTTCTGCTGGAAAAGGTTTCATGGAAAACCAGCAACTATTTTTGCAATTCATACGTAAAAAGCACCTGTGAGTTCAGATTTTCATATTAAACGCGAGATCCGAATTCTGGCTATAGATGACTCTGCCCTTCTTAATGAAAAAGTGATGATAGTTGGGGCTGTTTTTAGAGGAGGGGACTGGATGGACGGAGTCCTTCGGTCAGATATCACAAAGGACGGGCTTGACGCCACCGATATGATCTGCAAGATGATAAGAAAGAGTAGACATTACGGCCAGATTAGAGCGATTATGCTCGACGGAATAACGTACGGAGGCTTTAATGTTGTTGATATAGAGAAGCTTTACAGGGAAACCGGGATCCCTGTAATTGTGATCATGCGATCATATCCGGATTTTAAGAAAATCAGATCTGCCCTCAAATATTTTCAGGATGGAGAAGAACGCTGGGCAATAATAGAAAGAGCTGGAAAAATAGAAAAAATAGCTGGTGAGAAAGAAAGGAGTCCCATATATATACAGAAAGCAGGCATAGGTTTGGAAAGCGCAGAGAAGATAATCCGGCTTACTTCAATAAGAAGCAATATTCCTGAGCCTCTGAGGGTTGCCCATCTAATTGCAACAGGCATCATTTTAGGGGAATCCAGAGGAAAAGCATAACAGTTTGCCCAATTCTCCAGAGACATACTAAAAGGATGTGGAAATTAAAAGGATATGGGAATTAAAAGGATATGGGAATGGGATATTTGATAGAAGAATGGAGAGAGATAAACTCAAAAAAAGGGAAAGGTAAAAATACAGGAACCGGCTTCAAAAAACATAAATATAAAAAAATAAACATTTTATGTAAAGAAATGAAATAAGACTGAGAACAAAGAAAAAAGCCGATCATAAAGGACAGTTAAAAACAAAAACCTGAGGCTAAACAGGAAAGAAGGGGAACATTAATAAAATTATTAAACAAATACAGTATGAATTAAAAAACTGGAAAAGGAAAACTATTAAATTGGAAACTGTATATGTGATGGTTAAAATACATATGTTCCCCTTTGAAATACATTTGTTCTTTAATAACATCCGTTAAATATTACCCCAGAGGATGGAGGAAAACAGTAGCATGAGATCCATTGTGGAAGAAGCACTTGCTCGATCTGCCCTGGAAGGACGTGCCGGGCAGGGAGAGTATTCAAACTCAGATTACTCTAACGCAGACTCAGAAGTGGATGCCGAACTCGAAGAGATCCTGAGAAGCCTTAAAACAACCATCAAAGTAGTAGGTTGCGGAGGCGGCGGCTCAAACAGCATCCAGCGTATGATGGGCGAAGGGATCCAGGGAGCGGACCTCGTTGCCGTAAACACTGATGCCCAGCACCTTCTTCATATACGCTCCGGCAAAAAGATTCTTATCGGGAGAAAGAAAACCCGCGGACTCGGAGCCGGAAGCCTCCCCCAGATAGGAGAAGATGCTGCAATAGAGAGTATCGATGAGATTAACAAGATTGTCGAAGGCTCTGATATGGTCTTCATCACTGCAGGCCTTGGAGGAGGAACCGGGACAGGATCCGCACCAATAGTAGCTGAGGCCGCAAGGGACGCAGGAGCCCTTACGATCGCAGTAGTAACCCTGCCATTCAGTGTGGAAGGTCATGTTCGCAGGACCAATGCAGAAGCCGGCCTGGAACGTCTTAGAGATGTTGCAGACACGGTAATAGTGGTACCCAACGATAAGTTAATCGAAGTAGTTCCAAGACTCCCGCTTCAAGCTGCCTTCAAAGTCTCAGATGAAGTTCTTATGAGAGCCGTAAAGGGCATAACTGAACTGATAACAAAACCCGGGCTTGTAAACCTTGATTTTGCAGATATAAGAACTGTTATGCAGAACGGAGGCGTTGCAATGATAGGACTCGGAGAGGCGGATGGCGATAACAAAGCTGTCGAATCCGTACAGAAAGCTCTGCGCAGCCCGCTCCTTGACGTCGACATATCAGGTGCTACCTCTGCCCTTGTTAACGTGGTTGGTGGACCTGACATGACGATTTCGGAAGCTGAGTCTGTGGTTCAGGAAGTTTACAGCCGGATAGACAGCAATGCCCGCTTGATCTGGGGTGCCCAGATTGATCCTGACCTCGAACAGACCGTACGCACCATGATCGTGGTCACAGGAGTAACCTCCGCCCAGATTTACGGCCATGGGAATGACAAGAATATTACCTTTAAATATGGAATTGATTTTGTAGAGTAATCAAACTAGAAACAAATGGGATTAAAACATTCGGTTGGAGAAAAAATACTGTTTTCCTCTATTTGGAATAAAAATAAGGAATAGGGATATATATCCAATCGAAAACTATTTTTATGGCAAATGCCGTATGGTGCCGATACAGTTAGGCGTCAAAAACGAAAAATTTCAACTGACACGAAAAGAGTTTAAAGAAAAGATAATCCGACATCGAAATCTTCTGATGTATACGAGTCCGTGCCAGTGATATCTTCATATAATAGGAACTAATAATATAATGCGCCCGGTCCTTCCTTCAAGACGAATTCGGACATTTTGCATGTAAAAAAGCAAAGTAAGGAAATATATCGGAAGAGCCGTAAACGAAAGACTCAAAATAAATGAAATGAGTTAAATAAAACCTGGATGTGATTTAATTGGTAGAATCCACGTTTGAACCGAATATAACTGCAAAAAGCGTTGGTCAGGCAATCCGGGAACACCTGAGAGTCCTGAAACTTACAAAAAAACCGTCCAGGGAAGAGTTCTTGACCATTGCCAAAGTTGCAGGTATCGGCATTCTGGCCGTGGGAGCAATAGGATTTGTAATATATGTACTGTTGACGATGTTGCCCCAGTGGGTGGCCCAATGAGTGAGGATTCCCTGATATTCGTAGTCAAAACCACGGCAAATCAGGAAAGAGCGGTTGCAACAGCCCTTGCCAGGATTTCAAAAAAGGAGAAACTGGACATAAGGGCAATTCTGGCTCCTGACGAGCTAAAAGGATATGTCCTTGTCGAGGCCCCTAAATCCGGAATCGTAGAACTGGCAATCCAGACTATTCCCCATGCACGTGCTCTTGTGAAAGGGAGCTCTACAGTTGCTGAAATTGAGCACTTCCTTAAGCCGAAACCAATAGTGACGGGTATCAAGGAAGGAGCCATTATTGAGGTCACTTCAGGACCCTTCAAGGGGGAGAAAGCCCGGGTTAAAAGGGTTGATGAAGGGCATGAGGAAATTACTGTGGAACTGTTCGATGCTGTAGTTCCAATTCCCATAACGATTCGTGGCGATACCGTAAGGATACTCAAAAAAGAAAATGAGTAAGCTAGAGATCGGATGGGAAAATTCCAGCTTATTGGTAAATAAAATCACCATTACTCAGAGTAGATTTTGAAAGAGATCTGCAAACCTTATACTTATTAAAACCGGTGAGACTCAGATGACAAGTATTGTTGAAGCACTTGTCCCCGGAGGAAAAGCAAATCCTGGACCACCTTTAGGTCCGGCGCTTGGTCCTCTCGGGGTCAACATAAAAGAAGTGGTTGAGAAGATCAATGAAAAAACAAGGGACTATAATGGAATGCAGGTCCCTGTTAAAGTCATTGTTGACGACAAGAAAAATGTCGAGATCGAAGTAGGTACGCCTCCGACAGCATCCCTGATCATGAAAGAGTTAGGGATTCAGAAAGGGTCGGGAAACGCAGGAAGCGAAGTTGTCGGAAACCTCAGCATCCCACAGGTCGCAAAGATCGCCCGCATGAAAAAGGAAGACGTACTTTCCTATGATCTCAAAGCAACAATGAAAGAGGTAATGGGTACCTGTGTCCCTATGGGTGTGACCGTAGAGGGAGTGAAGGCCAAAGACTGCCAGAAGGCACTCGATGAAGGCAAGTTCGATGATTTGCTTGCCGGCGAGGAATGGTAAGCCTTCCCACCCTTTACCAGTTAATCCGGAATTTCATTATACCAATAGTTTTAAATTGGATACCACTAATAGCTCGAGTGCCTTGAATACCGTTCTACTGAAAAATTGAAAAAGTTGTTAGCGGCTTACTGTTAAGATTAACAGAAAAAAGTAACAGAATCCGGATTAATGGGAAGCCCTAAAACCAACCGTAGTAAGCCGAAAAGGCTGCTTGGACAAGCGAGTTCAAACACTACGGGGAGGAACAAGATGGCAGAAAAGACTATACTGGAAGCTGTCAAGAAAGTACTTGAGGAATCGCCAAAACGCAACTTCTCTGAAAGCGTGGACCTGGCGATTAACTTAAAGAACCTTGACATGAACCAACCGAAGAACAGAGTCGATGAAGAAGTAATTCTTCCTCACGGGCTCGGAAAAGAACTGAAGATCGGCGTATTTGCAAAAGGTGATGTAGGCCTGAAGGCAAAGGCTGCCGGTGCTGCGTATGTTATTTCTGATGTTGAGCTCGAAGAACTGGCAGCTGACAAGAATAAAGCCAGGACTCTTGCAAACGAATGTGACCTTTTTATCGCAGAAACCCAGTTCATGCCTATAATCGGTAAGAACCTTGGTATTGTTCTTGGACCCAGAGGGAAAATGCCTATTCCACTTTTACCCAACAAGGATGTAGGCGAACTGATCCAGAGCAAGCAGAATGCGGTAAAGCTAAGGTCAAAAGACAGGCTTACCTTCCACGTGGCTGTCGGCAGAAGGGATATGAACCCTGAATACCTTGCCGAAAACATTGAGACTGTTATGGCCAGACTGGAGCGTGTCCTTGACAAGGGCAAGCACAACCTCAGAGCAGTCTATGTCACGACAACCATGGGAAAATCAGAGAGGGTGGTGTAAATGGCAGAAGAAAGGCATCACACCGAGCATATCCCGCAGTGGAAAAAGGATGAAATCGAAAACATAAAGGAACTCATCCAGTCTCATAAGGTCTTCGGGATGGTAGGGATCGAAGGGATTCTCGCAACCAAGATCCAGAAGATTCGCCGGGACCTTAAAGGCGTTGCGGTGCTCAAAGTCTCCAGGAACACCCTCACAGAGCGGGCTTTAGATCAACTCGGAGAAAGCATTCCCGAGATGAATAAATACCTTGACAAGCAGACTGCTCTGGTATTCACTAACGAAAATCCTTTTAAGCTTTACAAATTACTCGAACAGACAAAGACACCCTCCCCTATCAGAGGAGGCGCAATAGCTCCTGTGGACATTATCGTTCAGAAGGGACCTACCAGTTTTCCACCTGGTCCGATCCTCGGAGAACTCCAGAGCGCAGGAATTCCCGCCTCAATCGAAGCAGGGAAAGTTGCGGTTAAGGAAACAAAAGTTGTCTGTAAAGCAGGTGAAGCAGTTCCGCAAAAGCTCGCAACCATGCTTACAAAGCTGGAGATATACCCTCTCATTGTAGGTCTGGACTTAAGAGCCGCCTACGACGAAGGAACAATTTACGAGCCGGAACTCCTTGCAATTGATGAAAGCCAGTACTTCTCTGACATAATCAGAGCAACTCAGAACGCTTTCAATCTCTCTGTCAATACCGCATACCCGACAAACGCAACAATGGGCACACTGCTGGCAAAAGCCTTTGCAGAAGCAAAGAACCTTGGTGTCAATGCTATTGTGTTTGATTCAGGAGTCATGGATGTCCTGCTGGCAAAAGCTCACGTCCAGATGACATCCGTTGCATCCAAAGCCGCAGATAAGGACGCAAACGCCGTGGATGACGACCTGAGGGAAGTTCTCGGGGCCGCAGCAAGCGCAGCAGCAGCCGCAGCAGCCACAACACCCGAGAAGAAAGAAGAAGTAAAGGAAGAAGAAGCAGAAGAGGAAGAAGAGGATCACGCCGAAGAAGACGGAATGGCCGGTCTCGGTGCCCTTTTCGGATAAACAAATTTACGCTAATTGAAAGTTAGGTGATCAACAATGGAATACATATATGCAGCTCTCTTATTGCACAACGCTGGTAAACCAATTACCGAAGAAGCAATCACTGCCGTTCTCCAGGCAGCTGGTATCGAAGTGAACGAAGCCAGGGCAAAGGCCCTTGTCGCAGCCCTTGAAGGCGTAGACATCGAAGAAGCAATTGCAAAGGCCGCATTCGCAGCCCCTGCAGCAGCAGCTCCTGCAGCAGCAGCCCCTGCAGCAGCAGCTCCTGTTGAAGAAGAAGCAGAAGAGGAAGAAGAGGACCATGCCGAAGAAGACGGAATGGCCGGCCTCGGTGCCCTCTTCGGATAAACTCAAGTAAAACTTTAATACCTACAGCTCGCCTCACGGCGAGCATTCTTTTTTTCAATAGAATTTAGCAGTAGTTTAATAACGTAGAATTATCTGATTTTCTGTAGAATTCTTTATATTTTCTAGTCGATTCTCTTTATAATATCCAATTTGTTTGGATTATAAAAACACGATCTGCTCAGGCTAAAAGCAATAATAGAGCTATTAGAGAGTCGATACTAAAACTCATATTATTACGAATCATTAAAATTTTTTGAGTCATTTTCCTAATCTAAAATAAGATTGATTCTCTAAAATCCACTATTCAAAGAAACTAATAAAGAGCTAATAAGGTATGCTTTTCAAAAGATTATAAGCTTAAATTTTGAAACTAACCCGTTATTTTTATTTATTGAATTGAACCCTGGCAGTAGAAAAAAATTTATACTCTGAAGTTAATACTGTCTCAAGTATATGTAAGATTTACGTATACTTTGGGAAATTTTTGAAATTCGTAATTTTTTAAAGAAAAATTTGATTTCGATCCATTGGTCATCGGTTAAGGAATTTTCGTGCCTGAAAGCTATCGATTTTGTACTAGAAGCAGGTCTTAAATTTTGGCCTATTTGCATGAAATCGATACCCCTGTTCCAGCTCGTAACTTATTAAAATATTTGATAAATATTGAGGGAATTGACGCAATTTGTCACGATTCCTCACTTAACCGAAGACGCATGGAACAAAATTAAATATGGAGGTTGTCAGGGGAGTGACCATTAAGGAGCAATGACAGTATCAAAAATACGATTCGACCATGAATAAGCACGATTAATTTAGTTAAAATGTATTGACAGCAGAATAGATATTTAGAGGGGGAATGGGATGAAAAAAGTGATTATATTTAGCGTTAATATTGCTATTAAGTAATTCGTTAATTACTACTGTATACGCACAAACTACTGATGCAAAAGATAAAGCAGAAAAGACAGATAATGGAAAAACAATAACTCAAACTTTAACATTATATAAAAATGGAACTGTAGTAACAGGACCTGTAGAAAGTGGGAGCAAGAACGCAAGAATCCTTAATGGAGTTAAGATCCCTCAATCTTGGAAAAACCTTAGCGTTGAAAAACATGAGCTTACAGAAGAGGATTGGAAGTTTTTAAGGGATTCCATGACGGATCTTTCGGAAGAAGAAAAAGACAAATTGCTCAATGAGTTTAAGAAAATAATTGAGGGTAGATCGAAGCTTCCTAAAGAAGATCAAACTAAAATTTGCCAAAAAGTCGGACATTACATTCTTGAAGCTACAGAAGGAAGCGAAATTCAGCCGAAATGGTACAATGGAAATTCGGGGCATGAAGGGATATCAAGGGCAGTAGGGTCCAACATGGAATACATAACTTCCGGGCATGTCAACACTCTCGGCAGTTATAGCAGGTGGGCGGACGATAACAGGGATCAGCCGCCATTTACATCGCTAGTGGAAAATCGCCACTCGTGGGTAATCAATGATCTCTATGTCCCCTACTACGACAACTATGGTCCAGACTCCTGCGAATACTTTATGGATTTTGCAAGAACTAATTTTGCCCAGTACGATGTAGACTCAGCATATGTAAATATCGGCAAAGGACTCCATTATATCGAAGATCTAGGGTGCCCCTTCCATACAACGGGAAGCGAGGGGCAGCTCTATCACACAGCATACGAAAATTGGGTCTCATCTCACTGGAGCCAGTTAGAATCGGCTACTGATGTTGATACTTACTATATAATCGATGACCCTTCCGAAGATGCTAAGCTACTGGCGAACTTTTCGCGTCAATATATAGATCCAATCTGTTATATAATGTATTTCGACTCTGACTGGCAGAACTCCACAGATTTGATTAACTGCACGCGAACGCTTATAAGCGAAACAGAGAAGATGACAATTGGTATGGATGTTTATGCATCTAAGTTTGAATCGCCGAATACTATCGGAAGCAATTCCGTACCTATACGCGATTTTCAGACCTCCTATGCATATATAAATAACACAGCATGCAGCGAATCTATGGTGTTCCAGGTAACCACTGAACATACTTACGTAGGCGACCTGGAAGTATGGATAGGCCGGTGGGACCCATCATCATCCACGTACTTAGAACAGAAGATATGGGACCATCAGGGAGGAAGTAACCTCCAGCTTTCAGTACACGTGGAAGGCCTCCAGAATGTGCACAACTGGCGGCTGAGGGTTGTAGATAATGCAGCAGGAGACGAAGGATCAATAACCGAATTCTATGACCTGATAGGGTGAATAATTTTCACCCGATTTTTATATTTTATGGCGATGATTTAATGAGGATAAAAATCGCATTGGTGTTGACATCTGCTGTCTTTATGATGATATGGGCCAAAGTCTTAATAGGTTTCATATTTCACCCGTTGTCTATTGTTCTTATAGACTTATTATTGAGTATTATTTCGTTTTTCGGTTCCATGCTTTTCTTGTTGGAAGCAAGAAAAGTACTACCCAGATGGTATCTGGCAGTCCCGTTATGTATTTCACTATTCTTACTGGTTATAGTAAACTTTTTGATTTATTTTAGTAGTAAACCATTTCACAGCGACCCTTTCAGCATCTCAGAAACACTCTCAATAATACTTTTGGCGTTACTGTCCCCGTTATCGGCACTGGTCTTCTTATCCATGGATAGACATCCTGATTCGATGAACGTATATTTTGCAGTTTCATGTGTAGCGAGCATGCTTTCGATAATTTTACTTTTCTTCGCGCTCAGGGAACTTTCACTTTCAGAGAGGGGACTGACTTTTGACGGAGTTATCCCTTTTCAGGCATTTTATTGGTGCTTTGTGATGCCGATTATAGGAATATGTTTTTTAATTAGAGCAATAACTTACAGGAATCCTGAAAAAGTTTTAAACTCGGTAACTGTTGGGTCTACTCAAAATTAGTTATAATTAAATCAGCAATTAACTCAATTTTTATTTATTTACAGAGAGTTTTTCACACAATTCTTGGCAAATAATTTTGTTAGCTAATTTTGATATTATCTCTGATCATTCTCCAAGATGCCAAATGATTCAATGGACTGCCCGTGAGTCGAATTAAATAAGTCAACAAATTAGGCAGAATCGAAGATTTGTGTTATAAATTAGCTTTCCACAAAAAGGTAAATAATAGGAAAGCTTAATGAATAATAGAGACTCTCTAGAAAAAAAGTAAATAAGAGATAATTATGTCCCGTTTTGATCCAATACTCACTTCAAAGGCGCTCTGGCAGATCAGAGCTCAAAAACGTCCTTTTGTCCTTTCTCACGCTGTAAATGCCCGCTGCAATATGCGCTGCAGTTTTTGTGATTACTGGAAGAAGACAGGAGAAGAACCAACAAGAGAAGAAATATTCAAGCTGCTAGACGATGCAAGAGAATTCGGGATTGGGGTCTACAATGCCTGGACTGTGGAACCCCTCCTCCGAAAAGACCTGCCTCAGATCATGGCTCACGCCAAAAAACTCAGGATGATAACTTCAATGGTCACAAACGGAAAGCTGCTTTACGAAAGAGCTGAAGAGCTAGAAAATGTGGACTACCTTTCGGTTTCCGTAGATGGAATAAAAAGTTATAAAGAAATTCGGCGAATGGATTTCGAAACTCTACTGAGGGGTTTAGAAAAAGCCATTGAAGTCAGAAAACTCCAGAACAAGAAAAACCCTATTCTTATGAACTGTGTACTTACAGGGAAAAACCTGGACGACGTGGAAACCCTTATTTTGCTTGCAAAAAAACTGGAAGTAAAAGTCTCTTTTGAACCTGTCCACAGGTTTCCCGGAATCAGTGAAGAAGTCTGGAACGACATAGGAATCCATGATATGGAAAAGCTCCAATGTACGGTTGACCGCATAATCGAGCTTAAAGAAGAAGGTTATCCGATCATCAATTCCAAAACTTATCTCAAAATGGTCAGGGACGGAGAAATGAACTATAGATGCAGGGCCAGCGGGATTATTATGAATGTAACCCATGATGGCACTTTGGAAACATGCCGTGTACAAAATGAACCTCTTGGAAACGTCATGTGGGATGGATTTGAGAGTGTTTGGAGAAACTCGGAAGAGCGCAGAAAAGAAATCGTCAAAAATTGTAAAGGCTGCCTCTTTTTTGGATATACGGAAAATAGTTTGATGCAGAGCCTTAATCCCGAAGTTTTGATGCACTACGAGTGGATGTAAAGCCCGAATTGCGATTCGGGAGCACGGGGTCCTTTTCACTCGCCCGAGTTGCGCCTCGGGAGTACGCAGTCCTTTTCACTCGCCCGAATTGCGCCTCGGGAGTACGCAGTCCTTTTCGCTGCGCTCAAGAGGACTAATTTAGGGTTTAGAATTTTATTTCGCTCAAGCGGACTTATTGTAAAGTCATTTTTTTGAACTGTACTTTAAAAATATTGAAGCTGATGCAGGCGAGAGAGAAAAAGCTAAATCTGGGAGAAATAACTCCCAGATGGATTTTTAATCCTAAGTAGTGTTCATCACTCAGAAAATTCTTTTTTAACCGGAGTTCAGCTGGTCCAGCATTCTTAAGGCTTCGGCTGTAGCCCACCTGACTTCAGGGTCCGGGTCGTTTAAGTTTTTGACAAGAGGAGTTATTGCCTTTTGATCTCCTATTTTTCCGAGGGCTTCGACGGCGTATCGCCTTACCCAGGGGTTGCTGTCATCCAAAATTTCAAGGAGAGTGTCAACCGCTCTTCGATTGCCTATGCTGCCAAGGGAATAAACTGCAGTAATTCGGAGTTCGGGGTCCTCTTCTGTTAACATTCCTAACAGAGCATCCACTGCTTTCTCAGCTTTGAGAATTCCCAGAGAATACGCAACAGCATTTCTTACTTCGGGAATTTTATCGTCCATGTATCTGAAAAGCGGATCTACTGCCTGTACATCTCCCAATTTTCCAAGGGACTCGGCAGCACATTTTCGAAGTTCAGGGTCCTTATCTTCCAGTTTGCGGATAAGAATATCAACTGCCTTTTTACCTCCTATTTTTCCGAGAGATAATATTACCTGCTTCTGAAAATCCGAAGGACCTTTATTCAATTTAATAATGAGAGCTTCTTCAGCTCTTTCATCACCCAGGATTCCCAGGGAGCGGGCTGCAGCCAGCCTGACCTCAGGAGCTTTGTCGTCCAGACTTTTGATTAGAGGCTCAATTGCCCGTATATCTTTGAGACTGCTGAGGGTCTCTATAGCACATACTCTGAGTGCAAGATCTTTATCTGCAGCCAATCGTTTGATTAGGGGTTCTACTGTATTTTCAGCTCCTATTCGCCCTAAGACTCTGACTGCAGTGATCCTCACCCCTGAATTGTTATCCTCAATGAGCCCAAGAAGTGCTTCCTCGGCTCTCGGATCTCTTGTCTGTTCCAGAGCTTTGGCTGCAATTATTCGGACTTCGGGATTTTCGTCATCTAAAGCCTTAATACAGAATTCTGTATCTTTATCGCTTTGTTTCATAGAACTTGAAGGGTTCCCTTCCTGCCCTCTAAGTAAATTTGAAATGTAGGAAAACTTCTCCGAGGAAGTCTTTAAACCCGAAACATCGCTTAATAAAGTCATGGAAGAATAAACAATGGCTATAAGGGATAAAACCATTGAAATGAGCGAAGAAAATAACATAAATTTCATTTTAGTCTCGGAAAAAGCGCCCAAGCTAAAAACAATCAATATCAGTCCATTAAAATAGATTGTACCTGCTGCCGTATAAGATACTATCTTAAGAGGTGGTTTTATCCGGTTGGCAACCGAGTTTATATTGTCCCTGTTGCTCTGCAGGGATAACACGAAAATAGCAATAAATACGGCATACAATGCAGCTACCGATTGCATTACTGCGGAGGGAAGCCAGAAAGTACTCTGACTTGTAGCAGAACTACCTGCACTTTCGTTTCCGGAAAGAGTAAAGAAACTCAAAATAATGAGAGCAAAAATAAAGAAAACTTCCAGCTTGTAAGTTTTCAGGTCAGTCAGTTTCATTCTTAACAGACTGCTTGTATTCAAATAATTATATAAAAATTCCGCTAAATAGCAATCTTGATCGACTTCTGGGAAAGAACAGCAGTTAATCCGGTTCTACTAAAAGGTGAAGCCTTAGAGTAATGATATTGAAGATGTAATGATTGTTTAATATATAATGACTTTATTAAGCAATGAATGTCTTCAAGTCCGTTGTAACGGCTTTTCACATAATTTTTATTGCCACCTGATCCCCATTTTTCAGCCCAAACTGAAGTGCAGCACTTCCTTTATTTACTGCAATTTCCAGAAAACCGTGACTGCCTATGAGGGCAAGAGGCTCATCCTGTCCGACAAAACCGTAAGTCTGAACAAAGGAAACTCTTCTGCCGTTTACTTCCACCTGCGAGCCAAAAGTAGAGAATTTAAAAATAACATCTTCAGGGATATTGGTGATAACATTTCCAAAGCTGTCCGCAAAAACAACTTCCCCCATAAGAAAAGGCCCATCGATTCCGAAATTTCCGAAGTCAAGATCCACAAAATCCGAGACTTGAGGCCCTACCTCTTTGATAGAGGTACCTTTTGAGAGATAGGCCCCCACAGGTGCAAAAACGTCCCGGCCGTGGAATGTTGCGGAAACTCCTGATTTAAGCATCATATCTTTGTTTGTGATCTCATAAACTTCCATTTCTCCCAGGCAGCGGGCAGCAGGGATAAGGAGCCCGTTGTCAGGGCCCACAAAAAATTGCTCTTGCTCCGGTTTTCCTGCTTTTATGGCAAGGGCTCTGCGGGAAGTCCCGACTCCTGGATCGACAACGCCAATATGCACGGTCTTTGCCGGAAAATAGGGAGCAAGGGAATAAAGAGCAAAAGCTCCTTCTCGAACAGATGCCCGCCTGATAGAGTGAGTTACGTCAATAATCTGCACACCTGGGCTAATCCCCAGGATCACGGCTTTCATGGATGCAGGATAAAGATCTCCAAAATCTGTGGTTAAGGAAATTAAGGGCATAATTATCACTCGGCTTTTTATCTATTTTACATTATGGAGGATTGGAAAGTATATTAAAATGTGAAAAGATCCAATGAATATGAAAAAGCATAGAAATACTACCAAAGTGAATAGAATATGAAAAATACAAAAGTATTATCTTTCCTAATTCTCATAAGCCTGGCTCTTTTTACATCAGGCTGCCAAGAAAGGATAATTGCAGAACCCCTGGATTCGGAAGACCATTTTACAGAATTCTATATTCTCGGGCCTGAAGGAAAAGCCGACAACTACCCCACAGAATACACACTTGGGGAAAACGGGACCGTAGTAGTGAAGATTGTAAACCACGAGTACAGGCCCGTAAATTACACGATGGAGATAAGGCTTGAAAATACGTCCCTGCCAGAAAACTTACAACAAGTAACACTTGCTCATAATGAGACCTGGGAAAAGCCAGTCACGATTACCCCTTCCTTCGAGGGAAATAATATGGAGCTTGAGTTCCTGTTCTTCAAAGAAACAGATAGGGATGTACCATACAGAGACCTCCGTCTCTGGATTAATGTATCTGAGAATATCTCGGAGATGAAGTAACGAATTGGAAAAAACTTGATTAAATAGAATGCTAGCAGAAAAATCCTTAAATAAGAGACGAAAGAGCGATTGCTGACAAAATCCGTATTTAAAAAAGGAGAATTTTCCTTTTCTTCATCGAGACCTGAAAGCACATGGTCCTGTAGCGCACTTTCCACAGGCAAGCTGATTAATTTCTGGAAAAGCTTTAGCATTCTCCTGAAGTAGCTTGAAGCACTTTTCCTTATCAAGCCCTCTTGCATTAAGAGCCCCAGCCGGACACCTGTCCACGCAGACGAGGCATTTCTCTCCTTTTTTGTAACGGCATAACTCCTCTTTCGGGCGCGGAGCGGGGGGGATTTCGGAAGAGATCAGGAGAGTCCCAAAACGGCCTGCACATCCTGCCTTAGTGATTAACATATGGTGGACCCCAAAAGTGCCAAGTCCGGCAGCATAGGCTGCACTCTTGTGAGACCAGGCAACGTCAAAACCCTTATTCTTATAATCGAAAATAATCTCAGGCACAACCGCCGAAACTCCTACTTTTGCCAGCTCAGCTTTGAGCTTTTCATTGATTTCGCCGATTAAGCGATCTGTTTCACCCTTAGCCTGAATCCATTCCTTTACCGGGTTCGGGGATCTCCAGTTCAGTTTAACAAGTTCTTTATCAAAAGGCAGGAAGAAGGAAACAACAGTTTTTGCTTCGGGAAAAATCTCCTTAGGGTGCATCTGATGAGGACCGATGACTTCTTTCATTTCATTAAAAATAGGGTCGTCGGCTGAAGCAAAACCAACGAGAGGTTCACGATATCGGGTCTCAGTACTTGAATTTGCGGCGGCTGCTTTGATAATGCTCTCGATCTTGGTTTTTAGCTCCATAATGATTTTTCCTAAGAATTTATTATTGTAGGATGCATATATAAATAGATTCAAAACTTTATAACATAAAGGTTTTAAAATGATGATAGGAACCACTGAAATATTAGTCATTCTTGAGATGATATTATTTCTTATAGTTGCGTACTATTTTTTGAAAATGGTTTATAGGCTAAAAAGAAATTGATAATACTCGATGAAAATAATGATTTAGATTTTCACATCAGGTTTTCAGCTACAGACTTGATTTTATTCACTACTGAACTTGAAACCCGCTTTCAGATTGTTTTCTTCAAGCTCCAATAAAAATGCATTTACATCTAGTGTCGCGTCAATCTTCAAAGATTTAACGAGTCTGAATAGTTGCAATCGATTTTATACGACATTTTGTTGTTGACGCGACACTAGCCTTTTGCAAGATAGGATTATAATTTCTCCCTAAGATTGCAGTTTGAGTCCTGCTACTGGCGTAAATTCAAAACAAAACCTGTTTTCAAACGGGCCTTTAAATAAGCCTTTTTACAAAGTCTGATTGAGATTTTATATGTAACTTTTCTTCCGGAGAACATAGGTTGTCAGCGTGTATACAACAATATTAAATATAAGAAGAGCTCCCAGCGCAGGATACAGTTCGGAAATCCCAGAATTATTTAACATAGCATCTTTTATGCCGTAAAACATGTAGGTGCTCGGTACGAGATACGAGACGTACCCAATTTCCCGGGACAAATCTGCAAGCAGCGGCAATAGAATAAGAGGCATCATGAAAATCGTGGAAAGCAGAGATGCTGAAGAATAATTCTCAGTACAACTAGCAATCAGAAGTCCAATGCCTGTAAATACCGCAGAACCGAGGACTATGAAGAGTAGGGCTGATAAGAGATTACCTATAAATCTTCCATTAATGAAAATTATAACCAGAGATATGAGTATCGTAAGGAATAGCCCAAAAAACGACTTGCCATAAATAACATCTTTTTCCGAGGCTGGCGACACAAGTATCGCATCAAGGGTTTTTTTCTCTTTCTCCGTAGTCAGCGTATTGGGCAAAACCAGCATTCCAACAAATATTACCGTAAACATAACCCATGTTGGGATGTTAAACCGGGACTGCAAGCCTGCAGGGAGTGTATTTAAAGAAACGTTCACAGGGTACTCCTGTCCTGCAAAGTCCATAATTGCATCTTTATAAGTTTGTAAAAATACGATCGACTTTGCATCATAAGGGTTTACCGTTATATTCAGAGAAGGGGTGAACCCCTTTTCAAGATCAGCACTGAACCTTTTCGGAACAATTACAATGGCTGCAACTTCTTCTTTGTAAAGGAGTTCTTCTGATTTATCAACAGAGTCTGTGATGATAACCTCATAACTGTCTATGGATCCGAGATGCTTAACAAAATCGTCACTTAACCCTTCATCATACACGGCAATGGGAACCACAATGTTATCAGCCAATGAGATTGTAGAGGTAAAGAGAATTGACAAAAAGATAGGAGTTAGTAATATCATCAGTATATTTTTGTTTTTAACCGAAGATACTAAGTCTTTCCTGAAAATAGCCAGTATAACATTAAGATTCATCAGTCAATTTCTCCCCAGTTAATTTTATAAAAGCATCCTCTATCGTAGCTTCTTTTGAGTGTACAAGGAATATTTGATTATTTTCTGAGAGGTGTTTAAAAATGTCACTACTATCTTTCGTATTTAGTGGAGACTCATAAATCTCTCCTGATACGGTCTCAATTCTGACAATATCTTCCCCATACTTTTTTTTTAGGTTTTTTGGAGTATCTAGGGCTATGATACGCCCTTTATGTATAATCGCCAAACAATCGCATAAAAAATCAGCTTCTTCCATATTGTGTGTCGTTATGAAAATTGTTTTACCTCGGCTTTTAAGATAAAGGATCATTTGCCTGATTTCCCTTGCCGAATGAGGATCCAATCCGCTGCCTGGCTCATCCAAAAACAAAATATCGGGATCACTGATTAAGGCCCTGGCAATCATTATCTTCTGTTTCATACCTTTTGAAAGAGTCTTTATTTTGTCTTTCTGATGCGTTTTCATACCTACGGCCTGCAGTACTTCACTTATTTTTTCTTTCGGAGAGCTGTACAGCCGGCGGAAAAAGTTGAGGTTTTCATATACCGATAGCTCTTCGTACAGATTCTGAGACTCGAAAACAACACCGATTTTCTTTGTAATTTCTGCCGAATCGGTCAAGACATTAAAACCGCCAACGTGTGCATTACCTGAAGTAGGAGGAGATTGACAAGTAAGAATTTTAATAGTGGTGGATTTTCCGGCCCCGTTTGGGCCTAGAAGTCCGAAGATAGTCCCTTTTTCAATGCTGAAAGAGATATTTTTCACAGCTTCGAAATCGCCATATTTTTTAGACAGATTTTCAACAACTATTGCTTTGTCCAATATATCACCGGTTATTTTATGGCATTGAAACTATGGCATTGAAACACATAACCTTCGTTCTGTCCATCAATTCAGCAATTTTCTGTCTTTACAAGAGATTGCAAAACATACAGAAACTTCATATAAACTTAATATAACTTAAATTAGGATCACAAAACTCATCTGGCATATCGGAGAGAAACTAACTTCTTTTCTAACCAGAGGACAATTTAATCTTATTTTATTCCACATATACTGCAAAACATACTAGTACCTTGACAATTTAATTATGAAACATAATATTTGGTCATCTTCTCATCAGCAATCTTCTTTGTGAACTTCCAGTTTATTTTCTTTTTATTTTCATTTCTTCTCTTGGTCCAAGCAGCCACTT
>Ga0074193_1000818_pt2 | contig 34336 bp, 28 predicted proteins | sample EPASupsiteHSE605_FD_64523 | JGI IMG/M metagenome (GOLD analysis project Ga0074193, IMG submission 64523) | Bioremediated contaminated groundwater from EPA Superfund site, New Mexico - Sample HSE6-05 | ecosystem: Environmental > Aquatic > Deep subsurface > Groundwater > Contaminated ... | reverse complement strand
TATTATCATGTCAAATCCTGTATTTTTAAATTCTGCTCCCCACTTACCTCCTGAGTTTGATATTCCTATAGTACCAGTTAAAGGTGCCTTTGTTACAACCATATACCTTCCTCCTGTTGGCATAGGTGCACCTGTAAGAGGCCCTGTAACGATAATTAGTTTATTTTCGGGAGATAGTGCATCAATCGTTGGATCTATTTCTTCTAATAATGTTTTAACTCCTAAACCTCTACAACCAATAAATTTCTTTGCTTTATTTTCGTCTAAAGCTTCTACCTTAAAGGTTTTATCTGTTAAGTTTACTCTTAAAATTTTTCCATTGTAACCGTACATATTATAATTCCCCCTTAATATAATGTTTTATACTAATATACATGCAACTTACATGCCAATAATATATCCTTGTAAAATAGCGGGTTCTAGAATATCTACTCATATTTAGTTCCATTTTAGAGCATTTTTCTGTTCCATAACGGAACTTAGTTCCACATAGTTACACTATAATGAATGTTGCTTTATTTTTCTATACAATGTATTTCTTCCTATTCCAAGGGCTTTTGCTGCTAGAGAAACATTACCTTGATATTTATCTAATATTTTTTTAATATGATTTTTTTCCACAACCTCTAAGCTAACATCTTGAGGATTTAAACTTGAAATATCTGTTTCTTTATCAGATTTATTTTTTATATCTCCATACATCTCAAAAGCTTCAAAACTTTCATAGTTTATCATTAGCTCGATTATATTTTCTAATTCTCGGATGTTTCCTGGCCAATCATAGTCCATAAGTTTTTGAATGTATTCTGGTGGTATTTCTACTTTTCTTTTATTCAAATGCTTAGAAGTTTTATTCATAAAGTATTCTATTAGTATTGTAATATCGTCTTTTCTTTCCCTTAATGGTATTAAATATAGAGGCAGCACATTTAATCTATAGAATAAATCTTTTCTAAAATTACCTTTCTCTACTTCCTCTTCTAGCTTCTTATTAGTAGCAGCAATTATTCTTACATTTACAGGAATCTGCTTAGAACTACCTACTCGATTAATTACACCTTCTTCTATAACTCTAAGAAGCCTAATCTGCATATCTAGAGGCATTTCACCTATCTCATCAAGGAATATAGTACCTCCGTCAGAAATTTCAAATTTACCTGAATATCCACCACGCTTTGCCCCTGTAAAGGCTCCTTCATCATATCCAAATAGTTCGGATTCTATTAGATTTCTTGGTATAGCACCACAATTAACCGCTATAAAAGGCATATTTTTTCTATCACTATGATTGTGTATTGACTGAGCAAAAACCTCTTTTCCTGTACCACTTTCACCAGATATAAGTATAGTAGATCTGCTGTCAGCAATTTTTTTTGCATACTCTATGGTCTTAAGCAGGTTTTTGTTTTTTCCGATAATCTTATCAAAGGTATAAATAGCTTGGCCACAAAGTATTTTTGCAGCACGTTTTCTACTTTTGTGTAAATCCGTAAATACACAAGTAATTTCTACAATTCTCATTTTCGAATCATATATAGGGTATACACTTAAATTTAACTGAAGTTTATTTTTTCTTGAGTTTACATACACATCTTCATCTTGGAAAATCTTTTTGTTGTAAATCTCATCTAAAATTTCATGCCAATCCTGAATTAAATCCCACATTTTTCTTTCTTTCATTTCAGCTTCGGTGAATCCAAAAAGCTCTGTGACATTTTCATTCATTGTTTTTATAGTACCTGATAAATCTGATGTTAATATCCCCTTAGGTAAAGAATTAATTATGCTTTCCATATTCTTTTTTGAAGCTTCTAAAACCATATTATAGTTATTTGATTCTAGCATACTTTCAATTGCACTTGCTGCTGCTACTACCATACCTAATGTATGTGGATGAATGCTTTTAGTATAGCCAGTTATATCTAAAACCCCTACTATTTCTCCATGAACGTTTTTAATTGGTGCCGCAGAGCAAGTCCATCTGTGATAGGCTTTGATATAATGATCATTCCCTGATATTTGGATAGGTATGTTTTCATTTAAAGCAATACTCATAGCATTTGTTCCAATATTCTCTTCATTCATGTATGCTCCAAGAATCATTTTAAGTTCAAAAGCTTCCTTTAATATTTCTTGATCCCCAATAACATTAAGAATACATCCTTCACCATCTGTAAGTACAACAAAATAATTAGATCCTTTAACGATTTGGTAAAGTTTATTCATAAATGGTGTTGCGACAATTATTAACTCTTTATTATCATTTATTTTCTTTATAACATCTTCATCTTTTATGATTTTTTTACTATAAACTAAGTCTGTACTTAAGCCTAAATTATAACATTTTTCATGAGACTTTAATAAAAGACTCTTATCATATTTTAAAATATCTTTTTTCATAATACCTTCCCCTTTTTTGAGAAGTTAAGAAAAAGTTGAGAACTGTCCCCTTAAATAACTTGAATTTCATCCCCAGACTTTATCCAACCCTCAGTCAAAATTTTTGTGAAAATTCCCTCTCTAGGCATTATGCAATCTCCAGCAAGTTGTCTAATTTGGCAGCCCACGTGACACTCTTTTCCAATTTGAGTCACTTCCATAACTACCTCTCCAATTTTTAGTTTTGTTCCTACAGGCAATTCGTATAAGCATATTCCTTCTGTTGTTAAATTTTCTGCAAATTTACCTGTACATAAACCTTCCATCCCAAGATTTTTCATTTTTTCAATACTTTCATTTCCAAGAAGGCTTACTTGCCTATGCCAATTTCCTGCATGAGCATCCCCTACAAGACCATGGTTTTCCTTGAAAAATCCTTTTTCTATTGGATGCTTAATCTCACCTTTTTTTTCACTAATGTTAACAGCTATTACCTTTGCCATTTTATCTCTCCCTTTCAAATAATCCTGATTTACCGCCGCTTTTCTTTAATAGCATTATATCTGAAATTATCATTTCTCTATCTATAGCCTTACACATATCATATATTGTTAATGCCGCCGTGCTCACAGCCATTAACGCTTCCATTTCAACTCCGGTTTTTCCTGTATTTTTTACAGTAGCAGTTATATCTATTTTATTATTTTCAAAGTCAAGTTTAAAGCTTATATCTGATCCACTAATCATTATAGGATGACACATGGGTATAATGCTAGATGTATTCTTTGCCCCCATAATACCTGCTACTTGGGCAACAGACAGCACATCTCCTTTAGATATTGTTCCTTCTTTTATTTTCTCAAGGGTACTTCTTTTCATATTAATGGAAGCAAATGCAACACCTTCTCTTGCTGTATCTTCTTTGCTGCTCACATCTACCATTCTAGCTCTTCCTTCTTCATTTATATGAGTTAATTCCATTTTCACCCTCCTACCTGATACATCATTTTTTTACTATCACTTTTTCCTTCTTCTAAAATCCTGTGTTCAGATGGCTTTTCATAAATAGTTTCTTTAATTTTATCTAAAATAATACTATTACTATCTGCATACTCTTTTACGCTTATTTCAGTTTCTGAATGTAAACAAGGTTTTAAAGTACCTGCTGAGGTCAGTCTGATTCTATTACAATCACTGCAAAATTTACAACTCATAGGGGTTATAAAACCTATATTACCCTTTGCTCCTTTTAGCTTATATAATGTAGCTGTACTGCTTTTATCAATTTCAATTGGTATAAGATTGCTATATCTTGATAAAACTTCATCAGAGCTAATAAAGCTTTCTTTATATATTTTTCTGCCTTCACCAATTGGCATCAACTCTATAAATCTAACTGATATTGGATTATCCTTCGTCAAATTTATAAAATCATCTATCTCATCGTCATTAATTCCTCTCATAATTACTGTGTTAATTTTCACTGGCTCTATACCAATAGAGAGACACTTTTCAATGCTTTTAAAAACCTTGTCTATATCTCCGCCTCTAGTAATATCCTTAAATTTATCTTTTTTTAAGGAATCCAAGCTTATATTAACTCTTTTTAGTCCAGATTTTTTTAAGTCCTCCGCCATGTCATATAAAAGCATTCCATTAGTTGTTATAGAAATATCATTTATAGAAGCAATTTTTGAAGTAAATGCAATTAACCTATTTATATCTTTATATAAAAGAGGTTCTCCGCCTGTAAACCTGATTTTACTTATTCCAAGAGAAGCAGCCGCCTTAATAATATTGCAATTTTCCTCATAACTCATATTGCTATTAAATAGCTCTTCTTCATTCTTCTCTGAAGGCATACAGTATATGCATTTTAGATTACACTTATCCGTAAGAGATATTCTTAAATAGTTTATTTTTCTTCCGTATTTATCATTCATTGGCCACTCCTGCCTTTACAGTAAAATAATATTTCCTGCTTCACTATAATCATATCCTCCAAGGTAATCTAATTTTTCCTTAAATTCATGACTTTTTATTACTTTAATAAACTCCTTAATCATTGGCTTCTCCAAAAATTCTTGAGGAATTGCTATATCATATTCCTCATTACATACGGGAATAAATTCCAACCCCATCATAATTGCAGCAGAGTAGACTCCAAGTCCACAGTCTGCATCCCCATTTGCAATGGCAGCGGCAACTCCTAAATGGGTATATTCTTCTCTTGAGTATCCTTCTATTTCCCTAGGATCAATATTTAATTGCTTAAGATTATAATCAAATAAAAGCCTAGTTCCTGCACCTCTTTGTCTATTTACAAATTTTAACTTTTTACTCCATATATCACTTATAGAAGAAACTTTATTAGGATTTCCCTTAGGCACCATAATCCCCTGTATTCTTTTAACACATTTTATTAAGGCCATGTCTTTATCTTTAATGTATTTTTTTATATAGCTCTTATTGTATTCTCCGGTTTCCATGTCTAGCATGTGTATTGGGGCTATATGGGTTTCGTTATTTTTTAATGCCATTATGCCTCCCATACTTCCCACATGAGCTGATGACAAATAGTACTTATTGTTTTGTACATGAATCAAATCTGCTACAATATCGAGAATTGGATCATGACTTCCTATACAAACTATTGTGTTATTAATTTCCTTTTCATCTTTTAAAAGCTTAACTTCTACTTCTGTGCCAGCCTCTATTCCTTCAATATTCTGCGAAACCTCCAATATTCCGTCTGCTCTGACAAGAGACATTATTGCTCCTGCACCTCTATTAAGTGGTGTAACTATCAACTTTTCTCCTACCTTACCTAGCTTTACTCTTACAAATTCAAGATACTTAAGAGAAGACATAATTCTTCTTGATAGTACTCCCTTTATTTTTTGGAATTCGTAATTTCTTTCTCCAGAAAATTCTTCTATTATTCTTCGCGCAAATTGTTCCATTATTATATAGGCTGATACTGGATATCCTGGTATTCCAACAACAGGCTTATTTTCTATTTTACCTAGAATAACTGGTTTACCTGGTTTTATTGCCACTCCATGTATATATACTTCACCAAGTTCTCCAATTACTTTAGATGTAAAGTCCTCCCTACCTGCTGAAGAACCAGCATTTACAAGGACTATATCACATTCTTCTACAGCTTTCTTAATAGTAGCCTTGATTATTTCGTAATCATCTTTTACAATAGAATATCTTTTAGCAATTCCACCATACTGAAAAACCTGTGCAGCAAAGGTTCTTGAATTAAAATCTATTATGTCACCAATTTTTAAAGGAGTTCCTGGCTCAACTATTTCTGTGCCTGTTGGGATTATTCCTACTAAAGGTTTTTTGTATACTTCTACACTATTTACTCCTCCTGCAAGCATAGCTCCTATGTCTACAGGTCTAATTTTATGACCAGAGGGTATTATGAGAGAATTCTCTACTATATCTTCCCCTAAAGGCCTTATATTTTGAAAAGAGGCCGCACTTTTATATATTTCAATTTTATTGTGATCTAGTTTAATTAAATCTTCTACCATTATTACACAATCATATTCTTTAGGAATTGGATCTCCTGTATCAACAACTATATAGTCTTTTCCCTCCTCAAGAATTTTGTGATTTTTTTCGTTAGCTCCTAGGGCTGTTTCACTTTTTAGAGCTATTCCATCCATAGCTGAAGAATTATAAAAAGGAGATGATATTTTAGAATATATAGGTTCAGCTGTTATCCTATCCATTGATTCTTCTGGCTTTATACACTCTTTACTTTTTTCTATATTTATTTTACTAAAGTACAGCTTAAGTGCATCTTCAAATTCATAATTTGAAAGGTAAATATTTTGGCTCATATTAGCTCCTCCCTAAAATCTATATACAAAAACTTTTTCTCCCTGCCTTATTCCTTCAAGATTTTTATCTATTTTTACAAATCCATAGGCTTTTGAAAACCCGCTTATTATTCCTGATTTTGATAGTACTGGCGATGCTATTATTTCATTTTCCTTCCAAGCTAAGGTCACTGGAAGGTACTCTTCTCTTCCCTTAGCACTATGATAGTTTATACCAAAGCTACATACTGTAGGGAAAACTTCTTCTGTAAATCCTTTAAGTTTATCAATACAGTATTTCACCATAATCTTATATACTATTGCAGCTGAGAGTGGATGCCCAGGTAATCCGAATATTATTTTATCTTTAACCTTCCCTATAATTGTAGGTTTTCCTGGCTTTATAGCAATCCCATGTACAAGAACTCCCGGCTCTCCTAAGCTGTTAATAACCTTTATGGTAACATCCTTTTTTCCAACAGAGCTTCCTCCTGATATTAGGATAATGTCTGCCTCGTCAATTGCCTTATTTACTGTATCTCTTAAAAGTTCAAAGTCATCTCTAATAACCCCATAATTAATAGGTTCGCATCCATCTTCTAGAGCAAAAGCTTCCATAACGTATGAGTTTATATCCCTAACTTCTCCCATTTTAGGTTCAGCTTTGGGATCTACTATTTCATCACCAGTAGATATCACTGCTATTTTAGGCTTTTTACATACTTGAACCTTATCCATACCAAGGCTTGACATAACACCTATCTCATAAGACCTTATCTTCTTACCTTTTTTTATTATACATTCACCTTTGCCTATATCTTCACCTATTTCTACAACATTTTCTCCATAAGCATTAGGTTTATTTAAAAGCACTGTGTCACTATCCATTCTTTCAGAATACTCAACCATTACTACAGAATCAGCTCCATCCGGTAGCATTCCTCCAGTTGGAATATAAACGCATTCTCCTGGAAAGCTTATATTAGTGTTGGGCTCCTTGCCCATTAATACTTCTCCCTTATAATCCATAATTGCAGGTATACTTTCGCTGGCTCCAGCAACATCCTTAGAATTTACTGCGTATCCATCTACGGTAGACCTTCTAAAATGTGGAACATTTATTTCAGAGATTATATCGTGGTATATTACCCTTTCTAAACTATCCATAAGATCTATATATTCACTTTCAGGCTCAAGTTTAAAATTCTCATCAATTAATTCTTTAGCCTTTTCTACTGATATTACATTAAATAAATCCATGATATCCCTCCTTAAATTTCAAAATTCTATTTAGCGCATTCAGATGCCTGCCCCAATAAAATTTCTATTCCGTGAGGTATGGCTGGTAAAACAGCTTCTAAATTTTCAGTAGCTCCTCTAGGGCTTCCTGGAAGATTTATTATAAGAGTATTTTTTCTAATTCCTGCAATTCCCCTTGAAAGCACTGCTTTTGGTGTCACTAATAAGGATTTTGACCTCATAGCCTCACCAATACCAGGTACATACTTTTCAATTACTTTCTTGGTGGCTTCTGGTGTAACATCTCTTTTAGAAAATCCAGTTCCTCCATTTGTAATTATAAGATTAACTTGTTCACTGTCTGAAAGCTTAATAAGCTCATCAGATATAATGTCTACCTCATCAGGTATTATTTTGTAATAATCTATACTATATTCTTCTTTTTCTAATAATTTTTTTAGGGCACTACCTGTTCCATCTTCTCTTTCTCCCTTTGAACCCTTATCGCTTATAGTTATAATGGCTGTCTTTATCATCTTTTTCTCCTTTCAAATTCATTTTTTCTTTCTTAAATTGAACAGTAATTTTACTTAATAGCTATTTTATTTAAAAGTAATCTTAGCTTTGGATTTGTTGGATTATTAAATATTCTGTTCTTTTCACCTATTTCTAATATTCTGCCCTTATCCATAAATATTACTTCATCAGCTATTCTTTCCGCTTGATATAAATCATGAGTTACCATTATTATTGTTTTTTTATCATCCATGATATCTTTAATTAAAGTTTCTGCTTTTATCGTACTTTCTATATCCATACTAGCTGTAGGTTCATCTAAAATTGCAACCTCTGTTTCTTGTATTACCGTTCTTAACATAGCTACCTTTGCAATTTCTCCTCCAGATAGCTTTTTGCCGTTTTTATTTATTATTTCACCTATATCAAAGTATTTGGCGTAATTTTCAAATTTTAGTTCAATATCATTTGAGGACATTTTTCTAAATTTTAGTCCCATTATTATATTTTCTTTCGCAGAACAATTAAACAAATATGGGTATTGCATCATCAATGAAATATTGTTTTTTTCACTGATAAAGTTTTTACCGTTATATTTTATTTCTCCTTTGGTCAATTGACAAATACCAGCAATGCAGTGAAACAAAGTGCTTTTGCCACTGCCATTTAGTCCTAAAATAGCATATATTTTTCCTTCTTCAAACTTAATATTTTCTACTTCTAATATTTTTGCTTCCTTATATTGTTTTAATGCACTTACAACTTCTATTTTCATAAGCTCTCTCTCTCTCCAAAGAAATGAAGTAAACCATTTACTATAAAAGATATGGTAAGTAACACTAGTCCTATTATTAACGCTTCATTAAAATTTCCTTTTCCCGTTTCAAGAGCGATGTAGGTTGTCATTACCCTAGTAAAACCCTTTATATTTCCACCAACTATCATAACTGCTCCAACTTCTGATATAGCCCTCCCAAATCCCGCTGTAACTGCTGACAATAATTGCGCTTTATTTTCTTTTATTATCATCAAAAAAACTTCCCGTCTATTTGCTCCTAAGCTTGTACAAGTATTTTTTATAATCTCTCCATTTTTAGATATTATAGAAACCGTAAGTCCGTATATTATTGGCATTATTAGCAAGGTCTGAGCTATAATCATTGCTGTTGGAGTAAATAATAATTGAAAACTCCCCAAAGGCCCTCTTCTAGATAAAAAAATGTAAACTACAAGTCCCATAAACACTGGAGGTATACTCATTAGGGTATTTGTAATACTAATTAATACTCTTTTTCCTTTAAAATTCATTAAAGCGGTAGGTATGCCTAGAAGCATACCTACCATTGATGCAATTACAGTTGATGATATAGAAACATAAAGTGACATTAATATTACTGGAATAATTTCTTTTAAGATTAATATATTCAAAAATCTCTCTTCCACAAGCTCACCTGTCTTCCTAAATTCACCTATTTCTTTGCATTTGGAATAAATAATGATTGACCATATTTTTCTTTACCATATTCTCCTATGAACTTTTGACCTTTCTCTGAAACCATCCAATCTATAAATTCTTTAGCTTCCTTTTCTTTTATTTTATTCTTTTCTGGATTTATCATTATAACTCCGTATTGATTGTATAGTTCCTTTCCCTTCTCTGTTACTATTTCTAACTGAAGCTTATCCTTCATTGATAAGTAGGTTGCTCTATCTGTAAGTGTATACGCTTTCTTTTCATCTGCCATTTGAAGTACTGCTCCCATACCCTTACCAGCACTAATATACCAATCTCCCTTAGGTTCTACAGCTGCAGTTTTCCATATGCCCTTTTCTTTAGTATGAGTACCTGATTCGTCACCTCTTGATATAAATGGAGACTTACTATCGCTTATCAATTTAAGAGCTTGCACAGCATTACTAGGCGCCTTTTCTTTTATTTTTGCTGGATCTTCTTTTGGTCCTACAAGAATGAAATCGTTATACATAACATCGTACCTGTATAATCCAAATCCATTTTTTATAAATGCTTCTTCCTGAGCCTTAGCATGTACTAAAAGACAATCTGCATCTCCATTTTGTCCAAGCTTTAAAGCCTCACCAGTTCCTTTTGCTACTACCTTAACATCTATCCCAGTATCCTTTTTAAATTCTGGAAGCAGATAGTCCAAAAGTCCTGAATCTTGTGTACTTGTTGTAGTAGCCAGTATCATACTTCTTGCTTCCTTTGTAGAAGTATCACTTTTACTACTGCTGCTATCAGCTTTACTACATCCCACCAAGCTTAAAGCAAGCAATACGCTTAATAAAATTGTGCCTTTTCTTTTCATAAATCCTCTCTCCTCTTTTGGTAAATTAATTAACTTGTTCAAATTTTGATACAATTCTGATATATAATAATATATTATACCTTTTACTGTATCATTTCAATACATTGCAAAATTATTTATTATATTTTTATAGAATTTTATTCAATATGGAACAGCAGTCATGTTCCACATTAATACATTTCATCCTATTAATTATAACCTTCTTTTTATTGGTAAAAAACAAAAATATACCCAGTAGTTATTATTTTAAACTACTAGATATATTTTTATCTTTCAACCTTTTAGTATTTAAATAATATATTCCCGGAAAGATTTGAAAATATTATTTTCTAAAAGCTGACATTATTATTTCATCATAATATTTTCCTTCTTTAAATATTTCATCCTTTAATATCCCTTCAACATGAAAGCCACATTTTTCATAGCATCTTTTAGCTCTTTGGTTAAATGAAAAGTGACTTAATCTTATTTTATTAATATTCATATCTTCAAAAATAAACTTCATCAACACCTTCATCGCATCGGTGCCGTATCCTTTTCCCCAATACTCCTTGTCCCCAATCATAATACCTACAACAGCCACTCTAGTTAACCAATTAACATTATGTATACCACACCCACCGATGTATTTTTTTGTTTCTATATCTTCAATAGCAAAATTGTACTCTCCATTCTGATTACCATTCTGTGATTTTACCCATGACTCTTCTTCCCATGGACTCATTGGGAAAGGAATACCTGGAGCTAAAAACTTTTTAAGCTCTTTATCATTAACTAATGATGTTGCTATCTCTATATCTTCTTGCCTATATGCCCTTAAGCAAACTTTTTCTCCGTAAAACATAATTTTCTTTAGTGAGAGACTGTGTAATATACCCATATCCTCACTAAAATTCACTTCCTTTCTTTTTGTATTTATTATGCATATTAATTAACCCTATCAAAGATAAAAGATTTAATTACAGCTAAATATTCTCTAACGTAGTAATTAGGTATTAAAATAAAATGTAGGTCTGAAGGAACTGTATAGATATCTTTAAGCCCTACCTGTTCAGCCAATTGTTTAGCTCTAAACATATGAAAATTTGTTGTAACAACTGTAATTTTTATAGCTTCTCTTGTATCAATTTTTCTTAAAATATCTCTTGAATATTGAAAGTTTTCCGCAGTACTTGTTGATTTTTCTTCTTTTATAATATACTTTTCGTCAACTCCATTTTGAATTAAAAATCTTTTCATAGCTTCTGCTTCTGTTATTCTTTCCCCAGTACCTTTTCCACCAGATACTATAATTTTTGTATCAGGATATTCCGTTAGATACTCTAAAGCTTTATTCATTCTTTGAGTTAGAGTTAAAGACATAGTTTCTCCTCTTAAGCCTGCTCCTAAGATAAATAAATAATCACTTCTTTTAAAACCTTTGTCGCTGCCATAATAAATTATTAGTGATTCAATTATTAAGAATGATATTAATCCTATTGAGATGCCCAAATAAAATACTGGCTTAATCCTTTTTAAAACCTTCCAAGAAAATGTAATTGAATTGCTCTCAACTAAACCTAAAAATAAAAAAACTACTCCTACTAGTACCCAAAATAGTGAAAAACTAATTATCCCCCCAAAGCCAATAAGTAGTATGTAGTATAATATACATAAAATCGATAAAGTAATATATATTTTACTCTTAATATTTCTCATTTTGTCCCATTTCCTTTACTTTTACTATTTTTTTGCATGTCTTTTGTCTATATTAAATCTTATACACATTATACTTAATATTCTCCACTCTATTTAATTATCCTTTAAATAATAAAAAAACAGCCTCATGGCTGGTAATTTCTTATACTACTTTTAAATTATGAGTTCCACAATTGCTCTTTTCTTTAAGTTGATCAATAACCTCTAAATCAATATTGCTACAACCAAGTAAGTTTTTTACTCCACCATATATACCATGGAAATCTGAACCACCAGTCTCAATCAAATTAAATTTGTTACAATAAAACTTGCAAATTACTTTATCCTCTTCTAAATGAAATGGATGTTCAACTTCTATACCTTTTAATCCTACCTTTACTAAGTTTTCAATTGACTCATAATTATGAAATACTCCTGGATGGGCAAGTACAGGAACTCCACCTGCTAATAAAATGGCTTTAATGGCTTCATTTACATCTAAATATTTCATCCCTCCATTTAAATTCAATTGGATTATTCTATTATAAATATCAGTAGGACTGTCCCCTCTATTTCCTATATCAATCATAGCTTGCATTATGTGTTTTTTATTTACGCAAGAGCTGCCTTTGGCATAATTCTTAACTAACTCCCAGCAAATATCATAACCTAAGTCAATCATGTGTTTTACAATATTTTTAGAAAGTTCATTTCTCATTTTAATTATTGGTTTGCATAAAGAATTCAGCAAACTACTTTTATGATCTATATAATACCCTAATATATGAACCATTTTATTTGTTAAATAGTCAAATGCTGAAATTTCTATTCCCGGGATTATTTCTATTCCAAGCTGCCTGCCAAGTCTTATTGCCTCATCTATAGCTAATGTTGTATCATGGTCAGTTATGGATAAATATTTTATTCCTCTTTTTTGAGCCATTTTTAATATTTCATAAGTATCCATTGAACTGTCTGATTTATTGGTATGACAATGTAAGTCTATCATTCTAAACTTCATCCCCTTTTTAATGTTTACGTCCTTCCCTATTACATTATATTATTTTATTATTGCTTTTGTTTTAAAACCATGTTAAATTTGGGGACAGTTCTCATCTTTCAACTGATAATATTCTAGATTTTACTGATTAAAAATACGAAATTTTGTGAATAATTAATTTTAATATATTTCTTATTCTGAGGGAGGAGCTTAGATTGCCTAGATCAGCTAGAATTAAAAGATCAAATGGTATTTATCATATAATGGCAAGGAGTATTTCAGAGGTTACCTTATTTAGAAGTGATAAAGATAAAAATGTTTATCTAAAGTATATTAAAAAATATAGAGATATTTTTTCATTTAAAGTTTATGCCTATTGTTTGATGAGCAATCATATACACTTTTTAATTGATTCTAATGGTTCAGATATCAGTAAGTTTATGCATTGTATTAATCAATGCTACTCACAATATTTTAACAGAAAATATAATAGGCATGGGCATTTATTTGGAGATAGATTTAAAAGTAAGTTGGCAGATACAGATGGTTCTGTAATAAATATTTCTGCTTATATTCATAATAATCCGAAAGATATAAAGGGCTATTTTAATTGTGTTGAAAACTATAAATACTCAAGCTTTGGTATATATTTAGGTAAATTAAAAGACAACTTCTCTATATTAGACAAGGAATTTATAATGAATTACTTTCAGAATGACCCCCTTCATTCAATTGTAAGATATAAGTCCTTTGTTAAATCAAGAATTGGTATAAATGAGAATACAGATTTAAATAGCATTTCAGAAGGTAATGGAACAAATTCAGAATATAGAAGCTACAAAAGAGCTTCTATTGGGCACTTTTCCCCTAAAGAAATAGTAGAATTTGTTTCTAAAAATTATAGTTTTGATAAGCATCATTTAAACATAAAATTCAAAAGAAAATCTTCAATATTTAGAAGTATTTGTGTCTTTTTAATGCGAAATCTTTGTGATATGAAATTGGTTGATATGACTAGTGTAATAAATGATTTAACTCTATCTTCTTTATCTCGTCTATGTGATAAGGGGTATAAATTAATTACATATAATTCTAAATACATTAATGCTATTGATGATTTTATACAATGGAGAGAATTTGGCTTAAAAAAGCTCTGTCCTAATAATTGATTAAATTGATTAATAAGTTACTTATATTTTTAGAGCTTTAAATTTAGACAAGCTTTATAATTTGAAAATTATAAAGCTTGTTTTCATATATTTCTTTCGTATAGATTTTTTATTAAATATACTTTTAGACAATTTATAACCTGTAATAATAAACACAAAAATTGTGAACTGTCCCTTTTACTTTTACTTTTCTTTTTTTTAATTTAATAAAGAAGTCTAAAATCCGGGATTTTTATTGACTCATTTCCTTTACCCTTCTCAATTTTTTCAATAATAGTTTTTACATTATTGTAATTTTCATTTATTACTCTTTTAGTATATTCGTCTGTATCTTTATTTATCCCTGCTACTGCTTTCTTTAAATTATAGTATCCTCTATTAAAATCATTAGTGTATATTATGTAATAGCAGCCTGCATTATTTAAGGTTAAAATATCATTTTCGTCGTATTTAAATGCTTCTCTTATTTCCTTTATACCTTCTTGATGTTTTCCAACGTTGAGGTAAATAGTTCCCAATGTTCTATGATACTTTAAAGAACTACTATTTAACTTTATGCAATCCTTAAGTGCTTGTACAGCCTCATTATCTTTTCCATCATTGAAATACAATAAAGCCATGTTGTATTTAATTTCGGGTTCATAAGGATTAATAAGGCTTGCTAATTTATAAAAATTTATTGCTTTGTTTGTCTTATTAGCCACATTCCCATAGTAGTTTGCAGCATTAATTAATATGTTATAGTTATATGGCTCTTTTTCTATTGCAGCTTGATAATATGCCCCAGCATTTTGGAATTTATCCATTGCTTTTAAAATTTCTGGCATTAAAAAAGCATAATTATCAGGATAGTTTTTATTTTGTTCAATTGATTTATTGCAGTTATCCATAGCTTTATTATAATCACCATTTTTTAAATATAGCCATCCAGCACTATGAAATGCTCTATAATCTTTTTTATTTTCTGATATTATTTGTTTGATTAATTTATCTGATTCCTCAGCTTTATTTGAGTTTTGAAGAACAGCTGCCTTTATTAATTGAATTTCTATCTTCCCAGTGTCCTTATTTTGTAATTCATTTATTAATTTTTCAGCTTTATCAGTAGTTGTTGAGCTTAATGAATAAATTTTTGCAAGCCACATCTTGTATGATATTTCACTAGGATTTTTAATTGAAAGGTCATTTATAGCTTTTAAAATTTTTTCTTTATTGTATAATGATTCTTGAGCTAAAACATCATAAATTTTATATTCATCCTTATCCATATCATAAGCTTTTTTTAGCTGATTTAAACCTTCATTTGTATCTCCAATTATCAGCAACATTCTAGCATTTTCTGCTACATCATATGCAGACTTAGTATCTACAGGATAATTTTCAATTAATTTCACAGCTTGGTCTCTTTTGTTGTTAGCAATATATACAGCTATCATAGTTTTTATAACTTCTTTGCTTTGGGCATTGATTTTTAACGCTTCTTCTCCATATTTAATACTATCGCTTATACTTCCATTAATTAAGCTATCTAGCATCAATTTGCTTAATACTTTATCCTGTTTTATATTTGAATTCTTAACAATTTTAATGTATTGATTATAGTTATCATTGTCCCCTTTTAATGCGTAAATTTGAGCAATTCGAATATTTTTTAAACTCTCTTCTGAACCATCTTTAGAGTTACTTGTTTTTATTTTCAAATACTCTTCTATAGCCTTGTCATATTCTCCATTAAAAAGGTATTTATCACCATTCTCTTTTACAGTCAAATTATACTTATCTATTCTATTAGGATTATTGGTCCAAAACACTAACATAATTATCAATGCACATAATAATGTAATCAAAAAATATATTGTTCTCTTATTATTATATTTATAAAGTTTATCCATTAATTTTTGAAAAATATCTGAATTCATAAATTCACCTTCCTTAAACGTTTCAATTAATATTCTATCAAACTTTATAATAAAAATCTATAAATTTACTTTTCTAAGTATATTCTATTCAGTTTAGAGTAAATAAAGAATAAAAATTTATATGTAATAGACATTATATTATAATTCTATTAAAATATTGTAGTAAGCCATTAGGAGGTTGTTATATGCAAAATAGAAAAAAAAAGCGTTCTAAGAGAATAAAAAGACGAAGACTATACATGCTCTTATTAATAATTTTTTTAGTTATTGCTTTACCTTTTGCTTTATATATGTTTTCAAATAAAAATACTCCATTTTCGTTATACTTAAACTTATTTAAAGACAAATCACAAACTTCAAACCTTATATTAAAAGATGCGGAACCTGAAGATAAAACAAAAATAATTACCCCTGATAAAAAAGATGAGCCAGTGAAAAGTAAACAGGAACCCCTCAATACAGAAATTCTATTAAGTTCTGCAGGGGATTGTACTTTAGGAAGTGATGATAAATATTCTTATGAAGATTCCCTTCCATATGTTTTAAAGAAAAATAATAATGATTATTCATATTTTTTTAAAAATGTATACTCTATATTTAGTAATGATGATATTACTACAGTAAATTTTGAAGGTACTCTTACAAATTCTTCTACAAAAGCAGATAAGCAGTTCGCATTTAAAGCTCCCCCTGAATATGCTAAAATTTTATCTACTTCAAGTATCGAGGGAGTTAACTTATCTAATAATCATACATTTGATTACTTAAATAATGGTTTTAAAGATACAAAAGAAGCTTTAAAAAAAGAAAATATAAAATACTTTGGACAAGATGATACATGGATTGAAGAAGTCAAAGGTGTGAAATTAGGATTTTTAGGTTACAAAGGCTACTATAATAGCAAAGAGCTACAGAATAAAATAAAAAAAGATATTGCAGAATTAAAATCAGAAAACTGTATCGTTGTTATTAACTTCCATTGGGGTGATGAAGGAAGTTATCAGCCTAATTCAACTCAAAAATCTTTAGCCTATTTCTCTATTGATAATGGTGCAGATCTTATAATCGGCCATCATCCTCATGTTCTTCAAGGAATAGAAAAATATAAAAATAGAATTATTTGCTATAGTATGGGGAATTTTTCTTTTGGTGGAAATAAAAATCCTAGTGATAAGGATACTATGATCGTTCAAGTTAAATTTAACATGCAAAATCAACTGTTTAAATCTTATGACTTAAAAGTTATACCATGTAAAATTTCTTCCGTTAATTATATAAATGATTATAAACCTACTCCTGTTGAAGGTAATAAAAAAGATGAATTATTAAACAAAATAAACAATCTTTCTAAAAATTTAGGTTTCAAATTAGACGGTAACTTTTATAATATTCCTACTAATTAATAAAATATACTTATTTGAATTGAAAATTTTACGTCATATATTAATCAAATAATCCATAATTTTTATTATTAATAATAAGAATTTATGGATTATTTGATTTTTAATACTAAATAATGTGGAAATTCATAGTATTTAAAAGAAAATATAGCGCATGTAAAATATTCCCATTAGTTTATATACATGATAAAATTGTGTTACAGCCATTTGCATAATTTTTGTAAAATAGTACATAATTCTATAATAAGGCGGAGGTGTATTAAAATAAGATTTATTTCTTTATTAGGAATAGTTATTTCAAAGTTACTAATTTTTATTTCAAATAAATTATATAAAGGTGGCACAAATTTTCCTGGAAAAGTTGCTCTTAAATTTGATAAAAATATACTATCAAAAATATCAAGAAACTATACCCCAATACTTGTAACAGGAACAAATGGTAAGACTACAACAACTAATATGATATATTCAATATTAAAAAATAGTGGAATTAATGTTATATCAAACAGCACTGGTGCTAATTTGTACACTGGTATAATATCTTGCTTTTTAAAGAATTATTCCTTCTTTTCTAAAGCAAAAAATTCCTATGCTGTTATTGAAGTAGATGAAGCAAATTTAAAATTCGTTACAGAACGTATAAAGCCCGAAATGATTTGTATTACAAACTTATTTAGAGATCAACTTGATAGATATGGAGAAGTAAATACTACACTAAATAAAATAGTGGAAGGTATTAAAAATACTCCTGAAACTATCTTAATTTTAAACGGAGATGAACCTTTACTTGGAAAAATGAATTTACCTAATAAAATTCTATATTACGGTTTTTCCTCACGTATAGACAACTCAAATAAAACTAATGTGAATCTTGACTCTAAGTTTTGTAAAATATGCAATGAGCCTTATATATATAATTTTACAATTTACAATCATTTAGGAGATTATTATTGCCCAAAATGCGGTAATGCAAGGCCTAAGCTTGATTTTTCCGTAAACAATATTCTTAATATTGATAGCACTGGATCTTCTGTTTTAATCGATGATAAGAAATTTTTTATAAATCAAGCTGGAACTTATAATATCTATAATGCTTTATGCGCATTTTCCGTAAGTAAACTTCTAGGAGTTAGGGATAAATTTATATACGATTCTCTTAAAACCTTAGACTCTAAATTTGGGCGACAAGAATTAATTAAAATAAATGATAAAAGCGTAAAAATTATATTAGTTAAAAATCCAGCAGGCTTTGATGAAGCATTAAATTCTATTAATTTGGATAAAAAGAGTAAAAGCTTAGCTCTATTACTCAATGACAATTATGCTGACGGCACTGATGTTTCTTGGATTTGGGATGTTGGTTTTGAGAACCTTGATAATAATACTATACAGAACATAATTTTATCGGGAATTCGCTTATATGATTTAAGTATCAGGCTTAAGGTAGCAGGATTTAATGAAAATAGATTTTCATTGTGCGATGATTACGATTCTCTATTGGATAGAATCTCAAAAGGTAATGATTCAATGATTTATTTATTAGCAACTTACACCGCTATGACAAGCTTCAGAAAATTTCTAAATAATAAGGGTTATATAAGTAATTTGTGGTAGTAATCTTCAAAAATAAAAACGTAAAAATTTATAAATAGAATTTTAGTAGGATTGAGGTGATATCTTGGAATTAAATATATGTCATATGTATCCTGACCTGTTAAATGTTTATGGCGATGTTGGAAATATACTAATTCTAAAATACAGATGTGAAAGTCGCGGCATTAAAACTAATATTTCTCATGTTTCTTTAAATGATGAGTTTTATCCCGATAAGTATGATATAGTTTTTTTTGGTGGTGGCCAAGATTCTGAGCAAACTTTAGTATCTAAAGACCTAAAAAGTAAAAAAAAGAGTAACCTAATTAATTATATAGAAAAAAATAAAGTATTCTTATCAATTTGTGGAGGATACCAACTTTTGGGGAAATACTATGTGACCTCTGATGGAAATGAAATTGAAGGTTTAAACGCATTAGACATATACACAAAAAGCAGCGGCAAACGTTTTATTGGAAATACTGTAATATATAATAGAGAATTTAATGAAACCTATGTAGGCTTTGAAAATCATTCTGGCAAAACCTATATTGGTTCTTTAAAGCCACTTGGAAAGGTTCTTGCCGGTTACGGAAATAATGGGGAGGATGGTTACGAAGGATGTATTTACAAGAATACCTTTTGTTCTTATTTCCATGGTTCTTTACTATCTAAAAATCCCGAATTAGCAGACAGACTTATAAAATTAGCCTTAGAAAATAAGTATGGTAAGTTTCTCCTTCCCCCTCTTGATGACACTTATGAACTAAAAGCAAAGAAATTTATTATAAACAGAGAAGGTGTACAGTAACTAGAGCAATAATAAAGTCAGCAAAAATTTTAGTAATTACTTTATTTTTAGCTGACTTTATTACTTTTCTATGTATATAGTATTGATTAGATTTAATCTCATAATTTCTTTTAATTCCTCTCCAGAGATATTATTTAAAGCCTTAAATTCCCAACCTGAGTTTTTGTAAAATTTAATTATGTTAGGTAGGGCATCAACAGTTGTTTGTTTATAATAAGAATCATGCATTAATACAATTAATACTTTATTCTTTCCTAACCTATTGCTTTGATTTATCACATTATTTCTTATATCCATGCTTGACATTTTCGCTCTAATAGAATCATCAGAACAAATATTCCACTCAACATAGTAAATACTTCTATTTTTCAATTCCTGTTTGATGTCATTTAGAATTTGAGGGCTTATTCGCTTATTTTTAATCCCTCCTGGAATTCTAGTAAAAGGGATTGTTTTTTCTTTTGTAACTTTTTCTATTGTCTGGATGCATTTTTCTAAATCATCAATATAACTTTTTGAATTATTATATATTAATTTATAATCATGTGAATAACTATGTGGAGCTATAGCCATTTTATTTTTATGTAGTTCTGTAATTATTTCTGGATATCTTACAGCTGAGTTTCCAGTTACAAAAAATGTTGCCTTAACATTGTGCTCATTTAATATTTTGATTATTTTTTTTGTATTGTTTATAGATGGTCCATCATCAAAAGTAAGATACACTGTTTTTCTAGGCATGGTCTTCGCATTATTATTGATATTATCAATGCTGGTTATTTTAGTTTTTTCATTAATAGGGGTACTTAATTTGCTTTGGAAATTTAATGGAATTCTTGAATATAACTTATACATACTATTCACAGATTTATATGTCAAAAACACATTAATATTAAATAAAAAAATAATTACAAATGTACATACTAATTTTCTATTCCTTATATTCATTATTCCACCTTCTTTATGCTATTTTGTAATTATTTTTTTATTTATTCCTTTTATTGGGTATTAATCTTATTATTAAATCATTTTACTTTTAATATTACTTTTACTATTAGAATGTACTTTAAATTTAAAATAAACCAATGTAATTTAATGAATCATAGGTAAAAAAGGGGACAGTTCTCAATTTTTATTTTTATTAAAAATTGAGAACTGTCCCTTCATTTTATATCTTTAAGCTTAAACCACTATCTTCAACCGTTACCCTTATATTACATCCATCAAAAGCTTCACCTTTTATAATCAGTTTTGCAATGTTAGTTTCTAATGCTTTAGATATATATCTTTTTAAAGGTCTAGCTCCATAAATAGGATCATATCCTTCTCTTGCCATTAACTCTTTTGCTTCTTTTGAAATTTCAATTGTAATATTTTTTTCTTTTAGCCTATTTTTAATGTCCTCCATAAAAATATCAATTATTTTTTCAATTTCTTTTCCTGTAAGAGGTTTAAACATTATTATATCGTCTACCCTGTTCAAAAATTCTGGTTTAAACCTTAATTTCATTTGATTCATTACCTTTGTTCTTATATTTTCATCTATTCCTTCAGCATTAGTGTTTTCTAAAAGATAATCACTTCCAATATTAGATGTCATGATAATTATACAATTTTTAAAATCTATAATTTTCCCCTTATTATCTGTTAACCTTCCATCATCAAGTATTTGAAGAAATATATTAAATACATCATCATGTGCTTTTTCTATTTCATCAAACAATACAACGCTATATGGTTTTCTTCTTACAGCCTCAGTTAGTTGCCCACCCTCTTCATAACCTACATACCCCGGAGGAGCTCCTATCAATCTAGATACAGAAAATTTCTCCATATACTCAGACATGTCAATTCTAATAATATTATTCTCACTATCAAATAAATTTCTAGCTAAGGTTTTTGCAAGCTCTGTTTTTCCAACTCCTGTAGGCCCTAAAAATATAAATGATCCAATAGGCCTATTAGCGTCTTTCAAACCCGCCCTTGCCCTTAACACAGCATTTGCAGTAGATGTAACTGCTTCGTCTTGTCCAATGACTCTGGTATGAAGCTCATCTTCAAGTCTTAATAACTTTTCTCTTTCACCTTCCACAAGTCTTGATACTGGTATTCCAGTCCATTTTGAAATAATTTCTGATATTTCATACTCTGTAACTTCTTCTTTAAGAAAAGCATTTTCTCCATTTTCTTTGAGAACTTCTTCCTTTTCCTTTATCTGTTTATCTAAATCTGGAATTATTCCATATTTTAATTCAGCAACCTTGTTTAAATCATATTCTCTTTCTGCCTTTTCAAGCCTTCCTCTAGCATTATCTAACTGTTCCTTCAAATTTCTAACTTCAATAATGCTTTGTTTTTCTTTTTCATATTTTGCAGTCATTTCTTTGTCTTTTTCTTTTAAATCACTAAGATCCTTTTCTAAGCTTTTCAATCTTTCGTTTGATGCTCTATCTTTTTCTTTAGAAAGAGCTTCTTTTTCAATTTCTAATTGGAAGACTCTTCTTTTTACTTCGTCAAGTTCTGTAGGAAGACTGTCTATTTCAGTTCTTATCATAGACCCAGCCTCATCTATTAAATCAATTGCTTTATCTGGTAAAAATCTATCTGTGATATATCTTTGTGATAGTTTAGCTGCAGCTACTATTGCAGAATCATGTATTCTAACTCCATGATGAATTTCAAATCTTTCCTTTAATCCTCTTAGAATAGAAATACTGTCCTCCACAGTAGGCTCATTTACGATTACTGGCTGAAACCTTCTCTCTAAAGCCTTATCCTTTTCTATATATTTTCTATATTCATCAAAGGTTGTAGCTCCGATACAATGCAATTCACCTCTTGCTAGCATTGGCTTAATTAAGTTTCCCGCGTCCATTGCACCTTCAGTTTTACCAGCTCCAACTATTGTGTGTATTTCATCAATAAATAATATTATTTCACCTTCGCTACTCTGAACTTCCTTTAAAACTGCCTTTAACCTTTCTTCAAACTCTCCCCTATATTTAGCTCCTGCGATGAGTGAGCCCATATCCAGTGAAAAAATTATTTTATCTTTAAGACCTTCTGGAACATCTCCCCTAATTATCCTCTCGGCCAGTCCTTCAACTATTGCTGTTTTACCAACTCCAGGTTCACCAATTAGAACAGGATTATTCTTTGTCCTTCTAGATAAAATTCTTACTACTCTTCTTATTTCTTCGTCTCTTCCAATGACAGGATCAAGTTTATGTTTTTTTGCCTCTTCAACTAAATTTCTTCCATATTTTTTCAAAGCATCATAAGTACCTTCAGGATCTTGGGTATCTACCTTTTGATTTCCTCTAACTGCTGAGAGCATCTTCAAGAATTCACTTTTATATATATTAACTTTTTTAAGTAAATTTCCTACTACTCCTTTTTCATCTATATCCATTATAGCTAGCATTACGTGCTCAACACTTATAAAAGAGTCTTTAAAATTTTTAGCATAGTCTTCAGCTTTAATAAATACTTCCTCTACTCTTCTAACTAAATAAATACTAGAGTTTTTAGCTCCTTCGCCTAATACCTTTGGCATTTTATCAAGCTCTTCATGAGTTAATTGTTTCAATACCTTAACATTAGCTCCCATTCTTGAAAAAACATTTGGTATCAAACCATCATCTTGAGAAAGTAAAGCCATAAACAGGTGAATCACATCAATTTGCTGATGATTGTACTTTACAGCTACAAGTTGTGATTCATTTAGCGCTTGTTGAACTTTTGTGGTTAATTTTTCATAATCCATACTCTCACCTCTCTAAAATTATTATTTAGTCATAATAATATTATTTGATTATTGAGCAATTTTTATTGTTTACCATATTATAACTCTATTTTACATTTTAATAAATAATCCTATCTTCTATTTTGTAAAAATTAAAAATTATTTTATAAATTTAGTTAAGAATTGAGAACTGTCCCTAATAAGCCAAAAAAACAAAAGCCTAAAATGCTTTTGTTTTTTGCTTATTTAATATAAATATTATAACACACTATAACTTCTTCTGAATATTTATTGCTAATGTAAAATATTTTAATGATTCCTTTATAGAACTTATATCGTAGTACATATTCCCCATTTCCATATATCTTTCATAAATTTGTTTCTTTGAGCCAAATTTCGCTAAAGCATCAAGAGATAAGTTCATGTACATTTCTGATGATAGTAAATCGTTTTGTTTTTTTAATATTTTTGATTTTAAATAATATGACTTTTCAATAAATTTTAAGTTATTCAATTTTATAGATATATTTAATACATCCTCTATAAGTTCTCTAGCTATATCTATAGCCTCATTATTAACAAGTTCTTCAATTATCAATAACATAAAATTAACGAATTTTTCTTCATCTTCTTTTGGAAATATATCTATTGCATTTTTTATATATTCAATAGCCTTACTATTAGCATTCATCTGAAACATATTAGTAGCATAATTAAAAATAGCTTCAGCTTTATATTCATTGTTAATATCATTGTACATATCGTTGGACTTTTTCTCATAAAACTCAAATTTCCCATTGTCCATTCTTAGCGATAATAATGCCAATATATGATACATCTTTGCTTTTTTTAAATTATTTTCTATATAATGAAAAATTTCATTTAAATTTATAGCTATTTCGTAAGCCTTTTGATAATTTTTAAGCATTAGGTTACATAAGGCTTCTCCAAAAATACTTTCACTAAGCATTATGTAATTTTTTTCTTCTGAATCTTTAATGCTTTTTGTTACATTATTAAAATAATTAGCTGATTGAAAATATTCTTCATTTTGATAAAAAAATCTAGCAACATCCATATAATAAATCAGTCGTTTACTTTTATCACTTGAATTATTGCATAAATCATAGTACTTACCTAACATCTCTTGAATGCGTTTTACATTATTTACCTTCAATAAATATTCAAAAATTAGATGCATTATGTAGAAAGACAGCTCATAATACTCATATCTCTCCGCCATTTCTAAATTATATTCTAACTTTTCTTCATAATCTTCTTCATCAGTGTTTCTTAATAGCTTCTCAAGATTAGTTTTTATTTGATCTTCAACGGACTTTTCAAGATATTCTAAATTAATATCTAATTTTGAAGATAAATATTTAAGAACCCAATCTTCTGGAGCAATCTTACCATTTTCTATACAACTAAGTTTAGAAACAGAAATTTCACTTCCACAAACATCTTTAAGCGTCAGCCCTTTGTAAATTCTTGTTCTTTTGATCTTTTCTCCAATAGATAGAACTTCCATATAAACCACCTATCCAATACCCCGCTATTTCAAAATACCTAGTTTTTTAAATGTCTCAACACCTTCACTTAAAAACTTAGCCGCTTCCACATCTTTACCATTATCGATATAGAACTTACCAATCAAAATAGAAACTTCAGCAATTTCATTTTTTAGTTCTGTAGCTTTTGCATAATCTAAAGCTATCATTAAAGTATTTTCTGCTTCTTGCTTATTTTCTTCAATCATATCAATTCTATATTTTAACAAATAATAATTATATAAGGTTAACTCATTGCCATTATCTTTATTGTCCATAATTTCTTTTAAAATTTCTTTTGCACTTGCAATATCTTTTATTTTGATATAGTTTTCACAAATATTTATCAACGTTTCTATATAATTTATATCTTTATTTTTCATTCTCAGTTTCTTAGCTTTATTTAAATGAACAAAGGATTCCTCTATATTATCAAATTCTGCAAAAAGTTTACCCAAGTTATTTTCTATCTCTGCAATATACATGTAATCATCAATTTCTTTAAAAAGTTTAAGGGTTTTTTGTGAATATTTTATCGCAGTGTCCATTTCGCCTTTTTTGCTATATTCCTGGGATAATAGGAGAAGTGATTTTGCATATTCTTTCTTGTTATTAATTTTTTGAAATTTTGTATTTGCCAAGAAAGAATAATTAATAGCCTTGTCTAATTGTTCTAATTTGTAATAAGTTGAAGCAATATAGTAATAAATCTGGCCTATTATGAAATCATTTCCAATTTCACTATCTTCATACACCTTCTCAGCTTGATGAAAATAACTACAAGCAGAATGATAGGCTTGCATTGCGAAGGTTATTGTTCCAAGTTTTAAAAAAGTGTTTACTATTTCTTCGTAACGGTTTTCTTTGATAAAAATTACATTAGCAGATAAAAAGAATTGCTGTGCAAGTCCTAAGTCACCTTTTAAAGTATATATTTTGCCTCTTAAATATATATTCTTTGCTTTTCTAAATTCTAACCCATACTTTTCAGCATAAAATAATGCATTTTCTATATATTGTTCTCCTAAACTCAATTCATTATTCAATATATGTGATTCAGCAATATTTTCAAAATATGTACATATTTTTTCCGCTTGGGTCTCCTCCGACTCCATTAAATATTCTATAGAAATATTAAGAGAATCTGCTAAGTACTCTAACAAGTCCATACTTGGATTGGATTTTCCTGACTCAACTAAGCTTATTTGTCCTGGAGTAATTCTATCCCCTGCTAAGTCTTTCAAAGTCATATCTAGTTCTTTTCTTCTTCTTTTTATTTTCTCTCCCAAAGACAATATTTCCATAAAAAACCTCTTCCTTTACCAAGTTCTAGTTATTAGGTTTAATAATATTTAACAATTCACTAAATTTCTTTTATATTATACCATATTCTACTCTTTATCTGCAAAAAGAATTTTAAATTTAGAAAATTATTGTAAAAAAAGAAAGAAAAACATTTACTATTAAATGATTTCCTTTCTTTTTTTAAGATTAAATCATAAGATCTTTAATATTGTCAAAAACATCTTCTGCCCTATTCATGAACATTTTGCTATTTCTTCTAACCATTTTTCTTGTTCTTCTGCTCATTTGAGGAACCATCATCATACCAGCTGTTGCTCCTATAATTGCTCCTGCTGTAATTCCTTTTATAAAGCCTCCACGCATTTATTGCACACCTCTTTATCATTATAATTTTAATTTTACTTATTTAAATAGAAGTAAAATCTTCACTAATAGGTTGTGCATATAAATAAAACTTAAACAATATTTATAAAAAAATTTATATTTTTTTGTTTAGTGCTATTGACATACCATTATGTTGTTTATTAATTCCTCACCAACTATTTCTTTAAAAGCATCTTTAATATTACTATCTAATACTTTAATGCAATTACTTTTTAAATATTTTTTAGTTTCTCCCTTTAAGCTAATATTTATAGCAATTTTAGCAAATTCATCTGTAATTTCATTAAATAGGTTACCAGTATGGCTATTTACTTTAACAAATTTAACATTTATACCATTTTCCTTTGTTAATTTATTGTACCTCTCATAATATCTTTTTGATGATTCCTCTTTTCTTTCCCATTCACCAGTAGCATGATAGCATACCCCTACATAATCATGTAGAATAATTATATCCTTATAACCCTTTTCAATTGAATACTCTATTGCATTTATTGCTGCCTCCAGTTCACCGGCTATTTGCCTAATTGCCTTAAAGCTATTATCTTCAGAGGCACCATTTTTAACTTCAATAATTACTCCATTCTTTACTGCTACAAACGCATAAGAATATTTTTCAGTAAACTCATTGTAGCTACCATCTACATAAAAAAGAGGAATATCCTTGGGATACTCATCTTTATCTTTTATTACCATGCTAGCACCTGTATTTATATATTCCTTTGCCTCTAAAATGGTTGGGAAGCTTTTATATTTTGCTCCTTTAGCTCCCTTAACGTATTTAACACATTCATCCCATGTATCCACAATCATATTTTCTACTTTACAGTTATTTTGAAAGTCAAAGCCTTCTTTTATAGCATAAAATTTTTTTGCCATTTTTCTATCCTCTTTATTTCTTCTTTTTTCTCTTTTTGATAAAAATTACTGTACCAAACAATATTCTTATAGCATTCTTTCTTCCTATAGTCTTTACTATGTTTTCTCTTATTTCTCCTACCTTTTTAATAATTTCAGGACTTCCTTGCCAATTATCTAATATAACTGTTTCAGGTATATCTTCTATAATTCTATCCAGCAAGATTAATCCTATTCCTAAATCATCGCCTTTTCCTATTATGGGTATAAAGTCAGGAATTACATCATATGGCAATGCTAAATAAGTGAGAACTGTCCCTATTATAACTTTAGTTTTCATTGAAACTCTATTATCTTTCATTAATCTATATAGAAACATAGTAATGTCTGGCATAATCATAATTATTTTTGCTATATTATGACATTTTTCTGGAATTCTATCTATAATTTCTTTTCTGAATATAGAATAGCCTTCATTTTGTTTTTCTTTTATGTTAATAATTTGAGAACTGTCCCCAATTTTCTCGTCCTTTTGTATTGATTCGTGAGAACTGTCCCCAATTTTTTCTTTTAATTCACTAAGTGATAGGGCTTGTTTACTTTCAGTATAAATTAAGTTTCTAAATTCTACTTCAAGCCCTCCCTTTAGTATAGTTATATGTGTAAGATAGAATTCTACAAAAGGTATGTATTTACACAATATATTAAAATCTATTAATATATTTCCTGCTTCAAAAGTTATCCCCATGTTTACTAACTTTAATAAAGGTCTTTTTAAAATAAATCCTAAAAGCTTTATGGCTATTGGTAAAATACCTACTTTTAAGTTTAATACCTTTAGCTTAAGTTTATTATTTTCTATGGCAACTATCATTAAGGTTGCTGTGAAGTTCAACTTAATGCCTTTTAAAAAGTTCCCCTGAACTTTTATACAATCACTTATACTTATTTCTGTTATTTTAATCTCATCAATTTTTAAATAGTCTCTTATTATACTTAATATATCTTTTTCTGTTAGTCTTACTGTAACATCAGAAATATTCATATAAAAATTACGCTCTTTACCTAGGCTTGCCCGTCTAAGAGCCTCCCCCTTTCAAGTAGAATATTTTTACATCTAATCTAAAGTATACACAAAATTTTAACTTTACACAATAAATCTTTCTATCTGCCCTTTTAACATAAATTACATTAGCAATATTTATGAGGTTCGTTGGACATGATTCATAAATTTTAATATAATGAGCCTAGTTGACCTAGTGAAAGGCAAATTTAATAGTAATACCTTAATGGGAAAGGATGATATAGTGAAAAACAAGATTAAAAATAAATATATTTTATTAGCAGTTATAACAATGTCACTTTCTATTATTCTAATGTTACTTACAAACTTTGTATATAAGGTAGAAAAAGCCAAACCATATGCTCAATTCAAGGATGATTTTAGTCACAATATAGTACAGAAAATTTACTATACTAATTCACCAAAAATGCAAGTACAGCTAAAAGATGGAACAATCTACGAAACTGATAATCCAAGGAGCTTACAGCTTAAAGAAGATGCTTTAAAAAACGGTATTGAAGTTTCTGAACAGGGGTATATTTCCCCTATAGAAATTCTTCCAATTGCTCTTTTTGTATTATCTTTAGTTCTTTTTATTACAATAGCAATTAAAAATTCTAAGATTGCCTCAAAAGGAATTCGTTCAGTAGATTCGCTTGATGCTGCTGAAATAGAAAATTTAGGTTTTACCTTTGAAGATGTAGCTGGCAATGAAGAAGCTAAGGAAAGTGTAAAAGACATTGTTGATTTTCTAAAAAACCCTGAAAAATATAGCGCCTATGGAGCTAGAATGCCTAAGGGTGTAATTTTATATGGTGAGCCTGGAACAGGTAAAACCTTACTTGCTAAATCTGTAGCTGGAGAAGCAGGTGTTCCTTTTTATGCTATGTCAGGTTCTGACTTTGTACAGGTTTATGTAGGAGTAGGTGCTAGCAGAATCCGTCAATTATTTAAAAAAGCTAAGACTCATGGAAAAGCTGTAATATTTATAGATGAAATTGATGCTATAGGTAAAAAAAGGGATTCCTCCTCCACAGGTGGCTCAGATGAAAGAGATCAAACTCTAAATGCACTATTAACGGAGATGTCTGGGTTTAACGAAAAAGAAGGAATTGTTGTAATGGCAGCTACTAATAGATTAGATATGCTTGACCCAGCTTTACTAAGGCCTGGAAGATTTGATAGACATATAGAGGTTACTCTTCCTGACGTATCAGCAAGAGAAAAAATTCTTAGCTTACACTTGAAGAACAAACCTCATAAAGATATAAGCATAAAAGAATGGGCACAAAAGACTTCTATGTTTTCAGGAGCTAAATTAGAGTACCTAGTTAATGAAGCTGCAATCTTAGCTTGCAAAGATGAGAGTGATAGTATTTCTAATATTCATTTTGATAAGGCCTTCTCCATTGTACTAGCTGGATATGAAAAGCAAAATAGAGATCATATAAAAGAAGTTGATAAGAAGATTACTGCTTACCATGAAGCTGGACATGCTTTAATGTCTGCAAGAGTTCTTCCGCAGGATAAGCTTTCAAAAGTAACAATTATACCTACTACTAATGGTGCAGGTGGATATACCTTAAGCATTCCTGAGGATAAAATGTATCAAAATAAAGATTATCTTCTTAAAAGAATAATGGTGCTCTTAGGTGGAAGAGCTGCAGAAGAAATTATTTTTGGAAAAGAAAAAATAACTACTGGAGCATATAGTGATCTTAAACATTCTACAAATTTAATTACAAATATGATTACTGCCTATGGAATGGGAGAATCTTTAGGTTTATTGACTTTATCAGAAGTAGGAGAACTTTCAGCATCTATCAAAGATTCTGTAGTAAAAGAATGTAAAAAGACAATTGATTGTCTTTACGCAGAAACTATAAACTTATTAATTGAAAATAGACAAGCTTTAGAGGCTATGACTAGTAAACTATTAGAAAATGAAACTGTTTATCATGATGAAATAAAAGAAATATTAGATTCATAAAAATAAGATTCAAACGTGATCCTAAAATAGGTAGTGATCACGTTTTTTTATATTAAACTCTGCTATTTGCTTTTATTTAGATTAAGTAGAAACAATGCTGAAGTTACAATCACTCCTGCAGCTAGTCCACCCAGATGTCCAAAATTGTCTATATTCGGAAGTATAAATCCTATTGCTATATTAGTAATGATTACCGAAATAATATTTCCTATCATAACTTTGTTAGACTTATACCCAATCTTTAAGTTATATATTAGTATTGCTCCTAAAAGTGCAAATATGGCACCAGATGCACCAACAGATACTACCTGTGAAAATAAATAGCTTGCTAAAGATGATGATATTCCACCAATAAAATAGATTAATAGATATTTTAACTTCCCAAAAGCTCTCTCAACTATTGGTCCTAAAAAATATAAGGCATACATGTTAAATCCAATGTGTACTAATCCGCCATGTAAGAACATAGCACTAATTAATCTATAGTATTCTCCATTAGCAATAAGTGTATTTTCCTTTGCACCTAAATATATTAAAACTCTAGTGTCAATTTCAAAAATACTTCCTGAAAGATACCAACTTAGTAAAAACATTAATATATTTGTTAATATTAATATACTTGTAATAACTGGCACCTTAACAGCTTTCTTTTCTCTTATTATTTTCTTAAAGTGTTCCATTATTCGCTCAATTATCATGGCATTCTCTCTAGCAAATTGAGAATAATACACAATCTTATCCTGATTCTTATCTATGACAATTATTTCTTCTTTAGATTGTTCTGATAATGCACTCCAATTAATATTTCCTTTATTTTTAATATAAAATACTTTTATTATTCTTACATTTTCATACTTATGCTTATTATAGATATAGTTAGTATCTAGTTTACTCTCTTCACTCCAATCTAGAAAAACCATATATTCATTATAATTTTCACCAAATCTAGATACTCCCCAAAAAGACTTTCCTCCCTTTTTGGAGTTAAATTCTTCTATATTATACCTATAATTTTGGCAAAATATATTTATTGTTTCTTTTATTAATTTCTCTTTATTCATAGGTTACCTCCATAAATATAATAAAAAACCTAAAAATTTTTAGATTTCTAAAAATCTTTAGGTATTTTTTATACTACTTTTTTAACAACTATATCTAAATGTTTTAGCAAATCAATTTCATAGAAGGGAATTGGAGCTTTAGTCTCTGCATCATATAATACCCTTAATATAGGTCTGTCCGGGAATCCTGGATTTTGCCTTATTACATATCCCTCTATCTCATTTGAAAGCTTTACACAACATCCTAGTGGATATATAGAAAATGTATCTTTAAAACCTTCAACCATTTTTTCATCAAACATGGTTCCATTGCCAGCTAATATAAGTTCATATGCATCATTTGGGCTAAATTTATTTCTATAACTCCTATCGCTACTAATAGCATCATAAACATCACAAATACATACGGCTTTGCCATATCTTGAAATCTGATTTCCTTTTAATCCATATGGGTAGCCGCAACCATCAATTCGCTCGTGATGCTCAGCTACTGCCTTTAGAACTATTTCAGAGATACTCATATTTTTCTGAAGAATTTGCTTACCATAAATAGGGTGCTTTTTCATTTCAAGAAATTCTTCTTCATTTAAAGGTGCTTTCTTATTTATAATCTTATCAGATATTTTAGTTTTACCAATATCATGTAGTATAGCACCTTTACCTAATTCCTTTAGTTCATCATTTTTAAATTTTAAAGATAAACCTAAAAAAGCTGCCATAATTCCTGTGTCAATACAATGAATATAAGTATAATTGTCATGGGTTTTAATATCATGCAAACTTAAATTAATATCTCCAGAATCTATTATATATTCAATAAGGTTTTCTACAACTCTCAAAGAATTCCTTGCGTCTTTTTTACTATTTAAACTGTTTATATTTTTAACTATCTTATCCATGTTTTTCATGGTAACTTGCTTTAGTTTTATTAGTCTTTCATCCTCTACCATAACGTCGTCTAGTCTGTCATCTTCTATATATACATAGAGAACACCTAACTCTTTCAATTTATTAATATATTGATTTGTAAGTATAATCCCAGATCTTAGAAGTATACTCCCCTCATTGGTTAAAATACTTTTACCCAATACCTCATTTTCCTTAACCCTATTTATAAATTCTAATCTCATACAACACCTCATTAAAAAGTTACTAGCTAGACTCTTAATGTAAAATTTGCTATGACTATAATAAATTAATTATGGTTAAATTTACTTTAATGACATTTTAATATTTTACGTTAAAACATTAATATTGGCAAGCCTTTTAATAATTTGTTTATAAAATTATAATTTATTTTCTAGCATATCTAAAAGTTCATTAAATCTACTTATAGTATCTTCAATTGGTTTTGGTGTTGTCATATCCACGCCTGCCTTCTTTAGGATATTTATTGGATAATCTGAACCTCCACTTTTTAAGAAACCTTTGTACTTTCCTAAGGCTTCCTCACCTTTTTCTAATATTTCCTTTACAAAAGAATTGGCAGCTGAATATCCAGTTGCATATTGATAAACATAAAAGTCATTATAGAAATGAGGTATTCTTGACCATTCCATATCTATTTCTTTATCTACAATAATGTCTTCTCCAAAATATTTAAGATTTAACTCATGATATATCTGACACAATTCATCACTAGTCAAAGGAACTCCTTGATCAATTTTTTCGTGAGTTATCTTTTCAAATTCAGCGAACATTATTTGTCTGAAAACAGTAGTCCTTATTTGTTCTAGTTGAGTATTTATTAAGTATAATTTTTTAGTTTCATCCTTCTCATTTTCAATTAGATAATTAATCAGCATATTTTCATTTACAGTAGAAGCTACTTCTGCGCAAAACAATGTATAATCCGCATATATATAAGGTTGCTCTTTTCTCGAATAATAAGAATGAATAGAATGCCCCATCTCATGTGCAAGAGTAGAAACGTCGTTAAGTTCATAATTGTAGTTTAAAAGAACATAAGGCATAGTGTCATAAGAACCCCAAGAGTAGGCGCCCTTTCTTTTACCTTTATTCTCATAAATGTCTATCCATCTGTTATCTATTCCTTTTTGAAAAATATTTAAGTATTCTTCCCCTAGTGGTTTTAGAGCTTCCTTCACAAGCTTTACTGCTTCATCATATTCTATATGCATTTTAGGGGTATCGATAACAGGCACATATAAATCATACATATGAATTTCTTTTATTCCTAATAACTTTTTCTTAACTCTTACATATCTATGAAGGCTTTCTAGATTATCGTTTATAGTCTTTATAGCATTGTCATATACGTCTAATGGTATATCATTAGGTTTTAAAGAACTTTCAATAGAGCTACTATAATTTCTCCTTTTAGCTATAAAAGAAAAACTTTTTATTGAAGAAGTTAAGGTAGTTGCTATAGTATTCTTAAACTTTTCATAGGTTCCAAATAATGCTTTAAAAGCCGCTTCCCTAACCTTTACATCCTTTGATTTTATGAATATGGAGTAATTTCCCTCTGTAAGTTCAACTTCATTT
>Ga0074193_1001187_pt1 | contig 34340 bp, 41 predicted proteins | sample EPASupsiteHSE605_FD_64523 | JGI IMG/M metagenome (GOLD analysis project Ga0074193, IMG submission 64523) | Bioremediated contaminated groundwater from EPA Superfund site, New Mexico - Sample HSE6-05 | ecosystem: Environmental > Aquatic > Deep subsurface > Groundwater > Contaminated ... | reverse complement strand
TACACATCTAAATGTTAATTCTTATTGAACCGCCGTATACCGAACGGTACGTACGGTGGTGTGAGAGGACGCTAAATAAATTAATTATTTAGCTCCTACTCGATTATTATAATTGTTCTATCATTACTTTTTAAATGTCTTATATATAATAATAATATATGATATTATAAATATAATCCAAACTAATGCGATATTTGATAAGAAAAATTTGGAAAAATAAGTTCCAAGGAGAATTCCCGCTGAAACAAGAGTAATTTTTAATATCCCAAAGTCAAACACATTATAATTTTTAGTAGAATTTAATGCTCTATTTATTAATTTTTTCAAGGTATACCTCCTACTATCTCAATTTATAATATAAATTATTATATATATTTATTATATTTTAACTATACTATATAGTCAATAACAATAAAATGCAATGCAATTGAGGATTATATTAATTAATATAATTGAAACTAGTTAAATATGGTGTATAATGTAAATAATAATAAAATAAATTCAAAACATTAATAATAAAAAAGCGGGGAAATTATGGCTGTAAGAGAAATATTACTGCTTGGAAATGAAAGCTTATACAAAATTTGTAATGAAATTAGTAAGGAAGAAATGCATAAGGCAAAGCAAATAGTTCATGATTTACATGATACGCTTTTTGATTTTAGGAAAAAGAATGGATTTGGAAGAGCAATAGCAGCACCCCAAATTGATGAACTATACAGAATAATATACTTAAATTATGATGATGAAGAAATAGCATTCATAAATCCCGTAATTGAATTTTCAGAGAATATACAATTTGAAATTTGGGATGACTGCATGAGCTTTCCTGGATTAGAGGTAAAAGTTAAAAGGTATAAAAGATGTAAAGTATATTATAAAGATTTAGAATGGAAAGATTGTAAGATAGAATTTACTGGAGATTTGTCAGAATTAATTCAACATGAATACGACCATCTCGATGGAATATTGGCGGTACAAAGAGCAATTAACATCAAATCATTTAGAATAAAAAATAAAACATAAAACAAAAGCTTAATATAATGCTTTAAAACTAAATATTATAAAATGGAACAATATTTAATTAATAAAAGATGAAAGGAAGCAAAATGATAAAAATAAGCAAAAAATATAAACATTTTAAAGGAAACTATTATCTTGTTTTACATTTAGCAAAGCATTCTGAAACAGAAGAAGATATGGTTGTTTATCAAGCATTATATGGAGAAATGGGAATTTGGGTAAGACCACTTTCTATGTTTTTAGAAAAAGTTGAAGTTAATGGAGAATTTGTTAATAGATTTAGTGAGTGTGAATAAAATTGTGAATTGATTTACATAAATAAAATTGTAATAAGTTAGTAAATATTTATAAGAATATATCAAAAACTAAAATGACTAAATTTATGATCTATTAAAAAGTTAAAAATTAGATTTGAAGCAAATATTTAAAATTAAAGTAACATTGTTTAAGTATGTTTATCTTTTTTTGTAGAATACTACATTAAAAGGAGTGTGACTTTTAAATTGAAAAAAATTTTTCCATCAACTACTAAGAGAGTTAGTATTAATTCAAACCCAAATGTAAATTTTAAAATTAGAAATCATACCATTCGAAATATAAATATATATAAAAATAGTAGTGATAAAATACTATCTGATAATATCGAAAAGCTAAATAATGAATGGGATATTGAAAGACTGCTTGAAGCAAAAGCAGCTACTATAGTGATTGCAAGTACTATATTAGGGTTAAAATCAAACAAAAATTGGTTTCTTTTAACTGGTGCAGCTGGTATATTTCTTCTACAACATTCAGTGCAAGGATGGTGTCCACCAGTACCTTTATTAAGAAGAATGGGTATCCGTACCTCAGAAGAAATAAATAATGAGAAGATAGTATACAAAATGTTAAGAAAAGACTTTTGCAATACAAATGCTGATATAGATGTAGTAGAAATGCTAAATATTGCAGAAAAATAAAAATTATTTAAAAAGAGAATTGTTAAATGATTCTCTTTTTCTTTGTTTTTGTAATAGTTTATATTTTATGTTATAATTATATATATAAGTAAGTATGGAGACCTGATTATGGAACTTGTTAAAGTAGATTATAAAAATAGAAAAGCATTCTTAAATTTCTATAAGAAAAGATATTTAAACAATCCTTTAAAAAGAGATTCTTTATCTGATTTAGTTAAGGGGTTATTGTATGGTAAGTCAGAACTATGTAAATCTGTTTTCTTAGAGCCTTTAATGATAATGGAAAATAATGAAATTATTATGATTTGTATAATGGCTCATGCGCATAGGATGGAAGAATATATTCAAATAAGTTTTTTAGAATCAGATGTATTTAATATGAAAGCGTTTAAATTGATTATGAATAGAGCAGAAACTTTAGCTAAAGAAAAAGGTGCAACTAAAATATCCGGATCTTTAAATATTCATGTTAATTATGGATTAGGATTTTTAGCTAGTGATTTTGATAAAAAACAAAGTTTTGGGATGGCGCATAATCCAAAGTTTTACAATGATTACTTTGTGGAAAATGGATTTAAAACCATAGACATGGTAAGTTACAAAAAAAATGTAGTACAAATGGACAAACTATTAAATAACAGCATACAAAAGAAAATACAAGAAAGATATAAAGTTAGAGAAGTTGATTTTAAAAATTTAGAATCTGAAATTAACATTTATACAGATGTTAACAATGACGCATTTAGTCAACATTTATTTTATTACCACAGAAAAAAAGAAGAAGATTTCGAACTTTTTAAAGACCTTCGATTTTTAATGAAGCCAGAAAACTTATTATTTGTAGAAAAAGCTGGAGTACCAGTTGGCTTTATGCTTTGGTATCCTGACTTTAATCAAATAATGAGCCCTAGTGAAACAGTAGGGTTGAAAACCGTAATAAAAAATAAATTATTTCATAAAAAAATAAGAACATTTAAAATTGTTGAAATGGGTGTTATACCTAGTGAACAAAACAAAGGAGCAATTTTAGCTTTATTTGATTATTGTTATAAATGTACAAAAGGAAAATTTGATAATTTTGAATCAGGATGGATATTATCCGAAAATACTAAATCGAAGAATTTTGGCATAAAATGGGCTGATGAAGAATCAAAACATTATAAAGCCTACATTAAGGATTTAAGCATATGAAAAAATATAATTCTATAAATGAATTATCTTTAGTTATAGAAAAGGATTTAAGTTTGTACAATGGATTTAACAAGGAAATAATGAACCTGTTAGAATTGTTAGAAACAATAAATCCTTGTGAACAAGAATACGAACTAATAAATAATAACATTATTATTTCATATATTTTAAAAATAAACTTATTTAATTTCAAAAATATACTTCCATTGAGAGTAAAAGTTCAAATTATTGGATTGCCAATATCCATTTCAGAAAAGGGTTATTGGGGTGAAGTTGATTCAATAGTAAAAGCTGTTGAAAAGAGAAAAGGATTGAAAATTTTGCTTAATGGAGAATCAGAATTTAAAAATGGCGGCAGAACATTATCAACATTTATTTTTGAAAACAAGTATTCTTCATTTAATGGATATTTAAATGCTTTAAGAAGCCCTTATAGAAGGAGAATTAATAAAGCACTTAAACATAGAAGTAATATAGGAATAAGAAAATTTAGTTCAAAAGATTTTAATAAAAATCATTACAAACTATATTTAAGCATAATGGGCAGAACAACGAATCCATTAGAAACTTTGCCTTTAAAATTCTTCGTTGATTATGAAGCAGAATTATATGAATTTATTGATATAGAAACAAAGGATGTAATTGGATTCATTCAATTAAAAGAAATAAATGATAAGTTATGTTTTTTATTTGGAGGATTTAAGAAAGAAGATAATTTTAAATATGATATTTATTATAATATACTTCTTAAAATTATTGAAATAGGAATTGAAAAACAAATAAAATTTATAGAGTTTGGTCAAACAGCAGAAGAATGCAAGCTTAAAATTGGCTGCATGGAAGTACCTAAATATATGTATGTGCACCACAGCAATCCTTTGTTAAATAGAATTATACAAAAATTAGTTCCGCTTTTTTCATATAAACCTTACAATATTGTACATCATGTGTTTAAACAAAACTAGAGTAAAAGGAGAATCATATGGTCGTTTTTTTAGAAAAGGTTAGAGTTAAAACTATATTTTCTGCCTTTGAACCAGTTAAAGTTGAACCATTAGAATTGTGTTATTTAAAAACTGTTTTAAATAACATGAATATTGAAAGTTATATAATTGATGAGCTGTTTTTATTAAAACAACCTAAAAATGTTTCGCCAAATATTGTTGTGTTGACTGGATATAACGTATCAGAAAATGAAATTATTAAAGTAGCGCAAGTTTATAAATCTAATTATCCTAATGTGAAAATTATAGTTGGCGGAGTGCATATTCAAGGAAATCACAGAGAATTTCAAGTAGATGGAATTGATTATGTATTTCATTCACAAAGCTTAAATACTTTTAAATTATTAATAAATAAAATAATAAATGAAGATAAAGAAGTTTTAAGTATAGGTGTAGATTCTTACATAGTTTCAAGAGAATCTAAAGAAGGATATTGGCATGAAGGTAAAACTGAAATAGTATATGAGAAAGAAGATGTTTTGGCTGACAGAAGCATGTTTAGGCAAATATCCAATAAAGTTCGTTATCTGGAAAAAGGAAAAATTACATTAATCAAAGGAAGCATAGGGTGTCCTTATAATTGTTCTTATTGTTATTGTAAAGAAATAAATTCTGAGCACTATGTAAAAGCAAACTTTGATATTATAGTTTCAGAAATGGAAAATATTGAAGCAGATTATTTTTGGATTGTTGATGATGTGTTATTTTCAAAGAGAAAAGATGCTTTAGATTTTATAGATGCTATAAAAAAGAAAAATTTAAATACACAAATAATAGCATATTTAAGAGCTGATTTTATATTGAGGGAAAAAGATTTACTTAAAGAACTTCGAGAAATTGGACTTATAGAAGTAATTGTAGGTTTTGAAGCAACAAATAATGATGAATTAAATTCATATGAAAAAACAACAAATGCACTGGATTATCCTGAAGTAATATCACTTTTAAAGGAAAATAATATTGATTTAACAGCACTTTTTATGGTTCATCCAAGCTATGAATATAAAGATTTTAAAAAATTAAGAAAATTCATAAAATCTAACAATATAGAAGTATTTACTATATCAATTTTTACACCAATTAAGGGTACAAAGGGTTATAGTTTGACAACGAAGCAGTTAATTACAAAGGATCCTTTGAAATTTGACTTCATGCATTTAGTGCTTAAAACAAAATTACCAAAGTGGTTATTTTACATTTTATTTTACAGCATTCATATAAGGTTATTAAAATCAAAGCGAATTTGGCGCTATATTACAGGTGGGAGATAACATGAAAAAATCAGACATATGGAATTTTTGGGCAGGAAAATATGATAAACTTTGGGTACAAAAATATTCTTTAAAACCTACAAGAGCTTATATTTTAAGCGTTATATCAGAAAATGAAAACGATGAAAATATAAAAGTATTAGATTTAGGCTGTGGTCCTGGAGAATTAATAGAAGAATTAAATAATAAATTCAATAAATTTGATATAACTGGAGTAGACTTTTCAGAAAAAATGCTTGAGGTTTCTAAAAAAAGAAATCCTGATGCTAAACATATTCAAATGGATGTTGCAGATTTATATAAATTAAATGATAAATTTAATATAATTATTTGCACTCATTCTTTACCTTATTATAAAGAACCAGAAAAAGTTATGGTTGAATTAAATAGATTGCTAAAAGACGATGGAAAAATATATATTGGATTTGCAAGTGGAAACAACTTTTATGATAAATTAGCATTAAGTTTTGTAAAGCTAACAACAGGACCAGCAAACTATCCATCTGATTTAAAATTCAAACAAATAATTAAACCATATTTACAGGTAGAAAATTTAAAAATCATAAAAGAAAAATCATTTATGCCTAGAATAGCAATATATACTTTAAAAAAGGTGAAGATATGAAAGTTTTATTAGTTCGTCCTAAACCTCATAAAGATACTATAGGATTACAACATGTTATGATTTGTGAGCCACTGGAATTTGAATATCTTATATCTAATATTCCGGAAAAAATTAAAAATGATATTAATGTTAAAATTATAGATTTAATTATAGAAAAGAAATCATATAAAGAAATCCTACTGAAAGAAAAGCCAGATATGGTGTTGTTTACGGGTTATATAACTCATGTTGGAGTTATAAAAACTTTAGCTAAAGAAGCTAAAGAACTCTTTCCAAATTTAAATGTAAAAACTGGAGTTGGCGGAGTACATGCTGAAGTTGTGCCTGAAGATTTCAAATCCGAATTTATTGACTTTATATATGATAAAAATGGAATTGATGGTTTTAATTTGACTTTAAGATGTTTAATAAAAGGACAAGATGTTGATAAAATTAAAGAGCAACTTAAAGACTTAGGACCTAAAAAAAGAAGTTTTAATTATAAATATCCAGATAGGAATTCTGTTCTCAAATATAGAAAGTATTATTATTATATGTTTCATAATCCATGTGCATTAATAAAAACTACATTTGGTTGTCCTTACAACTGCAGTTTTTGTTTTTGTAAAGAGATTACAGATGGAAAATATTTTACTAGAGATATGGATGATGTAATAGGAGAATTAGAATCAATTCGAGAAGAAGAAATATATATTGTAGATGATGACTTTTTATATGATAAAAAAAAGCTTAGAGCTTTCATTGATGGTATTAAAAGTAAAAATATAAAAAAAAGATTTTTAGTTTATGGAAGAGCAGACTTTATATCAGAAAATAAGGATATTTTAATTGAACTTAAACGATATGGATTACAAGCAGTAATTGTAGGAATAGAATCTGTAAGAGCTAAAGACTTAGAATCTTACAATAAAAGAACTACTATAGAAATAAATGAAAAGTGCATTAATATTTTAAAAGAATTAGATATAGAACTTTATGCTACATTAATAGTTCCATTAGATTTTACTATTTCTGATTTTAGAGAATTAACATCATGGTTAAAAAGTTTAAACGTTAAGTTTGTAAATCTTCAACCACTTACTCCTTTGCCAGGAACAGAAATATTTGAACAATATTTACCTAATTTATTAATCCAAAGAGAGCAATATGAATCATGGGATATGGCTCATGTTGTGTTGAAACCTGAATTCATAAGCATTAGAAGATTTTATACAGAACTTTTGATTGCATATTATAGAGTAGTAATGAGACCAAAACATTTAGTCGTATTAATTAAAAAATATGGAATAAAAGCTAATTTGAAAATGCTTGTTGGTAGCAGTCTAGTAAGCTTTCAATATATTCAAAAGATTGTGAGGGGACGCTAGTGAAGAAAATATTACTCATACAACCAAGCCCATATGACCAAAACCATATGCCTATAAAGAAAAAGAAATTATACTTTGTAGGATTAGCAATGCCTCTTTTAGCAGCAATGATGCCGGAAGATTGGGAAACGGAAATAATATTAGAAATATTAGAAGATATTCCGATGGATACAGATGCTGATTTAATAGGAATCAGCACAATGGGGCACGGTGTAATAAGGTCTATTGATATTGCTAAAGCTTTTCGTGAAAAGGGTAAAACTGTTGTATTAGGAGGCTATATGGCGAGCATTATGGCAGATGAAGCAACAAAATACTGCGATAGTGTTGTAGTTGGAGATGCAGAACTTGTATGGAAAGAATTGTTAGAAGATTTTGAAAATGGGAATCTTAAAAAAGTATATGAGAAAAATTTAGAAAAAGGTGTGTTTTCAACACCAGTTCCACGCTTTGATTTAATTGTCGAAAAAAACATCGGAGACTTTTTGCCAGTTCAAGCAGGGCGAGGATGCCCTAATACATGCAGCTTTTGTTCAGTAGCATGTCTATATGAAGGACGGTATATAAAAAAGCCTCTCGAAGAAGTTGTGAGAGATATTAAACAAGTGAAAGATTTAGGATATAAAAAGTTCTTGCTACTTGATGACAATATTTTTTCAGACAGGGAATACTTAGCAAAACTTTTAAAAGAGATTAGAAATATGGGCATGGAATGGATGAGTCAATGTGATATCAGAATAGGTAAAGAAAATGAATTATTAAAAACTCTATCTGACAGTGGCTGCACTACACTTAGCTTTGGACTTGAAAGTATTTCCCGGGAAAGTTTAGCAGGAATGAATAAAAGTTGGGCAGATCCATTGAAATATCCTGAGCTAATAAAAAATATCCAATCACATGGTATTGATGTTTCAACAGAAATGGTAGTTGGCGGTGAAGGTGACACTTTAGAATCAATTAAAATGACTAAGAATTTTATTGAAGATAATAAAATTTCAGTACCTAGATTTTATATTTTAACACCTATACCAGGTACTAAATTTTTCAAAGATATGGTTTCAAAGGGAAGATTAATAAAAGATAATATATATTCTTTTGATGGTACAGAAGCCGTTCATCAACCACTTAATATGACTCCTGATGAATTAACAAATGCTTATTGGGAATTATATAGAGAATTATTTACTATAAAATCAATTTTAAAAAGAAATATTTTAAGGTGTGAATTTATAAAAAAGCCAGGAAAGTACTTATTTTATTGTATGGTTAACCTTTTTTACAGATATCAAATTAAAAGAAAAATTACACCTAATATATTTTAAGGAAGCGCATATGAAGATATTATTAGTTAGACCCCCACGAATTAAACAAGCAATTACACTAAGTGACTTTATGTTTTCAGAACCTATTGGTCTTGAAATGATTTATGGTGCATTAAAAGATTATTATAAAGTGGAAATCTTTGATATGATGATTGAAACTATAAGTTTATCAAAAAAAATAAATGACTATGAGCCTAACGTTATTGGAATTACTAGTTTGTGCATTGATGTTAACAAAGTTCTAAATCTTTGTGTTGAAGTTAAAGAAAAGGATAAAAATATAATTACCGTAGTAGGAGGTACTCAAACGTACCTAAACCCTGAAGCCTTTTTTAGTGATACAGTAGACCACATATTTGAATATACAAATTTAGAAAATATAAAGGAGTTATTCAACAATATATCAAAAGGTGATGTTTCATTAATTGATGGCATTAGGACTAAAAAACTTGAATATGCATCAACCGGGAAAAAGGGACGTAATGAGTATTTGCTTCCAGACAGAAATTCAACAGAGAAATACCGAAGTGAATATTCTTATTTTGGGTACAGACCTGCTGCTATTATGGAATTTGGAACAGGTTGTGAGAAAGTTTGTGATTTTTGTCTTAGGTGGAGGATTGAAGGAGCAAAAGAAAAATTAATTGATATAGAACTCAGTAGAAAAGATATTGCAAATATTAATGAACCTACAATAATGTTTATGGATAATGACTTTTTCGCTAATGAAGAAAAGTTAATAACTTTCATTAACATTGTTAAAGAACTTAATTTAAAGAAAAACTATGTCATGTATGGTTCAGTAAAAGGAATAATTGAATATAAGGAATACGTCGAAGAACTTGCAAAATTTGGATTGAAAGCTTTATTAATTGGATATGAAACATTTAATGATAGTGAAATGGACAAATATCATAAAAAATCCACAACAACAGATAACTATGAAGCATCTAAAATATTAAAAGATATTGGTATTGATGTATGGGCTTCCTTTATGGCGCATCCAGATTGGAACAAAAAAGATTTTAAGTTATTAAGAGCATACATTAAAAAACTTAAGCCTCAAATAACATCTATAAGTCCCTTAACTCCATTTCCTAGTTTGCCAATGTATAAAGAATATGAAAACATGCTCATATACAAATCAGATGATTTTGAAAAGTGGAGCTTTGGACAAGTGATGATAAAACCATCTCAAATAAGTTTAAGAAGATATTACTATGAACTATTAAAGACAAATTTGTATGTAAATATATTTGTAAACAAAAACACAGAAATGATAAAAAAGTTCGGTGTTAAAAATATATTTAGAATTCTCTTTGGATCATTAAAAGCAGCAAAAAAGTATATAATTTTAATGATAGAAAACTAATTATCATTGAAAGGATTTTGCCTAATTAAATATTGTAGTTTATAAAAAATTCTTGTATATACTTGACAAGATTTTTTTTATAAACTATACTGAGTGAGTACTCACTCAGGACGTGGTAAAAATATTTACCATACTTGAAAATACATATTAACGGTTATTATGTGTAAGAAAATATTGTATGTATTAAAGTTAATGTGTTGGTAGAGTGAGGTACATATATATTCGACAATTGCAGCGACAGAGGAGGAATGGAAAGTATTATGAAAAAGGCATTTTTTGTGTTCTCACTTATTATTGCACTAAGTCTTTCGGCTTGTGCGATAAAAACTGATTTAGAACTCAGTGGAACAATAGAAGCCACGCAAATTGATATTAATGCAGAAGTAGGGGGCAAAATTGTTCAGGTTTTGTTGGATGAAGGAAACATAGTACATAAGGATGATGTTATAGCTTTAATTGATCCGGCATCATATGAAATAGAGGTAAGAAAAAGTATGGCAGCTATAAAGGGCGCTAAAGCTACTCTAGACGAGCTTGAAAGCGGAACGAGAGCACAACAGCTTAAGAAATCAGAAGCGGAGGTAAATGGTGCAAAGGCAAAGCTTGATGAGGCAACAAAAGGTTCTCGACCGGAAGAGATTTCACAAGCAGAGGCATTATACCAACAGGCTTTGGATGCTGTTAATTCATCACAAACAAATTACGATTACAAAGATAGCAATCTTAAAAGGCAAAAGGAACTTCTAGCAACAGGAGTTGTATCTCAACAACAAGTTGACGATACGCAAAATGCATTTGACCAGGCAGAACAACAGCTTAACAATGCAAAAAATAGTCTTAATGTTTCAAAATCACAGTTGGATTTGGTGAAGAGTGGATCAACTCCTGAAACCATATCTAGTGCGGAGGCGAATTATGAATCAGCTTTGGCACAGTATAACCTGTTGAAGGAAGGTTCTACTTATCAGTCAATACAAGTTGCTGAGGCTAACGTCGAACAACTTCAGGCATCTCTTGACAGTGCAAAGCTTCAACTCGATAAATGCACTGTAAAATCACCAGTTGACGGAATATTGCTTAACAAGTCCGTTGATGTTGGACAGATGGTAACATCAGGCACAAATATAATTTCTGTTCAACAAAACAGTGAGTATTGGATTAGGGTTTATGTGCCGCAAAAATACAATTCAAAAGTAAATTTGAATCAAAGTGTTATTATTAGAACTTCCGCACTGCCGGATACTGATATAGGCGGAACAATTGTTTACAAATCACCACAAGCTGAATATACTCCTAAAAATATAGAAACAACGGAAACAAAGGAAAATGATACAGTTATAGCAGTAAAAATTCGAATAGATAGCAATATCAGCGAGTTAAGCGCAGGTATGATAGCAGATGTCATAATAGTAGGAGCTAATTAACATGGGAAATGCAATTGAAGTTAAGAATTTGACTAAGCAATTTGGAAAGTTCACTGCAGTGAATAATATAAGCTTTAATGTTGAAAAAGGAAAGATATTCGGATTTTTAGGGCCTAATGGTTCGGGCAAATCAACAACCATCCGTATGCTTTGTGGTGTTATTACGCCTACAAGCGGCAGTGCAAAGGTTATGGGATACGATATAGTTAAGGATACTGAGCTTGTAAGACAAAGCATAGGTTATATGTCACAAAAATTTAGTTTGTACGAGGATTTAACAGTTGAGCAAAACTTAAATTTTTATTCTCAAATATATTCTGTACCTAAAGATATTGCAGCAGAACGAAAAAAAGAGCTTATATCAATGGCTAGCCTTGAGGGGAAAGAAAAATGTTATGCTGGCACTCTTTCAGGGGGGTGGAAGCAAAGACTTGCGCTTGGTTGCGCTCTTATTCATAAGCCTCAACTTTTGGTGCTTGACGAGCCTACTGGTGGAGTTGACCCTGTATCACGCAGAACATTTTGGGAGATAATCAACAGCCTTTCAAAACAAGGGATAACTGTGTTGGTAACAACTCATTACATGGACGAGGCTGAAAGCTGTGATTTAATAGGTATGATTTTCAATGGCAATTTAATGGAGTTTGCGCCGACGAATGATATTATATCAAAGTATAATGCAAATAATCTTGAAGATGTATTTATTACAATTGTGGAAAATGTTACGCATAAAAAGGTGAATTCATATAAAGAAATGAAGTTTTTGGAGTGATAATATGAAAACAAAATTCGATTTTAAAAGATTTATGGCGATAATGAAAAAGGAATTTCTGCAAATATCTGTAGATAAAATAAGCCTTAGAATGCCAATTTTCATGACTATTGGAATGATGTTGCTTTTCGGGTATGCCGTAAACACAGATGTGGATAGCATTTCAACAGTTGTATTTGATCAAAGTAAAACACAAGAGAGCCGTGAATATATTGACCAATTTAGAAGTACAGGTTATTTTGTATTTGATTATAACGTTAACAGTTTAAACGAGCTTACTACACTAATTGACAAGGGAAAAGCAAAAGCGGGGTTAATAATACCGGCGGATTATGCAGTAATGCTTAAAAAAAACAAAAATCCACAACCACAGCTTGTTATTGATGGTACAGACCCGACTGTTGCCAGAACAGCGTTAAACAGCGGAGTGTTAATTTCCAATACATATTCAATCAACGAAAGACAAAAATTTATGGAAATTAAAGGATTTGCTGACATGAAATCACCGGGCGTTGACTTAAATACAAGAGTAAGATATAATCCCAATCTGAGCAGTAATGTATTTTCAATACCAGGGCTTGTGGGGCTTATACTTCAAAACATTACCATAATGCTTACGGCTTTCGCAATGGTTCGTGAAAAGGAAAGAGGAACGATAGAACAACTTATTGTAACGCCTGTAAAGTCAAATGAACTTATTCTTGGAAAACTTATCCCGTATATAGCATTGGGATACGGAAGTTTTCTTCTTGCACTGACGTTGTGCCGCTTTTGGTTTAAGGTAGAAATTCAAGGTAATATATATCTTTTGTTGGTACTTGGAATGCTGTTTGTACTTTGTTCGCTTTCTATAGGAATGCTTATTTCAATATTTGCCAAGAATCAACTTCAGGCAATGCAGTTTACAATTGTTATTATATTGCCGAGCGTTCTTCTTTCTGGTTTTATGTTTCCTGTTGAAGCAATGCCGAATTGGATTAAGTTTATAAGCATGATGTTGCCTCTTTCATACTTTTTGAGAATTGACAGAAGTATTATATTGAAGGGTGTCGGATTTGAATACATATGGCAGGACTCTGTAGCCTTGATAATATTTCTTGTTGTAATATTCGTAATTGCTGTAAAAAAATTCAAAAAAAACTTGGATTAATTTCAATGAGGTGATAATGATGGATGAATTTATTGATAAACCCGACAGCAAATTGTCGGAAAAGGAAAAGCTTATATTGAAATCAGCATGCGAAATTTTTTCTGAAAAAGGATACAGCGCAACATCAACACATGAGATTGCTAAACTGGCAGGTGTCGCAGAAGGAACAATATTTCGATATTTTAAAACTAAAAAGCATATTTTAAAGGGACTTCTTGTTCAACTGATAGAGCTTGCTGTTGATAACATTGCTCTTCCTCCAATTGAAAAAATACTACAAAATGAAGAAAACAAGGATGATAAAGAAATTTTCAAAGAGATTATTATAGATAGAATGACTCTTGTAAATAATAATTTTAAGCTATTTAAAGTTATCGCATCGGAAGCGATATTTCATGATGACATCAGAGAAATAATTTATAAAAAGTTGATTTTAAAAGTTAATGTCATTGGAGAAAACTATTATGAAAGAATGGTAGAAAGCGGTAGTGCAAGGAATCTTCCTCCTAAAATAGTCTTTTCGAGTATTGTAGGAAGTATGTTTATGTTCATCGCAAAAAGAAATTTCGATTCTGAATATGAAAATATTTTACAGGACGAAAACATCGAGAAAGAAATAGATCTGCTGATAGATATTATATTTAACGGAATAGGTGCTAAATGCCAGTACGATGATAATGAGGTGCATCAATAGAGTGATGCACCGCATATGTATCATGCAACAATGAACACGAAAAACTGTAATAGTTCTGTCTTCTTGTTTGTTTATGCTTGACAAGTGAATTTCTTTGCGCTATGATATAAGTAGTTATGATAACTACTTACGATAGTTAATGATAAAGGAAAGAATTGGATGATAATATGGAGGAAAAGGCTAATGGTTATAAGTGAATATCGTAGTATTGATAATAGATTAAATGTATTAATCAACTCAGTTGATAAAATGCTTCATTTAGAAGTTATTAATATTCACGATTTAGAATTTGTAAAACTTAAAAGGAAGATTGATGCAATATTAAAAAAATTATTTGATGATAATAATTTGTCTGAAAAATATATTGCAAAATTCAATCAAATAATAAGTTTTAATTATGAGCAAACAGAAGTTAACTTTAACAAATCTAAAGAATCATTAAAACAATTGATATATGAAGCAATAGAGGAAGTTAACAAAGTTTATTACAGGAACTTAAAGTTTATATCTAATTGCAGTTTACCATATCTTACATATTTAAAAGCAGTGAAATTATACAAGATATTTAGTCAAAAATTATCCGCTAAGAAAAAAATTACAACAGAATTATTGAATTAATATAAGTAAAAGAATATTAATAAATAAAATATATTATTAATTAAATGAAAGAGTAAGGTATCTTCATATGGATATTTTACTTTTTTTAATTTAAAAATAAAGTAATTATGATGATAAAAATATATTTGATAAAATTATATAATTAATGTAAAATAAGCTAAATTTTAATAAATTGGATTAAATATTATATATCTATACAAGGTTGGAAAGAGGAGAAATTTTGATAAATATCTCAGATAAACTTAAAAATAAAATAAATCAAATTCCAGAGCTTCCAGGTATATATAAAATGTTGGATGCAAAAGGTAACATTATATATATAGGAAAAAGTAAAAGCATAAAAAAGAGAGTAAAAACATATTTTTCAAATAATCCTAAATGGGAAAAAGTTAAAAAAATGGTGTTATTAATAGATGATATTGAATTCGAAGTTACTGATACACATTTAGAGGCGATGTTGTTAGAATGTGAATTAATAAAATTAATTAAACCAATATTTAATTCTCAAATGAAAAATGACAAAAGGTATATTTATCTTAAAATAGAAGATTACAATAAATACAATTCACTTAAAATTGTAAATAACAGAGAAGAAAATTCATATGGACCTTTTAGGAGAAAATTTTTAATATTTGAAATTATAGAATCTCTAAAAAATTTCTATCCTATTAAAAAAATAAATAATAGCTATTATTTTGAATATCATTTGTTTCCAACTTCCATGGATAAAGAAACATTTGAAGAAAATAAAAGTATTCTGATAGAGCTGTTTTCAGATGTCAAAAATCTTAGTGTTTTTATTGAAAGTTTAGAAGATAAAATGAATGCAGAGTCTAATTTGTTCAATTTTGAAGCAGCTTCCATGTACAGAAATGTGGTTCAAAATATAAATTATCTAAAAAACATAATTAACAGGTACACAAATATGACTGCTAAAAACATTTTATTGAAAATTCCTATTCAAAATGGACATAAGCTTTTTTTTATTTCAAATGGTCACATAATATTAAAAGAAAAGTATCTTGCTCTTACATATGATGAAATTGACAATTTTATAAAAAGTGGTACAATTTTATCAGCTTCATATCTAAGCAATATGGATGAAAAGTCACACATTGATTTCAGAGATATATTGTATTCTGAAATAATGAATTTTCCGGAAGAAATGGTTACAATGAATTTGTAAAAAAATGAAGATTTAAGATTCATAATTATGAAAGGAACTTAAAATGAATATTGCAGCAATTTATGGTTTTGTCAGTGGATCTACTCTCTTTATTGGAGCACTCCTAGGTATATATTTGAATGTATCTAAATTTGCATCTGGTGTCATCATGGCTTTTGGTTCTGGGGTGCTGATTTCTGCATTAACCTTTGACCTTATGCAAAATGCTTTTTTGTATGGAGGTTTCTATTCTGTCTCAATTGGATTCGTTTGTGGAACTATATTATTTGTCATAGGAGATTATTTAATTGACAACTTTGGAGGTCACTTTCGTAAACAAGGACATGGTAACCTTCATGTTACTAGAAAAAGCAAAAAAAAGATTGTAAATTCAGGTTCTGCTATACTCCTAGGGGCCGTTCTTGATGGTATTCCTGAATCATTAGCAATAGGTATTGGCTTGGCAATGGGGAAAGGTGTTGGATTAAGCATGATGGTTGCAGTTTTTCTAAGCAACTTTCCAGAAGGTATATCAGGTGCACAAGGTATGAAAAAAGCTGGAAAATCTAATGCTTATATCATGTCAGTCTGGGGTATTACTATTGCGACTTCTGTTTTTGCTTCTGTTTTAGGTTATGTGTTTTTTGGTAATGCTTCTAAAGACGTGATTTCTGGTACATATTCTTTGGCTGCTGGTGCAATTTTAGCCATGATTGCAGATACAATGATACCCGAGGCTTTTGAAGAAGGTGGGAGGTTTGTTGCACTAGCAACTGCTTTAGGTTTTTATATTGCTTTTGTTATGAGCCACTTAGCAATATAAATTATATTTATTAAAAACTAATAGAATCGTAAAAAGATAATAATTACAATAAGTTATTGTCTTTTTTTATTGTGAATGCAACAAGGTTACCGGGGCCCAGAAGGAATTTTTATAAAACCTCTTGACTTGGAGTCCACTCTAAGTGATATTCTAATAAAATCTTAAACTTCTTAGTGATGACTGATTAGTTTAATAAATATTTCAGAAAGTTGTTTTAAAAAAATGGAGGAGAAAGTGTTGAAACAGACAAAAGGAAGGTTGTTTTCAAATCAACAATTGCTCAAGTTGTTTTTACCGATTATTGTTGAGCAGTTTTTAGAATATCTTGTAGGGTTAGCAGATTCTATCATGGTATCGAGCGTAGGTGAATCTGCAGTATCAGGTGTATCACTAGTGGATTTTATTATGGCATTACTCATAAGTCTATTTGCAGCATTAGCAACAGGGGGTGTGGTGATTGCAGGGCAGTATCTTGGAAATAAACAAGAGAAAGAAGCAAAAGAAGCTGCGAATCAGCTAGTATGGTTTGTTGGTGCATTAGCAATTGTAATTATGGCATTGGTATATTTGTTAAGAGGTGCTATATTACATGGACTATTTGGACATATTACAGAAGAAGTATATGGTCATGCAAATATTTACCTGCTAATTGTAGCAGCATCTATACCGTTTTTAGCTCTTTATAGTGCTGGTGCAGCGATATTCAGAACAATGGGAAATTCAAAATTACCGATGAAGATTATGCTTGCCATGAATATTTTGAATGTAATAGGAAATGCAATACTAGTATTTGTATTTAACTTGGGAACTGCAGGAGTTGCAATTCCAACACTTGTGTCAAGAATTGGTGCAGCCGGAATTATTATGGTACTTGCGTTGAATAAGAAAAATACTTTGCATTTAAATAAAACATTAAAGCACAGATTTAACTGGCAGATGATAACGAGAATTCTGGAAATTGGACTGCCATATGGTCTGGAAAATAGTATGTTTTACTTTGGACGATTACTTATATTAAGTCTGGTTTCCACATTTGGAACAGCTGCCATTGCTGCAAATTCTGTAGGTGGTACGATAGTTATGTTCGAAGTACTTCCTGGTATGGCGATTGGTCTTGGTCTAACAGTAGTTATTTCAAGATGTGTTGGCGCCGGTGATTTTGAGCAGGCAAAATATTACACGAAAAAAATTGCAGGAATCATATATGTAGCTCATATAATCAGTTCAATCATTGTACTTACATTACTTCCTACTGTATTAAATATTTATGCTCTGTCTGAAAGTGCAACTTTCTGGACTACAAGAATTGTGTGGAGCCATGCAATTATGATGATGCTTATCTGGCCGTTAAGTTATACTTTACCGGTTACATTCCGCGCATCAGGAGATGCAAAATTTCCAATGGTTGTAAGTATACTTTCGATGATTTTCTGTAGAATTGCACTTGCATATGTATTCAGCATTTACTTTAACATGGGCATGTTTGGTACATGGGTAGCAATGTTCTGTGACTGGATTGTGAAATCCATTATATTTGTATTGAGGTATCTCAATGAAGAATGGACAAAGTATCATGCCATTTAAGCTGATATTTTAAACAAAAATAATAAATGGAGGATTTATCTATGAAAAAGTATTTAGTAAGCGTTATTTTTGTTATGATTATTTTGTCTTTAACATCATGTAGTGGAGATAATAATGATGAAACTGCTCAAAATGAAGTTACATCTAGTCTGACAAATCAAGTAGGGCAAGTAGAGAATCTAAAAAAGGTAAATCTTTTAGTATGTTATGGAAGGATGAAGGAATATCTTTTGAATTTTGATAGATAAATAAAAAAAATAAAAATATTACTTGACTTAGAGTGAACTCCAGGTATTAAGATAACATTAGATAGATACTAATAAAGATGTTAAGAAGGGAGTAAACCTATGGCAATTACGGAATTTTCTAAAAAATATCATGAAAAAATGTTTTCGGGATATGAATTTAAAAACGGATCCGGGGCGCGACAGAGGAAAACAAGTGAAAAATTTGAATAAATATATGGCAACAAAACATTTACTATTGGAGGCAAATTATGAGTGAAACAACGGATTTAAGTAAAGGGGCTATTTTTTCAATAGGAGATAAACTGCCGGAAATGTTCAGCCAGTATTTTATCGGTCAGGCGTACCTGAATATGTTAACAACTACAGGAGTTCCAATTGGAAACGTGACTTTTGAACCAGGATGTCGCAATAACTGGCATATTCATCATAAGGGCGGACAGATTCTGTTAGTAACTGGTGGCAAAGGATATTATCAGGAATGGGGAAAAGAAGCAGTGGAGCTGCAGCCCGGTGATGTGGTAAATATACCACCTGAAGTAAAACACTGGCATGGTGCAACCAGTGACAGCTGGTTTTCACATCTGGCTGTGGAAGTACCGGCAGAAGGTTGTTCCAACGAATGGTTAGAGGCAGTAACAGATGACGTATATGAAAAATTGAAAGCGTCCAATGAAAACAAATTTGTAAAAAAACAGATTAATGAAAATTATCAGGAGGAAGATTAATGAAATTATTATTTGACAAGAAAAATAGTGAAAATGAAAACAAGGCTGTTGTTTATATGACAAAGGACATCAGTGCAAACGGATTGATGGCAATTTATGAAACATTAGAACGTAAGGCAACAGGAAAAGTTGCAGTGAAAATATCAAGTGGTGAGCCGGGAGGCCATCATTTCCTATCAACAAAACTGATTGCAACGTTGGTTCAGTCTGTAAATGGAACCATTATAGAGTGCAATACTGCATATGGTGGAAAACGAGGAGATACAGAATCACATAGACAAGTTGTTAAAGAGCATGGTTTTACAGCGATTGCACCGGTTGACATTATGGATGCAGAAGGCTCCATTAGTATCCCTGTTACAGGTGGAAAACATCTGAAAGAAGATATGGTTGGTAAAAGTTTTGCAGACTATGATTTTGTAATTAATTTGGCTCACTTTAAAGGACATGCCATGGGTGGTTTTGGTGGTGTTATTAAAAATATGTCTATCGGAATCGCATCTTCTATGGGCAAAAGTCTAATTCATAGTGCGGGTAAAGAAACAACCGGATTTGGACTTAATACACCGCAGGATGATTTTTTGGAATCCATGGCAGAATCAGCAAAGGCAGTAGCGGATTATAAAGGTGAAAATATCATTTATATTAATGTTATGAATTTCTTATCTGTAGATTGTGACTGCGATTCACATCCTGCAAAACCGGAAATGGAGGATGTTGGGATTCTTGCATCTCTTGACCCTGTTGCATTAGATCAATCATGTGTAGACCTTGTATATGCTGCCCCTGATGGAAAGGCATTAATAGAGAGAATGGAATCACGACATGGAATTCATACATTAGAGCATGCAGAAGAAATTGGTTTGGGAACACGTAATTATGATTTATATACTATACAGGAGTAATAGTAGAAATGAGTAAAACATTAATTGCAAAATTAATTATATTTTTAGTTAGGAGGTGCATAATTTGGAATATCGAATTTTAGGAAGAACAGGAATTAAAGTAAGTGCCATTGGTATTGGCGGTGAAGGATTTGAAAATAAAAGTTATGAAGATTGCGAAGAAATTATTGATTGTGCAATTAATGAAGGAATTAATTTTATTGATATATATAATTCAAATCCAGAAGTTAGAAGTAATGTTGGCAAAGCGTTAAGTAAATATCCGCGAAGTAGTTTTGTTGTTGAAGGACACTTATGTTCTACCTGGGATACAGGGCAATATCGTCGTACTAGGGATATTAATGAAGTTATCAATGCATATGAAGACTTTTTAAATAGAATGAAGTTAGATTATGTAGATGTTGGGATGATTCATTATGTTGATGATCAAAGAGATTTTGATAACATTTTTAATGGAGAAATAATTAAATATGCAAAAGGATTAAAAGAAAAAGGTGTTATAAAGTCTTTGGGGATATCAACACATAATACAGATATTGCTTTTAGAGCAGTCGAAACAGGAATAATTGATGTAATTTTATTTAGTATAAATGCGGCTTATGATATGTTACCAGCCAATGAGGATGTCAACATACTATTTGAAGAAAGTACTTTTAAAGAAAGGACATATGAAGGGATTGATCCAAAACGTGATATGTTATATCATACTTGTCAAAATAATGGTGTCGCTTTAACTGTTATGAAAGGATATGCTGCTGGAGTGTTACTGAGTGACAAAGAATCGCCTTTTGAAAAAGCACTGACACCGATACAATGTTTACATTACTGTTTAACCAGACCAGCAGTTGCTTCCGTAATGGTTGGAGTATCTAATACAAATCAAATACTTGCAGCAGTAGCCTTTAGCACTGCAAGTAATAAAGAAAAAGATTACAGTGAAGTTCTTGCAAATGCTCCAAGAAGTTCATTTAACGGACATTGTATGTATTGTGGACATTGTGCCCCATGTTCGAAAAAGATTGATATAGCATCAGTTAATAAATATTTAGATTTGGCATTAATTCAAGAAGATGTTCCTGAAACATTAAAGAATCATTATGACTTATTGGAACATCAAGCAGGTGAGTGCGTAGAATGTGGGCTATGTATGAAAAACTGTCCATTTGGTGTGGATATTATTAATAAAATGAAAAAAGCAGTAAAACTATTTGGCAATTAAATAATAAGAAAATATATACAATAAATGAATTATAAAAAATTTATAAAACTTCTTGACTTGGAGTTAACTCCAAGTGGTAATATATATTTAAACAAAGAAAGTGAGGAAAATTAATTAATGAATTTAAAAGAAAAGAAAAGTTTGGTAGCCTATTTTTCACGCAAAGGTAATAATTATGTAAGTGGAAGTATAGTGAATTTAGCGGTTGGTAACACAGAAGTAGCAGCAACAATGATTCAGGAGATGACAGGATGTGATTTGTTCAATATAGATACAGTGGAGTCTTACCCGGTGGATTACACAGAAACAACAGAAGTGGCACAGCATGAATTAAGACAAAATGCAAGACCGGAACTTACTGGTCATGTAGAAAATATGGATTCTTATGATGTTATATTTTTAGGTTATCCGAACTGGTGGGGCACGATGCCTATGGCAGTATATACATTTTTAGAACAATATGATTTCACCGGAAAAAAAATTATACCATTCTGTACACATGAAGGAAGTGGTATGGGGCACAGTGAAAGTGACATTAAAAAGCTTTGTCCAAATGCCAATGTTCAAAAAGGACTTTCAATTAAAGGTGGCAGCGTAAATGGAGCTAAAAATGATATTTCACTATGGCTTCAGAAATAAAATACAAGAAAATAGTAACTTTTATATTGACTATATTTTACAGATGTTAAGACAACTAATTAGCAGAATATAATTTGAATGGAGTTAAGGAATGAAAAAATTAGGATTTGGATTTATGCGTTTACCAATTACAGATAAAGAAAATCAGTCAAGCATTGATTTTGAACAATTAAATAAAATGGTGGATACTTTCTTAGAAAGAGGATTTACTTATTTTGATACGGCTTATATGTACCATAATTTCATGAGTGAAATTGCATTGAGAGAAGCATTAGTGAAACGTCACCCAAGAAGTTCCTTTACGGTTGCTACAAAAATGCCAACTATGCTTTTAAAAACATCACAAGATTTAGATAGAATTTTCAATGAGCAGTTAGAAAAAGTTGGAGTAAATTATTTTGATTATTATATGCTTCACAATTTGGGCGTATCTCATTATGAAATTGCAAAGAAAGTAGATGCATTTTCTTTTATACAGAAAAAGAAAGAAGAAGGAAAAATCAAAAAGATTGGATTCTCTTTTCATGATACAGCCGACTTATTAGATGAAATTTTAACTGCACATCCGGAAGTGGATTTTGTACAGTTACAGATAAACTATATAGATTGGGACAATGAAGGTATTCAGTCTAAAAAATGTTATGAAGTAGCAAAGAAACATAATAAGCCGATCATAGTTATGGAACCAATTAAAGGAGGTACATTAGCAGAAGTACCTAAGGAAGCAGAAAAGCTATTTAAAGAATATCATCCGGATTTGTCCGTACCATCTTGGGCAATTCGATTTGCAGCAAGTTATGAAAATGTAATGATGGTATTAAGCGGTATGTCTTCTATGGAACAATTATTGGACAATACAGAATATATGCAAGAATTCAAACCATTTGTTCAGGAAGAATTCGACATTGTAAATAAAGCTGTAAAGGTTATTAATGAAGCAATTGCCATTCCTTGTACTGCATGTCAATACTGTGTAGATGGATGTCCAAAAAATATTGCGATACCAAAATATTTTGCACTTTATAATGCAGAGAAACAGGAAATAAAGAAAGTGTTTTCTACACAAGGCGTATATTATGCAAATAATATAAAAACTTACGGTAAAGCATCTGATTGTATCGAATGTAAAAAGTGTGAGAGAAGCTGCCCACAGCATATTGAGATTACAAAATATTTGAAAGAGGTAGCAAATACATTTGAAAAATAGCAATGGAGATTAGGCAGATAAGGAAAAATAGTAAGAAACTATTGACTCGAAATAGACTCAAAGTGCTATAATGTAAAAAAGGAGGTAAATTCATATGTTGATTGCAGAAGTAAGTAAAAGATATGAACTTTCAGCAGATACACTTCGTTATTATGAACGTGTTGGACTGATTCCTGCAGTAAATCGTAATAAAAGTGGTATCAGAGACTATACGGAAGAAGATTGCAGGTGGGTCGAATTTATTAAATGTATGAGAAGTGCAGGTCTTCCGATTGAAGTATTAATTGAGTATGTTACGTTGTTTCAGCAGGGTGATGAAACTATTGAGGCAAGAAAAGTGCTATTAGCAGAACAACGCAAGCAGTTAATTGAAAAAATGGAAGATATGAAAAAAACATTAGAACGATTAGATTATAAAATAGAAAGATATGAACAATCAGTAGTTACGAAAGAAAAGGAACTAAAAAGAACGGATGATTAGTATTTAAAATCCCAAATAGTTTTATTAATTAAGGCCTCTTTTCACTTACATTGAAATTAAAAAGTGAGAAGAGGTTTTTTATTAATAAATTTGTTATACTTAATCAAAATATAATATATCTATACAGTTGAATTGAGGTGTATATTTTGATATATTCTATATAAATAATTAATTATAAAATAAGTAAAATTCAAAAATTGTTATTTTAGTTAATATAAAATTCATAAATGTAAATAAAGTAGTCATAAAATAACGTATAGTAATCACTTGAATTAGTTAAAATAATAACAAATTAAACAATTTACCATATATTGTAAATCTTGAAATGAATAAAAGTGTGGACTAATATGTAGGAAAATAGTAATATATATATATAAATAGTTTTTTAAAAAAGGGGAACAGGAAATGAATTACAAAATATTAGGATTATATATTTTGTTTTGGCTTATTTTAGCTCAAACCTTAAATTTAGAAAGAATTGTAGTAGGAATTTTTATATGTATTGTAGTATTTCTATTCAATAAGGAATTCTTGAACATTAATAAAAAGAATAATCATTTTTCAATGTCAAATATAAAATATTCACTTTTATATATTGCGGTTTTAATAAAAGAAATATTCAAGTCCAACTTTCACGTTGCAAAAATAGTATTAAGTCCTAAACTTAACATGGTAACATCAATAGTAACCATAAATACTAAATTAAAAAGTGATTTTAATAAAACAATCTTAGCAAATTCTATAACACTTACCCCTGGAACACTAACATTAGATATGAAAGATGATAAGCTAATCATTCATTGTTTAGATATGGAAACCGCAAAAGGTTTAGAGAATTCCAGTTTTGAAAACATCCTTTTAAAGAAAGAGGAATTAAATAATGACTAAGATTTTAACTTTTGCTATTTTATTTATGTCTATTACTATCATTGGATCTATGTACAGGGCTATTAAGGGCCCAAGTGCTGCTGATAGACTTATAGCAATTAATGTAATAGGAACTAAAACTATAATATTAATACTTATGATTTCAATATTATTTAAGGAAGATTATTTTGTAGATGTCGCTTTAGTATATGCTCTTATTAGTTTTGTAGCCTCAATAGTTATTGCAAATTATATTGAAAAATTAGGGGGTCAATAATGTTAACAGACATAATAGGTGGAGTGTTTATATTAGGAGGATTATTTTTCTTTTTGGTAGGAACTATTGGAATTATTAGATTTCCGGATGTTTTATCAAGAATTCATGCTGCGGCCAAATGTGATACTTTAGGAGCGTTACTTTGCTTGACAGGACTTATAATTTTTAATGGATTTAATATTGTATCTCTAAAAATTTTATTAGTGTTAATATTTATATGGGTGACAAATCCTACAGCTACTCATTTAATTGGTAAAGCGGAATATATTAGAACTAATTTACATAATAAACAGGACGGAGTTAAATAAATGAAGATATTTAGTTTAATAATGCTTATATTTTTAATATTTTCTTCTATAGCTGTATCTGCTATGAAAAGTACACTTGGAACAATTATAGTTTTTACAGTTTATAGCTTAATTATGGCTATCCTATGGCAGCAATTAAAAGCTCCTGATTTAGCTATTACAGAAGCAGCAGTAGGTGCTGGTATTACAACTGTTTTATTAATATTGACCTTAACTAGAATAAGAGGGATAAAGAGATGAGAAAAGTAATAGCTGTTTTAATTACTTTAGGAATAACAATTATATTACTTATAGGTTCCATGGATTTACCACAGTTTGGAATTGAAGATACTCCTACTAATAACGATGTAACTAAATATTATATAGAAAATGCTACAAAAGAAACAGGAGCTACAAATATAATTACAGGAGTTATATTGGATTATAGAGCTTTTGATACATTTGTTGAATCAAGTGTATTATTTACTTCAGCAATAGTTGTTATGATAGTGCTTAAAAAAGAAAAATCTAAATAATTTGAGAGGATAATATGAAGGACAAAATTTTAAATACAGTTGTTGGAAATCTGATACCTTTTATACAAATATTTGGGATTTATGTTATCCTTCATGGGCATTTAAGTCCAGGAGGTGGTTTTGCCGGAGGAACAATTATTGGTGTTAGTTTTATCCTTTACAGAATAGTATTTGGAAAAGAATTTTCTCAAAAAAAGTTAAAGTTCTCTGTGTTGCTTCGTTTTGTGACAATTGGAGTTTGCATATATGGCATAATGAAAGGATATATTTTTATATCGGGAGGAAATGATTTGCACTTTCCTCAACCACCACTTGGAACTCCAGGAAATATTATGAGTGGAGGATTTTTATTACCACTTAACATAATAGTTGGAACCGTAGTTGCTGTAACAATGTACTTTTTTTATTGCTTATTTGAAGAAGGAGAAATTTAAATATGGAAAGGCTAATAACTAATTATTATGAAACAGCTTCTATTATTTTATTTGGAATAGGATTTGCAACTCTTTTATTGCATAGTAATTTAATAAAGAAAATTATAGGAATGAATATAATGGACACATCAGTAATGTTATTTTTAATAGCTAAAGGTTATATACAAGGTAATGTTGCACCAATAATAGTGGATGAATTTAAAGGAGTTTCAGAATATGTAAATCCAATTCCTACATCACTTATGCTCACAGGCATAGTTGTAGCAGTAAGTACTACAGCACTTGCATTGGCACTTACTATAAAAATGTATGAAAAATATGGAACCATTGAATTAAATGAGATATTAGAAAAGGGGGATGAATAGGTTTGACAATAATAAAAAGCTTTCCTTTAATAGGTGTATTAATATTATATTTAATAGCTTTTATTATGCCATTGATAAAAAAGAATTCATTAGTTAAATTTTTAAGTGTTATTTCTTTTTCAACATGTCTTATATTGTTTATAACTTGTTTAAGATACGTAATTTACAATGGGAGTTACTTTTATAAAATAGGACATTTTGATGCTCCATATGGCATTGAGTTTAAAATAGGAATTATAGAATGTGTTATAGCCGTGCTATTTGCATTCATATCTCTTATGGTGTCTTGGTATTCATGCTACTCTATAGAGCATGATATAGATGAAAGGAAAATTCCTTTATATTATCTTTTAATAAATATCCTCGTTGGGTCTTTGTTAGGTATTGTATTTTCTAATGATATGTTTAATGTATATGTATTTATTGAGATAGGGAATTTAGCTTCATGTGGAATAGTTGTAGTTAAGGGTAAAAAGGAAAATATAAAAGCAGGACTCAAGTATCTAATTATGAGTTGTTTAGGATCAGGATTAGTACTTATGGGAATTGCCTTTTTATATTCAATGACTGGTCATCTTAATATGACATATATTCATGAAAGTTTAATAAAAAGTTATATGAATTATCCACAAGCAATAATTATAACTTTGGGACTATTTACTGTAGGGTTAGGAGTTAAAAGTGCTTTGTTTCCTCTACATACTTGGCTTCCAGATGCACATTCAAGCGCTCCAACTTCATCTAGTGCCATATTGTCTTCTTTAGTTTTAAAAGCATATGTAATTTTTTTACTTAAGATACTTTATAGAGTAATGGGAAAAGAAATTATATTCAATACTCCAATACTCAATATATTGTTAATACTTGGAAGCTTAGGTATGATTATGGGCTCAATATTAGCAATGTTTCAAAAAGATTTAAAAAGGATTATTGCCTATTCAAGCGTCGCACAAATAGGATATATATATTTTGCAATAGGATTAGGTACGGAATTAGGTGTTGTAATGTGTATTTACCACATTATAGGTCATGCGGTAACAAAATCAGCACTCTTTCTATGTTCTGGATCAATCATAGAAAAAACTTGCCAAAAGGAAATTACAAATCTAATAGGTGTGGGTAAAGAAATGCCTTATACTTTAGCTCTCTTCTTTATATCATCATTATCATTAGTTGGAATACCACTTTTACCAGGGTTTGTTAGTAAATGGTATTTGGCAATTGATAGCATAGGTGTAAATAAATTATTATTAATTATAATAATACTTGCAAGTAGTCTTTTAAATGCCGTATATTATTTGCCTATTTCTATAAATGGTTTCTTCGATGAAGAAAATTCAGGTGGTAAAATATATAAAAGTAAAGAAAAAACTATAAAGGAATTAATGCCAATTGCAATACTTGTTATAGCTATGTTTTATGTTGGTATTAATTCTGAAGGAATAATTAATTTGATAAAGACAGCATTAGCATAGGAGGAATGAACTTGAATAATATTATTCTGTTACCTATTGTTTTCCCTTTTTTAGCTGCTATTATAATGTCAGCGTGTAATTTTAATGAAAAAAGAAGAAACATATTTGCAGGCTCTGTAATACTAATAAATTTAATTTTTGTTATATATATAGTAAAAAGTTTTGGTGAAATTAGCCTGCATTTTATTAAAATAAATGAATTTTTAGATATATATTTTAAAGTAGATAAATTAAGTATATTTTTTTCCTTATTAGCTTCTGTGTTATGGTCATTTACAAGTATTTATTCTATGGAATATATGAAACATGAGAAGAAAGAGAAAAGATTTTTTACTTATTTTATTACAACATTAGGAGTAACTTTAGGCATTGCTTTTGCAGGTAATCTATTAACCCTTTATTTATTTTATGAATTATTAACATTAACAACTTTTCCTTTAGTAATACATTCAGAAAGCAAGGAAGCATTAAAAAGCGGTAAAAAATATTTAATTTATTCATTTGCAGGAGCAACGGTAGCACTCATGGGGATGCTCATTTTATTTAGTATTACTAATGATCTTACATTTGTTCCGGGCGGAATTTTAAAAGGGAATAAACAATTATATTTCGTGGCTTATGTATCTATGTTTATAGGATTTGGAGTAAAGGCTGCCTTAGTTCCATTTCACTCATGGCTGCCTGAAGCTATGGTAGCTCCAACTCCTGTCAGTTCTTTACTTCATGCAGTAGCAGTTGTAAAGTCAGGAATCTATGCAATAACCAGGGTTACTTATTATATATTTGGAGCAGATGCAGTAAGAACTACAGGAGCTAATAAATATTTAATAATACTGGTAATAATTTCAATACTAATGGGATCATTCCTTGCATTACATCAAGAAAACTTAAAAAAAAGATTAGCATATTCAACAATAAGTCAGTTAGGATATATTTTACTTGGTATACTTCTTTTAAATAAGAACGCTTTTACAGGAGCAATGATGCATTTGTTGAACCATGCTGTAATAAAAATAACTTTGTTCTTTTGTGTAGGGGCAATAATGTACACTACAGGAAAAACAAAAATGTCTGAAATAAATGGAATAGGAAAATCAATGCCTATTACAATGTGGTGCTTTACAGTATCGGCTATATCACTTATAGGCATACCGCCGACCAATGGATTTATAAGCAAATGGTTTTTAGCTGAAGGAGCGCTTTTAGAAGGAAAAGTGGCATTCCCTGCTATACTTTTAGTAAGTGCGTTGCTTACAGCTTTGTATCTTTTACCTATTTCAATTGCAGCTTTTTTTACAAAAGAAAACAATGAAGCTATAATAAAAAAGGATGCACCATTAAAAATGTTAATCCCAATAATATGTATAACTATCATTACAATACTTTTAGGATTGTTTCCTAATTTTGTATTAGACTTTATAAGAGATATGGCATCAGAGGTTATGAATTAATTTAAGGAAGGTGAATAATTTGAATCCCCACAAAGTTCTGCTTTATATAATAATTATACCACTTATAGGGTCCGGCATTAGTTATTTTGTTGGAAAAAAAGGCGAAAGGCTAAGAGATATATTCAATATTATAATGACTGGAGCTAACCTGTTGCTCATTACTTCCTTATACACAAGTATTATTAATGAGAAAGTAGAAGTTTTTATACCAAATATTATGGGAATTGGACTGTACTTAAAATTAGACATGTTCAGATATATATTTGTGTGGCTTACAGCGTTAATATGGTTTTTAATAACCATATATTCAACACAATATTTATTAAGTTATAAAAATAGAAATAGATATTATTTATTTTTTATGATTACTTATTGGAGCACATTAGGAATATTTTTATCAAATAATTTTATAAATTTATTTACGTTTTTTGAAATAATGTCGTTATCATCATATCCTTTAATTATACATGATGAAGACAAGTATTCTCATGAAGCAGGAAGAACATATTTAATTATGGCGGTATCAGGTGGACTTGTCTTATTGATGGGTTTGTTCTTACTTTATGACTACACACAAACTTTAGATATAGACAAAATTAAAATTGTAATACAAGATATAGGAAATATAAAATATGTTATCGCTTGGCTTATAACATTTGGATTTGGTGTGAAAGCGGGCATATTCCCATTGCATATATGGCTTCCTAAAGCTCATCCTGCAGCACCAGCTCCTGCAAGTGCGATATTATCTGGAATACTTTTAAAAACAGGAATATTTGGTATTTTAATTACTGTAGAAATAATGGGCTTAAATGATATTTATATATCCGTTGTACTTCTTGTTTTAGGATTCATAACAATGTTTATGGGTGGATTTTTAGCAATGTATCAAAGAAATATAAAAAGAATACTTGCTTACAGCAGCATGAGTCAAATGGGATATATTATAGTTGGAATAGGACTTATGGGAGTTCTTCATGAACATAATGCTATAGCTCTTTATGGAATAATTTATCATATTATAAATCATATGATATTTAAAGTGCTTTTATTTATGAGCGCTGGTGTAATATATATGAAATTACATGAGTTAAGTATAAATGGCATAGGTGGATTTGGCCGTAATAAAAGAGTTTTAAAAATATGCTTTTTTATAGGCTCTTGTGCCATTATGGGTGTTCCTGGATTTAACGGTTTTATAAGTAAAAATTTATTGCATCATGCTTTAACAGAAGCCCTTCACTTATACGGTGGATTTTGGCTAAATATAGGCGAATTGATATTTGTAATAAGCAGTGCATTTACTACAGCATATCTTTTGAAATTGTTTATAGCAGTCTTTGTTGAGGAAAGTGACCATGATATAGCAAATATAAAAATGAAAGTAACGGGCAGAGCTTTAGTTCCAATGTCAATATTAGCAGTTATGATTATATTTATAGGTGTGTATCCAGAATTTATAATGAATATAATTGATAAGGCAGCAGAAACTTTCAATATTCATGATACACTAGATATGAATTTTTATAGCTTTGAAAATATAAAATCATCTTTCGTTTCAATACTATTGGGAACTTTAATTTATGTATTTTTCATAAGGAAAGTATTGAGAAAGGGATCTGGAGAAAATTGGTGGTATGAAAATACTGCACTTAATTGGTTTAGTTTAGAAAATAATTTATATATACCATTATTCACTGTAATGTTCAAAATAAGTTCATTTATATTAAAGTTTTGTGATGAAGGATTATTAAATTTGATTGTATTTATAAACAATGGCATGAATTCATTATTTAAAATGCCATTAAAATACAAAAAAAAATCAAAAGATATGATTTCTAAAAAAATAGATGAAATTAGCCATATAAATGATTTTACTACTGAATTCACTACAGATATGACTCATGAAGCAAAAAAAGCAAGATATAAAATGAATAGTATAACTTATTCCATATATATTTTTGGAGTTGTTCTTGTTATATGTTTGGCAGTGCTTTTATATTCATAAATATTACTTGTTTTTTATAGTGAAGTAATTTAACAATAGAATGCTCTATTTCAGCGGATAATTTATATAAAGTAATTTGAATGATAAAATTAAAATAAGACATAATAATATAGAAAATATATTATTAGGAGTTTTATAATGACAGACAATAAAATGAAAAGTACTAAGAACAAAAAGAAGGAAGATGGAAAGTTTCATTCAAAACATATTAACCATAGTCCTCAAGCGGAAAGTGCCAGAGCTGTATTTGGTTTGAAAGATGATAATTTTCAAAATAAAGCTGAAAAAAATGAAAAGTAATAATTCAAAATTATAATTATTGTATATTTCTTTATGAGCATTTAAATTATACAATATGTAATGTACTTAACCCTATAAAAATTAAGAATAATGTTAATTTTTGTACCACTGGATTTTAGAATTAGTTCAATAAAAAGTTCTTAATATTAATTAAAAAAATATTAAGAATTTTTTAATTGATTTTTATTACAAACTATGATATTTTTAGTTGCAAGTAATTTTATTACAAACGAAGTTTGACAATACTAAATGTTAATTAAAAATCAAACAATGTTTTATAAAATATTTTTAGTTTTTATATATATTATTGTAAATATTATGATGAAAAATGCTTAAATAACTTGCTATCCATACTATAATTATTTTTGCATCAAACTTTGTGAAAATAATATTAAAATTTTCAAGTTTTACATAAAAACATTTAGAAAACTGATTGTATGTATTCCGGTAAAGCCGGTTTATATAAAAAAATTACATAATAACTTGGAGGGAATTATGAAAAAATTAGTATCATTATTATTGGTTTTATCGATGACAATATTTGCATCTGTAGGATGCAGTCAAAAACCAGCAGAACAGCCAGCGACAGAAGTTCCACCTACAGAAGCTGTAGACGCTGTTACAACAGCTTCAATAGTAAATGAAGAAGCTGCATTTATAAATGCTACAAGCAAAGATGGAACATGGATTATCGCTATTTTAAATGACTTAAGCATTGACAAAGAGTTAGTACTTGAAGGCGAATTCCATGATAAAGCGGACGCTACAAAAGATTTATACAGAAAAATCGCTCTTTATGCTCAAGATGCAGATCATAAAGTAACAGCAAGATACACTTTAACAGCACCAAAATTAACTATTAAAAGTCCTAACGCTAAAATCCAAGGTGGAACTTTTAAAGGTGATGTATATGTAGAAGCTAATGGATTTACAGTACAAGATGCTACAATAGATGGAAACATCTACTTTGCTAGCCAAGAGTATAAGGATTCATGTGTTATCGCAGCTGATGCTGGTAAAGAAGGAAAAGTAACTGGAAATATGGAAGTAAAATAATTAATTATATAATTTATTAACAGCTAATAAATAAATCATTTAAAAATGATTGATATGCTCCACTTAAGATAGACAAATTTATAAAAATTTGATATCATTAGTGGAGCTTTATTATATTTAAAAAAGTTCAAAATTCATTGAAATGCTAAAAAGGAAGATAATATGGAATTTATTCAAGCTAAAACAATTGTATCAGGTTATGCAGAGAATAACTCTTGGTTTGGAATAAACTATAATATGAATATATACAAAGGGTGTTGTCATGGTTGCATTTATTGTGATAGCCGCAGTGAATGTTATCATGTAGAGAATTTTGATGAGGTAAGGGCAAAAGAGAACGCTCTTGATATTATTAAACGAGAACTCAAATCCAAACGTAGAACTGGTGTAGTTGGAACTGGTGCTATGAGTGACCCATACAATCCATATGAAAAGGAATATAAGTTAACAAGAGGTGCATTGGAACTTATTGAACATTATGATTATGGAGTATCAATAGCTACTAAAAGCAATTTGATTATTAGAGATATAGATATTTTAAAAAAGATTTCTGAAGATTCTCCAGTCCTTATAAAAATTACAATTACAGCTTTTGATGATGATTTATGTAAGAAAGTTGAACCAAATGCTTCACTATCATCAGAACGTTTTGATGCAATTAAAAGGTTGTCAGAACAAGGTATATTTGCAGGTATATTATTAATGCCGGTACTTCCATTTATTGAAGACAATAAGGAAAACATCAAAAACATTATTGAACTCGCACACAAAAACGGAGCAAAATTTATATATCCTGCTTTTGGTGTAACATTAAGACAAAATCAAAGAGAATGGTATTACAATAAACTTGATAAAAATTTCGAAGGAATTAAAGAAAAATATATTAAACAATATGGAGATTCTTACAAATGTAGCTCTCCTAACTCTAAAGAGTTGTGGAATTTATTTCAAGATGAATGTAACAATTTTGGAATTATTTATAAAATGAAGGATATAATAAAAGCATATAAATCAGGATTTGGAAACAAGCAAATATCAATTTTTGATTAGAAGTATAGGTATGTTTAAGTTATACTATGCAAATGTAATAGAGGTAATTAACAATGATTTATTAAATATTAATTTGTATAGACTCAGAATTTTAATTGTTAAACATATATGAATAGTTTTTTATAAGGAGAAATAATATAAGGGGATAAAATAATAAGTAAAGTAATTAGATGATTATATAACCCCTATATCAATTCATTATATAATTAACAGAAAAAAATTCAAATAATTAGTTGACAGCACAAATGAAGTGTGGTATATTATCAAAGTTGCTCGGCGAGAGCATAAGGCAAAAAAATAAAATAATTAAATAAATAAATAAGTGCTTGACAAATAACGACAAGCATGATAAACTAGCAAAGCTGTCTGAGAAGAACAGCAAACAGAACATAGACAATAAAACAGCATAAGAAAAACCTTTGAGAGTTCTAAAGTAAATTTGAACA
>Ga0074193_1001185_pt1 | contig 34399 bp, 24 predicted proteins | sample EPASupsiteHSE605_FD_64523 | JGI IMG/M metagenome (GOLD analysis project Ga0074193, IMG submission 64523) | Bioremediated contaminated groundwater from EPA Superfund site, New Mexico - Sample HSE6-05 | ecosystem: Environmental > Aquatic > Deep subsurface > Groundwater > Contaminated ... | reverse complement strand
AAAACAACATGCCGGTTAAATAAATGGCATAATTGCGCGACCGCAGCGCACGAAAAGTGAACGTTGCCCTGAACAGATAATTCTTTATTTCGGACCAGGGGAGGATCATGGCGCAAAAGTAATAAAGTTGAAAGTATAAGCGGTTGAAATAAACAAAACTTTATTGCATCGCCCCGCGCGCTTTCAGAATCCATTTTGCCTCGTCGAGCGGGCTGATTCCTTTGTATGGTCTGATCACCCCAAGCTCATCGGCACAGGGACGATAACCCGCAAACCGGGTTGATATGGTTGCCTTTCCGCCGCTCCTGGAGCTGAGTTTCACTGAATAGTCGTGCGAGGTTGCCACTGGCAGAAATCCGGTCAGAATACATTTTCCATGATCCATTTCCGGATGTTCAAACGTGCCACGCATTTTTGTAATGTCGCTTGTTATCAGCCCCAGCAGTTCTTCTGTTGCTTTGATTCTGAACGACACAAATGGCTCCAGCAAAGTCGTACCGGCATTCACCATTCCGTTCATGATGCCCATGGGTGTAGCAATAACAAAGTCTCCCGGACGCGAATGCACCTCGTGGTCTTCGCCTTCAATCAGCGTGATGCGGATATCGGTCACTTCCCAGCCTTTGATGCCTTGCTTCAATGCGGCCGGAATGGTTTGTGCCACTTCGTTCTGATATTTCTGCGCCACATCGTCCACACGAATTTCACTTTGGTAAACCACGCCGCTTCCCGGTTCTCCGGGTTCGATGCGGAATTTCAGAATGGCCCAGCAGGGCTTGGGCATCCAGTAGCGGACAAATCCTTCAGCAATTGATGAAGGCGTCTCTTTGTATATAACTGTAGGCTGTTCAAACGTAGCCGCAATGTCGAAACGATCGAGCAGAATGCGCTCCAGCACTTCCATCTGAATCCAGCCCATCACACTGATGTTCATTTCCTTTTCGTCGCGCAGCCATTCAAAATTCAATGAGGGATCTTCAGTGTTCAGCTGTTGTAATGCGGCCGCCAGCGGGCTATAATCTTTTTCATTCATCGCCTTTACACGAACAGTCAACAAAGGCATTTGCAACGGTTTGACATCGGATATGTCTGAAACGCTCTCTCCAAGCCAGTCTCCGACCGACGCAGCAGAAAATCCGCACAAACCGGCAATGTCGCCCGCAACAACCTGCTGCAAATCGTCGTAGCGCGAACCGCTCATGCGCCGCAGCTGCACAACTTTTTCATCCACAGACTGCGTGGCGTTTCGGATCAGTTCCCTATTGCTTATGCTGCCGCAAAACACACGCACATGCGCCACTTTGCCCATGGTTTTATCGTAGCTGATGCCGAATACACGTGCGCGCAAACTACTGTCTGCATCGCCATTTGGCGCAGGAAGCAATTTAATCATGGCGTCAAGCAACTGTTCCATTCCCAGATTCAGCCGGGCGGAACCAAACAACATGGGGACAATCTCGCAGCGTGAAACCATGTGTGCAAGCTGCTTTTCAAGTGTTTCAAAATGCGGTACGGCACCTTCAAGATATGCATCCATCAGTTTTTCATCACCGGCAACAATCGTCTCAGCAATGTTTTCGGCCATATTGTCTTTTGAAAATAAATCAGTAATGACAATGTCTGCGCTGGCAATGTTCTGAACCGACTGCATGTAAAGTGGCTCCAAATGCCACTCTTTGCGGATGTCTATCAGAACATTTTCAATGTCGGCACCCAAGCGGTCCAGTTTGTTTACAAACAAGATCACCGGAATATGGCGCGCACGCAATGCATTCCACAAGGTGCCGGTATGTGCCTGAACGCCCTCAGCAGCAGAGATCACGAGTACAGCGCCATCAACAGCTGTCAGAATGCGCTCCACATCGGCCGAGAAATCAACGTGTCCGGGCGTGTCCACCAGATTTATTCTGACATCCTTCCACGAAAAAGTCGTGTGCGCCGATCGGACCGATATGCCTCTCTCCCGCTCTACTGCAAGAAAATCGGTATGGGTTGTACCATCATCCACACTGCCGGGATTTTTGATGGCACCGCTGTGATACAGCATCAACTCTGTGATGCTGGTTTTCCCTGCATCGGCATGTGCCAGAATGGCTATATTTCGGATATTCTCTTTCATCGCTTCGTTTTTTGTGTGGTTAGTGCCGGATTGTTCAGATATTTTTCGCCGAAATACTGCATACGAAACCACAGTTCAAATGCGGGATCCAGAAAAACATGACGACCGTTTTCCGGATCAATGATGTCGCTTTTCACAAGAATGGCTTTGTTTTTCTGAACATTGCGCGGCGTTCCGAGTCTGTATTTCTGCATCACTGCGGCGCTGGTAAAACGTGTTTCGCCGCATGCAACGGCTTTAAGAAAATTCAGTTGTGTGACACTGATGGACTCCACTTCTTTTTGATACAGCGGCGAATTTGCGTTGATAAGTTCAGTCAAGGCGGCCGACAACTCCTCAATGCCAGCTGTTTTAGAGGTTTTCTGCCAGGTATAATGCGCCAGCTGCTGCACATACCACGAATGATCATTCATTAAAAACGGAATTTTTTCGGCCATCTCCGCAGAAATGGATTTTCCAGTTTTTTTAAATCCGTTCATAATAAAAGTAACCCAGTTGTTCCGCGGTATTTTATTCAGCAGCATTATGTCGCCAAAGCGATAGAAAGGCTTTGACGAATTGTTGAAAATTTCGGTCATCATGTGTCGCTTGCTTCCGTATAAACAATAGGTCACGTTTTTTTGCCGCTGCCAGACCGATCTCATTTTTTTCTCAAAGCTTGCGAAACCCGCAAATGAAGCCAGATTCTGAAATTCATCAAGACAAATGATGCATTGTTTGCCTTGCTTTACAGCTATTTTTTCCGGCAAATTCAGCACCTCATCCGGATATTTATTCAACTCGGTCCAGTTAAAACCAATTCTGAAATCAGTGTGCGGATCAACGCCAATCGTGATTTGCGGCACCAAACGCGAAAAAAATTCTTTGGCTGCCTTAACCCAATCCTGCCATTTTGTGGAAGAAGCCATAATGACCTCCCGTGCAAATAATTCAAGAAACTCCTCTTCCGATGAAGCCGAAAACAAATCAATCTGCACCGCAATAACATTTCTTTTTTTCGCTTGTATATCATGCATCACCTTCTCCACCAGACTGGATTTTCCCCAGCGCCGCGGAGAAATAATGGACGTGTTGACTCCTTCCGTCAGATTGCTGTACAGCTTTTTCGCATCCTCTTCACGGTCAGTGAAAGAATTAATACTGACGGTTGTACCATAAATAAAAGGTGTGCTTTTCATAGGCTGAGGTTTTTACTAAATGGTATTATACTATTTGGTATAATACACAAAGGTATAAAATATTTTGAATTCAGATAATGGTTATTGGTTATTGGTTAACGGTTATTGGTTAATTGGTTATTGGTTAATGGTTATTGGTTAATGGTTATTGGCGAGTTATGAGTTATGAGTTATGAGTTATGAGTTATGAGTTCGCCGCGGCGGACGAGTTAGTGGAAGTAGACGTCCACAGCGGATTCGTATTTCGCATCTCTTATTTCGTATTTCATATTTTGTATTTCGTGTTTTGTCCGCCGCGGCGGATGAGTTAGTGGTAGTAAACGTCCACGGCGGATTCGTATTTCGCATCTCATATTTCGCATCTCATATCTCGTATCATGTATTTTATTTGTCCCTCATATTCCCACATCGGCAAAGCCGCACATGGACAAAGTCCCACATACGCGCAGCGTCACATCCGTTCATATTTCGTATTTCGCCTCTCGTATCTCGTATTTATTTCATCACTTCTCACTTCAGTATTCCTTGTTCATTATTCTTATTATCTTTGCATCAAATTACAAGGCATGTCCAACTGGATTTTAATCTTTATTGTGCAACTTAACCGCACCGGCCTTTTTGCCTGAGGCCTTCTCCGCCTTGTCGTTGATCGGGTCGAAACGCGGCGGATTCCATTTCTCTTTTCTAAATAAACTGCAGCACCGGCACGTCCGATGTTGTTAAAATCTGCAACTCAAACAACCAAAAAATGAAAAAACAAACTCTGACCATAAAATCCGAAATCCGTTTTGCTGACCTCGAACCCATCATGCTGGGCCATGTTCATGTTGAACTTTCGGCTGCCGCACTTAAAAAAATCAATATTTGCCGTCAGTACCTGAATCAGAAAATTGAAAAATCCGATGCTCCTGTGTATGGCATTAACACCGGCTTTGGATCACTTTGCAATACCAGCATCAGCAAAAAAGACCTTTCAAAACTGCAGGAAAACCTGGTGGTATCGCACGCCTGTGGAATGGGCCATGAAGTCCGGCCCGAAATCGTGCGCCTCATGATGGTGCTGAAAATTCAGGCACTGTCGCTCGGTCATTCGGGTGTACAGACCGATACCGTGCAGCTTTTAAGCGATATGTACAACAACGACATTCTGCCGGTGGTGTATGAACAGGGCTCGCTGGGCGCATCGGGCGATCTGGCTCCGCTGGCACACATGTGTCTGCCGCTGATTGGCAAAGGCGATGTTGTGTATCAGGGAAACCGCATGTCGTCGAAACAGGCGTTTAAAGCCGCTGGTCTGAAAACGGTCCAGCTTCAGTCGAAAGAAGGACTGGCGCTGCTGAACGGAACCCAGTTCATGTCGGCTCACGGAGCTTATGCACTCGTAATGAGCAAAAACCTGATGCAGTGGGCCAACCACACGGCCGCACTCTCACTCGAAGCTTTCGACGGCCGCACCGATCCTTTCCATCCGATGATTCAAGCCATCCGTCCTCACCCCGGACAAATGCATGTGGCCAACGCCATCAACAAAATTCTGAAAGGCAGTAAAATTGCTGCCCGCAAAAAACAACAGGTGCAGGATCCTTATTCATTCCGTTGTGTTCCGCAGGTTCACGGCGCCACCTGGGATACCATTCAATATGTCAGCGAGGTTTTCAAACGCGAAGTGAACAGCGTAACCGACAATCCGACTGTGTTTCCCGATACCGACCTGATTATTTCGGCCGGAAACTTTCACGGGCAGCCGCTCGCGCTGGCATTCGATTTTCTGGGCATTGCCATGTCCGAACTGGCCAACATCAGCGAGCGCCGCATTTATCAGCTCATCAATGGTAAACACGGACTTCCGAATTACCTGGTCGCCAATCCGGGACTGAACAGCGGTTTCATGATTCCGCAATACTCGGCAGCTTCGATTGTGAGCCAGAATAAACAACTTGCAACACCCGCCAGTGTCGACAGTATTGAATCGAGCCAGGGACAGGAAGACCACGTGAGTATGGGCGCCAATGCGGCTACCAAGACCATCCGCATTCTGGAAAATGTCGAAAAAGTACTCGCCATCGAACTCATGACGGCCGCACAGGCACTTGAATTCCGCAGACCGGAAACGTCATCGGCTTACGTGGAAAAAATCGTTACCGAATACCGCAAACACGTTCCGTTCATTCAGCAGGATGACTACATGAGCGCTCATATGCACAGAAGCATTGAGTTTATGCGGAGTTATAAGCTGAAGGCGGAGTAAAGAACACTGAACACCGAATAAGGAACAAGGAAGGAAGAAGGAGCGTGCGATATAAGATATCTGATTTTTGATTTTTGTCGCGATAGCTATCGCGATTTGATGGAAGGACGAAATGAACACCGAACTCTGATCACCGAACAAGGAACCTGTCTGACGGTTTAACTGCAAAAGGCAGTCCAAGCAGGTACCGATGGGCGAAGTGAAAGACCTTGCTCCATTGATGTGCTGTATAAGCAATCTGATCGCTGCTTGAAATTACCGCTGCGCATTGATATTGAATTTCCTTTTTTTGAAGTCAACCTTGTAGTTGAAAAATTTCACTATTTTTATTGTTGGAAATGTTTTGTCAATTCCAAATAACCAAGGTTGTGAAAGTGACTTTAATAATAAAAAATGTTGTGGCTTGGCTGGCGCTTTGTCATTATTTGTTTTTGATGACAACAACAGTACAAGGTCAAAGCATTCTGATTCCAGGCGCTGGCATCAAAAACGATAGTATACGGGTGAATAAGTCCAGCATCCATCAGGCTATTTCTACATATGGAAATGAGTTTGACATAGAATTTAAAAACTATGCAACCATATACCATTATCCAAAATTGGGAATTACATACAGAGTATTACCATACGACAAAAACAAAATAATCAGAGAAATTTTTTTCACATCACCATTTGTGGCATTGACTGAAAACGGAATCGCAGTTTTGGGAGCTCGCGGATCACTCATTGACAGCCTCTATAATTGTGAAATTTCATGTTATGACAACTATTGCGAATTAGTTCCAGCCCCAGGAATAAAATATATTTGCATTTCTGATAAAAAGAATATCCTTAAAACATCAAATGTGTCATCAATAGTAATTTACAGTACTGATGGCCTTGAAACATATCCTCCTGCAAATTACATATATGACACTCTCACAGAAATTCAGGCAGCAAAGCGTCTTTTCGAAACAATGCGGGCAAACCCATTTCTTCCGGAATTATCAAAATTAATGAAAGAAGGAATTGATGAGTTTTCGCCAAATGACATAAGATGTTTTTCAAGGTCACTGGAGCTAAATCTTCAGCAAAGCGATTATGATTTCGATATCGGGAAGACCGGTTTCGATATGATGGTTTTATCCCGCAATGACACAGCTTTCTACATCAGCGTTTCGAAAAAAGATACTACTTTGTTTTTGTATCAGAATGAACAGCTAATGAGTGATTTCATTTCCCGGCATAATGCGTTCTATACATCAAATATTGACATTGAAAATGAAATTCAGTTTCCATTAAAAATTACTGTATTTGGCTATGGATGCGGATTTGCTGGTGTGCCTCCACCCTATCTCTGCAAAATGGAAGCACTTGTAAAAAACTTGAACTACAACGAAATAGCAATCTGGCTTCGTTCTGCAAATCCTGAAATACAGGCATACGGCATTTATGGAATGAATGAACTGTATAAATTGGGAAAACAAATACAGAAGGCTGATCTGGAAATCATCAGACATTTGTTTGATTCATCCATTAAGTTGTATGCATGTAACGGGTGTTTATACGGAGAGCCCTTAATGTTCCGCAACGTAATAAAACACCGGGATTTTAGAAAACTTTTCAGAGAATACAGAAAGTATCATTGATGTCAAAGCTGACAAAATGATTTTTCACAGGACAATAATTATTTGGTAACAAAAAGAAAAATGTTTAAAATGACCCCACTCAAAATAAAACTTCTTGCCTTTAAAGGCGCTCCGGATGCGGCGTTTGAAAATGCTGACACGCAAATTCAAAAACACTTAGCATCGGAAAATTATGTACTGGTTGATGAGAACCCGGATGTATTGTATTTTCTTTCCGGCGGATCGGAAATGCCGGCGACAGAAGTCGTGGCGGTGGGCCGGTTTTATCTGCTGATCGGATCGAGGCACAACAATGCCTACGCATCTGCCACTGAAGTGAAAGCCTGGATGAATGCGCGCGGAATTCAGTCGCTGCTGCTCGATGCAGATGAAGCTGAAACACGCGAAGTGCTTGAAAATTTTCTGAAAGTCAGAACAGCACTGGAAAAGCTGAAAAGCCAACGTGCCGGACTGATCGGTAATGTGTCGGACTGGCTGATTGCTTCAGCTATTGATGCGAACATTCTGAAAGAAAAAACCGGTATGGAACTGATTCAGATTTCCTGGGAAAAGCTGAAACATTTTTCTCAATACGAACCATCTGCAGCATTCCTGCAATCATTTGCCGAACACAACAACATGGATCTGCAGGATACTGCCCGTGTGTATTCCATGCTCACCGAAACCATTGCGGCCAATAAGCTTGATGCGATTACCGTGGAATGTTTTCCCATGGTGAAAAAAGACGGAGTGACGGCCTGTCTGCCACTGGCAAAATTCAACAACGACGGCTTTCCGGCCGGCTGCGAAGGCGATATCACGGCCATCACAGGTATGATGCTGGGGAAAGAACTCACCGGCATGGTTCCGTGGATTGCCAATACCAACAAGGTAACGAATGATCTTTGTGTGTTTTCGCACTGTACCATTGCACCATGTCTGGTTGACAACATGCAGATCAAAACACATTTCGAAACCGGCATGGGCACTGCTGTTGAAGGCGATTTCAAAAACGACGGCATTACCCTTTTCCGCTTCGACAATACATTGAGCAAAGCATTTGTTGCTACTACAAAAATCACCGGACGGCCCAAATCGCCCACTGCATGCCGCACACAGATTGAAGTACAACTTTCGGAACGCGAAGTAAATCTGCTGCGCGAAAATCCATTGGGCAACCATCATCTGATCCTGCCGGGCGACTGGTCCGGAATTATCCGGATGGCCTGTGCTCTGATGAAAATTGAAGTTTTGTAAACACAAACGATTTATCTATGCCAATTGACACCAGTAATTTATCAAATGAAGCTTATGAAGCGGTTTTGATTGAAGCCGAAAAATTAACTCATGACCTGACATTGCATTTTGGCTTACTTTCTCATCGGGCAAAAGACGAAGCTGACTATTTGAATAAAGCTAAAATATTAGCCGGACAGATAAAAACACTTGACGAATACGAAGCTGAAGATTATCTGTTTGGATGCAAAGTTAGTCTGACAAAACTACACGCCACACTGGACAAAATAATTTCGAATATCGATCGGGTGATTCAAATCCCGGAAAAAAAACGTTACTACGAATTTGGACGCTGACAATTGTGTTTAATCCGCGCCGGCAGCGACTTTCAACTCAAAGCCGGGCGTAGACTTTTTTAGTTTTTTGCAAAGGCTGCCTCAAATAGTCTTCAGCGACAAAAACAACATTCCATCGTCCGGATGCGACGCAGGAGCTGAAGGACATGGAACCGTTGTTTTTGCTGTTGTTCCGACGGTTCCATGTTCCGGCCGGCGTAAGAACCCTCGAAGAGTTCGGAACTCTTCGAGGGTTTGTTGTGGCCGGAACGGTGGAATGTCGGAACAACCGACTAATTTGAGAAAGCTATAACCAAGTTCTTCATTTCAGACTACGCCCTGCAGATTATAATCCGGATGTCTTGAGAAGTTGCAGATACTGAAGTGTGCTGAAACCGGGATTCATTGCCGAAATCACATAGACAGAAGGACACGTGAAAAAATATTTGAATCAAACGTCTTTCATGAGTATATTTGTACCTCATACCTGTCTGGTATGTCTGGGGGCAGTTACATACAGAAGCTATTGTCAGACACTGTCTGATAAAGAATGAACTGAATAAAAGTAATCATCTGACCTGCTATGAAAACAGTTTTTCCCATCATTGTAATACTCATGGTTTCATTGAAGTCTTATGCAACTGACACCACCAGAGTGCTGTTTATAGGTAACAGCATTACCTATTTTAACGACATGCCACAAACATTCGAAGATATCGCCAATTCGCTGGGCGATACAACCGAAATGACCATGTATGCGCCTGGCGGAACCGGCTTTGTCAATCATGTTTCCGATCCGGCGGTCTACAATTATTTCCGCATGGGATGCTGGGATTATATCGTGCTGCAACCAGGTTCCAACGAATCGCCTGGCTATTCGTATCCGATCGATACAACCCTTCTCAGGGCAAGAATACTGGTCGACTCCATCTATAAATACAACCCCTGCGCAAAAATTCTGTATTACGAAATATCGTACGGCGTATGGGGCAACACCGCTTCGGATCTGACAACCTACAACAATACCATGGATCTTATCATCGGCAATCTCACCTATCTGGCCGATTCAACAGAAACTTTTTTTGCGCCGGTCGGCGAAGCCTTCAGAACCGCCTGGAACAACAATCAGAACAATATGCTGTGGATGGCCTACGGCGATATTCATCCCAATGCCAAAGGATCGTATATGGCGGCCTGTACTTTTTATTCTTCCATTTTTCAGAAACCCTCGCACGGTACGCCCGTATTGGCAACCTTGGCGCCCGCTGCCGCCGACAGTGCGCAATTGCTGTGCGATTCGATTGTTCTCAATCACCTGTCCGACTGGCGCATCAATCAATACGATCAGACGACTGATTTCTCATGGACCATACAGTCCGACACGGTTTTCTTCAATAATCTGTCAGCCAACAACGACAGTCTGATCTGGTATTTCGGCGATGAACTGTTTTCGTATGAGCAGAATCCGGTGCATGAATACAGCTATTCCGGAACATTCACCGTTGAACTGGTCACCTGGAATCACGGATGTGAGCAGATTCATACGGAAGTAATTGATGTTACTGTTTCGGGTTTCAACGAGGTGAAAAATGATTTTGATTCTGCCATAATATATCCAAATCCGGCACAGAGTCATCTGTTTATCAAAGCCGACAAGCCTCTTTTTTGCAAGCTTTTCACAGCTGATGGAAAACTTATTCTTGAAACAACAGAAACTGTTTTAAATCTGTCAGATCTGCCTGACGGTCTCTACCTTGTAACACTAACCGATGAGAAATCAATTAACATAACTGAAAAAATAGTTCTGATTCATTAATTCAATTTGTTTTAATTTAAAATTCGATAACTTTGACCTTTGGAAAAAATTGAACACAATCTGCTACAAAATCAGCGACCTCTGAATTATTAATGTTGTTCAATCATTCCGGTTTATTTATTTTAAATTACTACATATGGAACAAATACAGGACAACAAACCGACCGAGGCGATTTGCAGATACACGGCGAAAAAATTGATACTTGCAAAAAAGTCGTCGGCTGAAATCAGACAGGCTTTATTGGAAAAAGGTATGGATGAGAAAAGTGCAGATGAACTGGTAGCTGATATTACGAACCAACTCAATACTGAAAAAAAAGAAATTGCCGAAAAAGACATGCGGCATGGAGCGCTCTGGTGCATCGGGGGTATTTTGGTGACCGTATTAACCTATTCAGCAGCCGGTGGCCACGGTACATACATCATTGCCTGGGGGGCCATGCTGTTCGGGGCCATTCAGTTCTTCAAAGGACTGTTCAATATTGAATAAAGTTCGGCATATGTATGGCCGGATCCGGCTTCCGATTATATCTGCATCGGCACCAACAAAAACTGTTTGTGCGAAATACTGGATGAATCGGGCAAAACAGTGTTGCTGCAAACGGGAAATTCCATCTGCGTTTCGGAACTGACTGCAGGCTGGTATCTGGTCCGGATTTTCAATGAAGGCAAGATTTTGCTGACCCGGAAAATACTGATTGAATAATGCCTGATTGAATTCAGCTTTACACACAATGGGAGATGAAGCGCATTATGCTTGTGCCTTATCATTCCGCCGTATTGAATTATCGCAAGCCGCGCCGGCAGCGACTTTCAACTCAAAGGTGCTTCGCGTGCTTTAACCTGAGGCGTTGCCATGGGCTAATATCCATAGCGCCGCCGGCGCATCCGATGGTGCTACGCAGCTTTTTTGACGCCTTCGGCTCTTCAAAAATCTCATTTTTTTATTCTGAGCGGCGGCGGATCGCCTCAAAGGAACCAACTATCGTCATTTTTGGGGTAAACGATGAAGAACTCTGAACACTGAACAAGGAATGACGAAGGAAGAAGTGAATTCCGAAGTAAAATCGAAGCTATCCTCAACTTATCCGCCGCGGCAGACTGACGGCTGAATGCTGACTCGCCGCGGCGGACGAAGTGCAGAAATGAGCATTAAATGATGAATAGAGCTTTGATGATTGTATTTTATATAATACATTTTTCACCATTATTTGTATTTTCTAAAATACAATTTGCCCTCGACGGTATCCCAACCGGCTTCCGGCACGAAATCCCCCTCTGGCTGTTTGGTTTTTTGTATTGAGTGTTGTTTTGGAAAAAACGTTCATTGAATCAATGATGAGAGATAATTGATATATTTGTGTTTCAGCTAAGAAAGTTCCTGTGTTTTAAATAAAAAATCTACACGATGAATAAAGACATCAGCATCGGTAAAGACAAATGGATCAAATGGATTGATTTTGATCATCAGACAGCGTCAGTATATGACATTGATCAGATGATAGAGCCAATAACCGGATTTTTAGAGCTGTTTGAGACAGAATGTGTGGCAGAATGCTGTGGCATTAATGCCTTTGCGTTTTGGCCAGAAGACATTCAAATAGTCAAAAAAGATTTTAACTGTGAGGATTTATTAATCAAATTTCAGGAAATTAAAAAACAACTGATGCTGATACAATCTGAAGTTGTTAACAGTCATTTCTTAAATCAGTTATTGCGTAAGGAAGTGTTTGTAAAATTGATAGAACACTTAATAGCAGAAATTAATACAACACCCACTCAAAAAGAAAAACAAACCCATTAACGTTCATCAAGCATTTCATAATTGCCGAAAATCAGTCGAAAATAAAATTATAAAATGTCTAAGAAATTGCCTGCCAAAACGGAACCTGTTTATAATCTCATCTACACAGTGCGGGGTGTTCAGGTGATGCTTGACGAAGACCTTGCAATGGTATATAAAGTTGACCTGAAACGTTTAAATGAACAGGTAAAAAGAAATTCCGACCGCTTCCCGACTGCTTTTCGTTTTCAACTTACAAAGGAAGAATGGGAAATTTTAAGGTCGCAAATTGCGACCTTAGAAACCAAACCGAAAAATATAAAGTCGCAAATTGCGACCTTAGACGATGATGGCCGTGGGAAACACCGCAAGTATTTGCCCTATGTATTTACCGAGCAGGGCGTATCTATGCTTTCGGCAGTACTGCATAGCGAAACAGCTGTAAAGGCAAGCATTGCCATCATGAATGCATTTGTGGAAATGCGCAGATTAATGGTTGACCATGCGGCTCTGTTTCAACGAATAGACAGGCTCGAACTCAGACTGAATGCCAATGACAAAAAATTCGAACAGATTTTTAAAGCGCTCGACAGTGGTAAGCCCGAACCGGTAAGCGGCATTTTTTACGACGGTCAGATATTCGATGCTCATGCCTTTGTTTCGGATTTGATTCGCAAAGCGCGGAAGTCGCTGGTGCTGATTGATAATTACATTGATGATACGGTGTTTACTCTTTTTCTGAAACGTAAGACTGGCGTGAAAGTCACTTTTTATACGCGGAATATCAGCCCACAACTGAAGCTGGATGCCGAAAAGCACAAAGCCCAGCATGCACCGGTTGAGGTGAAACCCATTGCTGTTGCCCACGACCGTTTTTTGATTATTGATGATACCGAATTGTATCATATCGGTGCTTCGGTAAAGGATCTCGGTAAAAAATGGTTTGCCTTTTCCCGCATGGATACTGAAGTTGCGGATTTACTGAAACTTCTAAAGATTAAAATTAATGAGTGAATGGAAAGAATAATGATGCGTAAAAAAGTAAAACTTAAAAGGACACTTAAGAAATATCACATCAATGAAATCTAACTTCAGTATTATTGACAACTACGCTTTAGAAACTGCTGGACGACATATCGACCTTCATAACAATTTTGACTTCGTTGGTTTTGAATATAATGTTGCAGACAAAGAAATTAAATTACATTGGATAAAATCAGAAGGAGCCTGGGTTGACAAAAACGAGTGCTCAAGCCTTGTTCTGACGCATACAGGAGTGACATTTTTCAGAGTCTTTGAACAAGACGAAGAGAACACTTATGAAGACGATTGTTGCCTGGGCGAAATTACATTTTTCCCCTCGGATGCAAGAGAAATAAATGACAGTATTATCCAACAACCGGAACCAAATGATGGCGATGATGTTATTTACCGCTTTGAAAATGGACGGGTTATCAGAATCCATTGCGATCAAATTGATCTCGGGATTATGCTATAGCATATACAACAAGCCTGGGCTAATCCGCCTCCAATAAAGAATTGAAATAACCATCTATAATCTCACACCAGCCCCGCCCGCTCCCAACACCCGTTCCCAACCATGTTGTGTTGAGAATGAATACCAAAACAAATTATTTTGTGCTCCAAAAGCTCTTACAAAAAGACACAATCATCATCCACCGTGTCAGGGCTGTCTCAAAACAGCAGATTGTTACGACATTCCACCGTTCCGGCAGGCTTTTGAGCTCTTCACTGACATTACAGCCGGAACATGGAACCGTCGTAACAACAGCAAAAACAACGGTTCCATTTCGCCGCGGCGAACTTTTGCTCCTTTGTCGTATCGGACGATGGAATGTTGTTTTTGCTCTGAGGTTTGAATTTTGAGACAGCCCCCGGAGGTGGATGATGTGCCTACCTGCATGTAGTCAGGCCACGCATGGTAGATACTGCACTTCGACAGGCTCAGTGACTAACCCTCCCATGCGTGGCAGGCAGAATTGGTCAGTATTATAATTCGTTATGGCATAATGGCTCAATAAACCCCTCCACCAAAATATCCCAAACCCCTCCGCAAAAAAATTAAACTTTTTATTGTCTGATTTGCAAAAAATTGTATTTTTGAACGATGTATGGGTTTGTTGTATCATGCAACAAGTTTGAACAAGTTTAAACGACACCAGTGATGAAAAATATTACGACAACATTGTTGCTTTTTCTGGCACTCATAAAAGTAAGCGGACAGACAGCAGTAATGGAATTGAACGGTTTCCGGATCGGACAATACCGGGAAACCGCGAAAAACGAATTCGGGGAACCTTATCAACAGGACAAGTTTGATGACGGCTTTGAATACGAAGTTTTCGTCATTCAACCTGACGCAAGTTTGTATATGGTTTTTGAATACGCAGCGGGATTTACAGACGTAATCTGGTCTATTCAGATTTCAGGCAGCAACACAACAACCGACATAGGTTTTAAAGGCTTAAAACTCGGACTTGATAAAAAAGAAGTGCAGCGTGTTTTGGGCAAGCCGGACAAAACAGAGGATATTGGCGAGTATGGCGAAAAATGGAGTTACGACAAGACGAATTATTCAGTAGAAATTTCGAAAAGCGGAAAATTATCCAGCGTGAAAATCACCGACGATTATTCAGGCAACACGCCCGACCTGAGTAAATTTCCGAAGTTTGAAAATATTGCAAAGCAGTTGAGTTCGCAAAACAATGCTGACATTGCAAATATTGTAGCACCGGGAATTAAAATCTATTACAAAGACCAAATATTGTTTTTTACCAAATCGTTGAAGACAGAAATTGAAACAGACTACTCAAAAATATTTCAGACAATCCGTGAAATCAGTACAGGCTTAGACAAAATCAATACTTCTGACGAAAACGCATACGAAGAAAATATGCGACTTACCTTAGGTCAAAATCCAAAACACGTCGTTAAAATCAAAACAGGTCACACCATCAAAGAAATCGTATTTGACTATGTGAACGAACAATACCTGATTTTGGAAATTAACGCACAATAAAAAAACTGTACACTATAAGCATACGTGTGGCTGCCAAACACATGATTGTTTTTGAATGCCATTTCCACCCCGCCCCCAATGCCCGTTTCAGACCATGTTGTGCTGAGAATGAAAGCCTCAATTACCTTAAACCGAAATGTTTCTAAAAGCCTCAGCAAAATAAATTAAACATTTTATTGCTTATTTGCAAAAAATTGTATTTTTGTGGTTGATGTTCCTCAGCCATGCATTTTTGTTTATGAATTTAATGTGTTGTGTGGCTGTGTTGCACATATAAACGGGCTTCAATATTATTAAAACGAAAAAAATGAAAAATTTCAAACAACTTTATGTGGCTTTTTTGCTTTCAATTCTTACACTGTCGGTAAATGCACAATGGGAGGTTGTTTTGCCGGATACCAATGTTACAGAAGTTTTTGTATCTGATTCCAATATCTTTATCGGAACTAATACCGGAAATATTTATTTGTCTCAGAACGCAGGTCAAACCTGGACCGATCTTACATATAACCTGCCTGATAATTTTATTGGTAATATTGGTATCTGCGATTCAAATAAATTGGTTTGTACTTGTGGCAATCGTGTTTACACTTCTTCTACATGGACCGGCTGGGACAACGTTTGCCCGCTGACAAGTTCTATTAACAGCATGGTGATAGACGGACCGAATATTTTTGTTGGAGCCGGAGCCTCAGAAGGCATTCATGCTTCTTTTGATAACGGGAACAATTGGTCAGATATAAGCAGTAATCTGACAGATAAATATATTACATCTGTTTCCGTTTACATGGATACATTGTTGGTGAGTACGTATATGGGCGGAATATTTTTATCAACGGATACCGGAGGATCCTGGAATGCCTATAATCAGGGAATGCCGGAAACTGCTTTCTCATTAACAAAGAATACAAATTTTTTTGCTGGTGGGAGTTTTTATATTCATAAACTTAATAATGGTTCATGGACACAGGTATTCACTACTTCGCAACAAATACTCGATTTCGCCAATAAGCAATCATTCATTGCTGCGGCTGGTTCTGATGTGTTTTTATCTGCTGATTCCGGCATAAACTGGTTAAAATTACAACCAGCAGATTTAACACTTCAATTCAATACAGTCGATTTTTATGAGAATTTCATTCTTGCAGGTGGTTTTGACGGTCTTTACAAATATGATCTGAATCATGTATCTATAAACGAAATAAATAAAAATAATCTGGAATTCTACATATATCCAAATCCGGTACAAACTGATTATATTGATATGTACTTAATGTCTGATTCAAATGAAAATATTCATATTGCCGTTTTGGATGTAAATGGCCGGACGGTTGTAGAAAACACCTTTGAAGCACAAAAACAAAAATATCCGATCAGAGTGAATAACATTGACAATGGAATATACACTGTCAATGTGTGGCAGGGACAAACATTTATGTCCGAAAAAATTGTGATTGTGAAGTAAAATCATTTGGTTGTAACAAAGAGTCGCTCCTGCAGCGCTTTCAATCAAAACCGGGCGTAGTCTTTTTAAAATTTATGGGAATCTCTAAAAACCCATTTTTGTCATATTGAGCCCCGCTGTCATTCTGACTCGCCGCGGCGAGCACCAGCAAAACACGTTTTGCAACCTATCACGATAGCTATCGTGAAAAAAATGACAATAGGGCAAACATAATATTCCATCGTCCGATGGCGACGAAGGAGTCGGAGGATATGGAATCGTTATGTTTGCGGCAAAACCGACGATTCCATATCCGCCAGCCGGCGGACGATGGAATATCGGTTTTGCTTATTTGTTTGATTTTTAGTGGTATAAACAAGTGTGTCATTAGCAGCGGTTCCGATAGTCATCGGAACGAAGAATAGAGAGCGGCGGGATAGACTCCGTCGAAATATCGCTGCAATCAATTAAATACCAGTTTCGTGAAAACATTTAAAGACTTAGTGATTGCATACAAAATGAGGTTTTTAGAGGTGCCCTTATGTTGGGTTTAGTCTCCAGAATAAACCCAACAATATTTCGTATTCCAGACTGCGCCCAATGCATCTGTTTTCGCCCACCCCGCCCGACTCATACAACCAAGTCCCCCGTACGATATCGTCAGTGGGGTCTCCTGGAATGTAGATTCAGCAAGGGCTATGACGGTTTTCCGGGAGATCCCGGCACCGAAGCAGGAGCTTTTTCTCATACACTGACCGGGAACTTTCTGCGCCTTTGATTTAGCAATTTTCTGGCAAATAATGCAAAGCATTCCATACAAAACTTTCAGAACAAAAAATAAACTTTTTATTGGCTGATTTACAAAACATCGTACTTTTGGGGGTGATGTCCCTCAGCTATGCATTTTTGTTTAAGAATTGAAGGTGTTGAGTGGCTGGTATATATAAACAACTCATTGGCAATTAAACACGAACACAACAGCATGACGAACCGTCTTGAAAATATATACTCAGACTTCCGGACTAACTATAATAACACGCCTGAGTTTGCGATTGACTTTTATGAAAAGAATTCGATCTTTTTCACGAACATCGAACAATTCGAAGATAAAGAAGAACTTAGGATGTATATTGAACTTGCTAGTAAATATGCTGAAGCCATTTATCAAAAAGACCGCTGGAACTTAGCTGTTGACTTCGTTGACAGACAACAACTATTTATTGACAACGAAATACAACGACTAAACGCTGACGACCTGAAAAATGCCTGGTATCATAGTTTGCAATTCGTGAAAGGAATGGCAAGTTATAACCTTAAGGACTACAAGACGGCAACACCAATATTTAAAAATCTGGTTAAGTACGACAACCAAAACGACCGCTACAAAAAATGGTTGGCGCATTCTACATATGGGCTTAACCTTTGGCTTGTAAGAACAATAAATGTTGTTTGTGTGGGACTTTTAGTGATAGAAATAATTTTTAAATCACAAATCCCAAATTATTATGTAAGACAAACTATTTTATTAATCGGCATTATAGGACTTTTATCAAATTGGGCTTTTGAATACTTTCTCAAACAAAGATATCGCAATACAAATACAAACTGAGAAAAAAATGCTGAGAACAACAAACCTGCGATGCCTTAGAAGCCAGTATAAAAGAAAGTGCCGCACAAAACGAGCAATTGTTGCAGCAGGTTTTAAGGGAGGCGTTGAGTGCGCCTGGGGGAGGAGTTGAAAGTTTGTAAAGTTGAAAGTTCATAAAGTTTGTAAAGTTTATTCACCCATTAAATTGCTTTTAAAGGTGTTCATGGGCTCGCCACTTCGTGTCTCGGTTGTAAAGTTGAAAGTTCCTAAAGTAATTTGCTTTGGGAGATGCTGCAAATGCGGTGTTTCGACATAAAACTGTTCGAACATAGCAGTGATGCTGAAACTCCGTGAGGATATGAAATCATCTAATCACAACCACCTCTAAACCACCAACATACAAAACTTTTTAACTTTTAATCGCAAAAATTATGTTTTGTATTTAATTAGTTTTTATATTTGGGGGGTGGGATGACTTTATCATACATTACAACAAAATTCGGTAGTATTATATGATTTTGTCATACACATAAAATAGTTGTGCTTCATGTTGGGGAAACATTTAAACAATTATTATGAGCTTTGAAAATGAACTAATATGTACTGATTCCAAAGGGAATAAAAACAGATTTCTTTACTCAATTACCAAATCAGACGAGGATGGGCGTGTAAAGTGGATTTTTAGAGTTATGCCTGATAATATGAATGCCTCTGATTGGTATGAATTCGCGGTTACCAAAATTGATGATTTTACTGGAAAGGTTACGTTAATGAATAATAGGAATATGATTCAATATAGAGGTAAAGGCATCACCGAAAAACTCATTGATGAATCAAGCAAGGTACTTAACATAACAATTGTCTCAAGTACAAATATTCCGAGTGCAAAATCTCTTGCAACTGAATGGCGAACAGAACCAGCAACAAAAATTTGGGAAAGGTTAAAAGCAAAAGGAGCAGCTTCACATGATGAACAAACTGATATTTACACCTATTTAAAAAATTCACTCAATGAGTCTTGAAACGAAATCACAAGAATTAAAAGACCTTGTATCAACTTATGATACTCAGTGGTTTCTTGGTGACCTTTCAGGGCTAATGAAGAATATCGCATCTGGAAGAGCTCAAGATCAACTAGGCAAGCTTTCCTCCCCTATGCGTCAATTGTATTTTCTCGGAGGTTTAATGGTTACTTCTGATGACGCCAATGGAACAGACATTCAATACACTCCTGACAAATGGAATCAGATTATAGAACTGTTAAACAAAATTGAACGAGAATACGACAAGCTTTTCTTTCCAAAGCCAGATGAGGAGATTGACGAAGAATGGAAAAAAATCAGACAAGTTGCAATGCCTTCATTTCTTTCCTATTTTAATCAAGGCCCTCTTAATTACGAGGAACAGACCATCAATTGGGTTAATGATCTTTACTCCCAACTTGACGAAACAATTGAAGTGGAAACAGGGGTGAAAACAAGTGATTTCATTCAGTTCTACAACAACCTTGATAACTTAGTTCAGCGAAAATTTCAAGGTTTCGGAAATAGAAAAAGCATTTTTCAACAAGATTGGCTTACCTACACAAAAATCCAAATAGGTGTTGTGGATGAAGCGCCAGAAGAGATTAAAAAACTCGGAGAAGAAAGTAGACCTCTTTATACTTTTATTGCTGACCATGGAATCATAAATCGATTCAAACCAGAAGATTTGGTAACAGGTGAAATATCACTTAATAAAATCAATTCAATTTTGTCTCTTCTAACATGTTCAAGGAGTCAAAGCGATTTTCTTTACTACACCTCTACAAGGCCAAGCAATCCATTGTATGAATTTCCAATCATAGATATTGGCAATGGGCTATATCAGGTATTTGAAGTTAAACAGGTCATTCATGCTGTTGATGATTTGCTTCAAAGAGTATGTTCGAAAAATGCGAAAGCCAAAGACAAACTAATTGATAAAAAAGGAAAGCTTCTCGAAAAACGAATAGCCGACCTTTTCAAGAAGTTTTTCAAAAATGACTACAAGCTGTTTGAAGGCTATTATGTGGATGGCTATGAACAAGACATTCTTTTTCTTTGGAAAAATTATGCATTCATCATAGAAGCTAAAGGTTATAATCTTAGAGAACCTCTTCGAGATCCGAATAAGGCATTTATCAGAATCAAAAATGATTTTAAAGCATGTATTGGTTATGGTTACATTCAAACAAAACGGGTGGAGCAAAAATTTATAAACCAATTACCTCTGCGTATTGAAGATAAAGATGGCAACCTGATTGAAGAAATTGACACAACCAAATACAAAGAGAATGATTTCTCAATAATTGTAAATATCAATTCATTTGCACAAATCCAGAATGACCTTTCTACATTATTGGAAATTGATGAAGATGATCTCTATCCTTGGGTAATAAAAATTGATGATCTTGAAACATTCTTTCTAACGATGATTGCGAAGAAAAAAATGCCAATGTTTTTTATCAACTACCTATTACTTAGAGATAGGTTGCACGGAAAACTAATTTGCTCTGATGAACTTGAATTAGCTGGAGGGTACTTGACTGGGGCTATTAACGAAAGTACGATTGAAAAGGTAGACACAGTCATAACCACACCGGATTTGCCTGCAATATTTGACGAACAATACAATAAAGGAATGGGATTTAAAAACGAGAAACTATTAAAAGAAAAGAAAAGTGGGAAGTACCTCTTTTGGTAAGATTATTCAAGTAAAAAATAAAACAGCACTAAAGCACTACATTGTATATGCACTATGCGTGGAGAACAGTAAAAATCGAGTATTTTTACTCCAAAAAAAATCATTTCTGGTAGGTGAATACTTATTCGCTCCAAAATCAAGCACTACGATTATACTTGACACGTTATCCACAAACCCAAAAACAGCACAACAAATATTTTGCATCATAAGTCAGACAAAAAAATAAAACCGCCTACCCACCACACAAAACAACATATTTGCAAGCCCACACAGATTTGTTTCAGCCTTAAAAGAAAAAATGCAAATATGGCTTGTTGTTTTGCAAATAATTGTACTTTTGGGAAGTGATTGATTAGGGTCATATTTGCCTGAATTTGAGGGGTTGTGGTGGCTTGTGACTATATAGCTTTGGTAAAAAAACAACAATAATATGCCGTTAAACTCTGCTCATGAAGGATACGAATATCAGGATTTATTAACAGCGTTTTTTATTTTAGAAGAAGTATTAAACGAGAATGATAGCATATTTAAGATTGACAATAAAGAGCATTCTGATGATAGATTTGATGATTTAACGATTATTAATTCCAATGGAGTGTATAAAAAGCAAATAAAATACAGCAATGAATTAACTAACCATACAGCCACAAAAGATGATTTTGCTACATCAAACAAATATGATTTAGCTATTTATGATTTATTCAAAAGTTGGAACGCTAATAAAACATATAATTACAGAATATGTTTAGCATGGAATGAACCAATTGATGCTTTGAAAGATTTTATAAAAGTGTCTTTAAAACCAAAAACATTTATAAATGGCAATACAAAAGTTTTCGAAATAGATATTGAGAAACTTTGGATGGATGGAAGTCTTCCAGAAAGCTCTTGGCGGAAATTTAGAGATGAAAGTTCTACAATAAATAGAGATGATTTTAAAAAATTTTGCAGTGAACTGATTATTGAAACGAATTTCCCAAAACAAAGTTCTGATACATCATTTTCAGGTGAACTTGAATTCTTAATACTAAGTCAAATCGAAAACTTAGGTATTGGCGTTTTTCCAAACACTCACTATAATACCAAATCATTTGCCTTAGAATTACTGAAGCAAATAACAAGAAGTCGAAGTAGAGGGCTTGAAATAAGCACAAACGAAATATTCAGAAAGTATAATATCAAAACTGATTTTGGGTCTATTGAGCAGGTGTTTCCAATTGATGACCAAAAAAATATAAAGACTGAAAACAATATTAAATCATTTATTGCTCATCTGCAAAGTAGCAATAAGATTATTCTGAAAGGGGAACCTGGTAGTGGCAAATCTTGGTTTGTGCAAAACATTCAATCTGAATTAATTAAAAAAGAATATAATATAGTTCGGCACTATTGCTATACTGAACTAAAAGACAAGTATTCAAAAGAAAGAATAACTCTTAATGTTTTTTATGGTAACTTGATTAAAGATATTTTAGATGCTTATCCGTATTTAAAAGACAGAAAACACAAAATGTATGCAAGTAACTTGCATGAATTAAATCAGTTACTACTAAGCATTAATAAAAACACATTAGTAATAATTGATGGAATAGACCATATTGAAAGAATATATTCATATAAACAAGCGGAATTAACTTTAAATGATATTGCAATTATTGAAGCAATTAATAATCTTCAATTTTCAAACAAAGTTAAAATTCTTGTTGTTTCTCAACCAATTGAAGACCTTGAAAAATTGTCTGAATACACAACTATAACAATTCCTAAATGGACAAAAGTTGAAGTATTAGATTATTTTTCGAAAAATCATGTAAAAGATATAGAACTTGAAGGGAAAAAACAGCTACATGAGTTGCTAGCCGAAAAAAGTAATGGAAATCCATTATATTTAAACTATATTGTAGAGGAAATTAAAAATTTTCAGTATATAACCATTCAACACATTAATTCACTACCTGCATATAGCTACAATTTAGAATTATACTATCAATACATAATAGATAAGCTTAATTTTGATAAAACGGTTCCTCAAATATTATCTGGCGCAAATTTCAGCCTTACAAAATCAGAATTAAAGGAAATTACACACCAAGGAAACATTGTCGAAAATTCTATAAACGCATTAAAACCAATATTAAATGAAAAATTAACAAATGGAGGCTTTATAATTTACCATGAAAGTTTCCGACGATTTATTCTTGAAAAATTAGAGAATGAAGAGGTAAATATCGAGCGAGCAATTTTTAAACCGATAATTGAATGGTTTGAAGAAAAAGATTTATTCAAATTTGCAAAAGCTTATCGTTTTTGTTTTCAACTTCTTTACGATATTGGTGAATTTGACAGTATTTTAAAATATCTAACTCCAGAGTTTATTACAAAGAGTATATATAATGGACACTCATTTGATGCTGTTAAAAACAACTATTACTTTTTAGCAAAATCAGCATTAAAGAAAAAGGATTTTCCTAATATAATACTTGTAAACGAACTTAACAAAGTATTAAGTTCAACAGAAGATGTTTACTATGATGAATTTAATATGTATTTTTCAGCTCTTGGATATTTAAAGGGTTTTAAATCTGTTTCAAACTATTTAGCTTTTGACGAAAAACCTACATTACCTCTACTTGCTGGATTAGAAGCCTGTTACTTATGTAGCCAAAATAACGAACCTGCACCTTGGGATATATATTATGATTACTTCAATAATCAAAAGGAATTTTCAATTTATGAATTTAAAATTTATATCAGAGGACTATTGGTTTTTAAAGAAACAGAGAATTTAGTAGAAATCGCTTCAAAGGTTTTCGAGAAGCACAAAAAATATATCCCTATTTATGCAAAAGAACTTAATGAATATAATGACAGTGATTATTTATATGAACTACATGAATACAATGAAATTTTCACCAAAATTTGTAATTACAACAAACCTATTGAAACTTCGAGCAAAGATTTATTAACCCTAGCAAAAGAGGTTTTAGATTTTGATAATTATTTTAATAATGATGTTCCTTTTTTGGAAAACTTTTTCAATCAGATTGATGCAAACATTGGAAATGCAAAACTGATTAATGATGTCCTGAAATTATTCACGTCAAAAAACTGGTTTTATAATTGGATTATTTATTACATTAATATCAAAATAGTTCTTTCAAAAGGAAATAAATGGAATTCCTCAACAATACTGGAAGCCTTTAAGTTTCTTACTTATGATACTGAACCATTCAAAGGAAAACCTAGAGCCAGCGACTTATACTCATTAAGGGATTTCTTGTATAATTCTTTTGCTGAAGGAATTAAGTATTTAAAAAATGAAACTGAATGGAAAGAGATAATAAAAATTCTTGTCAAACTCAGCAATGAAACCACAACTGAAATACAAAAGAGTCTTGGAGGTCCGTTATCAACAGATAAATTATTCCAATTGCTTGATGAATATTCTAACGATATAAACAGGTCTTTAATAATTAATGAATTTGTAAATCTAATTGAAGAAAAAGAAAAATATCATCTTCATTCATACCTTGCAGTATATTGTTTTAGGCTAACAAAGCTATATTCAATTGAAAGAAATTTGGAACAAGCAGATAAATATTTTCAAAAGGGGATAAATTTCTTTATTGGTTATACTTGTCGTAGAGATAGAACAGTAGAAGACCTACTGTATTCAATTGAGAGTTATTCTAAAATAAACCATGCATCAAGCAATAATTATATCAAAAGAATAAAATCTCTTATAAATGCTGTTACTGACCATACAGACGGAAAAGAAACACAATGGTTTCCTATTGAATGGTATCAAAAATACTTTAAAATTAATCACAAAGAAGCAAGCTTTTACTTGCTATCACAAATAAAAAGGAGGTATTATTGGGTATACGAAGAACAGTTGCAGGATTTAATAGTGTTCTCGAATGGGGAAATTAATCATTCTGTTGAAGCGTTTATCTTTCTATCTTACCCTATAGATGCAGATGAAGATTATTTAAACTATGGACTGAATTTAGTTGAAAAGCTAAAAATAGAAAACCATGTTTTATCTATGATTTTAATAATGAATATAATTGAAAAATCAACTAATAGACGCAATGATGGTTTTAGTAAATCATTTCTTGATAGATTCAATAGCATATTAAACGATTACAAAATAGAAGATTTTAGTGCAACGAATAGTTTACCTAAAAAAAAGACATTTTCTGACGAAACAAATATTATAGAAACAATTAAAACTAATAGCTTACCTCGTAAGCAGTTTTCAGAAATGACCGTTTCTGATATGATTGAATATTTTTCCGAGAACAAAATAAAAGTAACTGAACTCAACTCATTATGCTATTTTTTTGACAGTTTGAGCGATTTAACACCAGAAATTGAAATACTAATTGAAACTATTGTAAAAAAACATGAAGAATACCCAAAAAATCAAAATATTGATTTATCTATAATTTTTAATTTAGACAATGATTATTCAGCCTATTATTGGGTTACTCAGTTTGTTTATGAGCATGATGACTGGAGTAAAAACTTTCAAAACAAACACGCTTTTACTAAAGCATTTTCTATAAACAAAGACTTAGCTATTAAATCGCTAATAAATCAAATTGAAAAATTCACGATTTTAGGTGGATATAATCGTGCCGTATCAAGTGGGTTGATAAACAATTTAATAGAGGTCAATTACGATGTGGAAATAACCGAAAAAATGTGGCAAAATCTCTATAATGCTACAAACTTTAGATTACCGACACAGGAAGAAATTCATTGGAACGAAATTTTAAAAAACGAATTAAACTTAAATATTGAGGAAATATTTATTTGCATTTTATTCACTCGTTTCAATTCTAATACAACAGAAAGACATCATTGGACTCTTTCGGGTCTATGTTACTTGTATGATAATAATCCTGCTAAAATGATAAAACCAACAAAATGGTTTCTTCAAAACAAAGAGTTCTTTTTAACAAGTAATACAATAATAATACTTGAAAAATTGCTTGATATTAGTTCATATTCAAAGGAATATATTAAAAATTTCGAGAAGGAATTAAATGATTTTGTTCCTTCAAAATATTTCTTGATTAATTTTCTAATATCAAATTTGCTGAACAAACATCTACCTACAACATTCAGCACTAATAAACTATATTATCCAGCAAATAATAAAGAGATTGATCTATTTACTAATATTAATTATCGTAATGAAATAATTTACAGAAAAGGTTTCGAATATGAAAATGTAGTAGGTAAGTACAAAAATTCCTTTCACGACGAATATTCAAAATCATTTCAGTTTTTAGGAAACTATTCGATTGAAAGATTTGTAAAAAATATATATTCATCAAATTATCAATTCGAACTGATAAACACATTACTATATGAGGATTTAAAGAATTATCAAAATCAAACAGATTTATATGGTTTTTTGAAATTTGATTATAAAACAATTGTAGCTCAAAATCAATCCTATGTAAAGCGGCCAAATTTGCCAAAACCGTCACAAATTGAAAACGAATGGGCGAAAACAGAAATTGCAAAAGACGATTGGATTAGAATTGGATATTACGAACATGAATTATTTGAAATAAGTTATAGTAAAAATAATGAGTATCGTGTTTTTGAAGGGGTTGTCTTCAATTCAACTCTTGAAAGTGATTTTCCATTTTCAAGATATAAATTATATCCAATTCATCTTTGGGAGAAAGTAGATATGAGTGGTATTGATGAGTTTCTATGTGTTTCGTTAATTCAACAGTGGGATTCACTTGAAGATTACAAAATATTGTGGCTTAATACTGGAATTATTTCAAAATTGAAATTAGTAAATGAGAAATATACAAATGGATTAGCTGCAAAAAATGAATTAGGAGAGATCGTCCTGAAATTTAATCGCTGGTCATCAAAATATGTTGGTAATGGTGAGTTTGCACGGATTTCTGATGAAATACCGAGATTAGAGGGTGCGGAATTGATGTGTCGCAAAGACTATTTTGATAAAATTTGTGATTTCTTTAAACCTGAAAAACCATATTCATATCGATTGAAAATATAATAACATACACAATTACAATTTGCAATAATTGCGGGCTTTTGTGGTAGTATGAAAAATTCGTGCACCATTGAAACGATAGCGACTTTAATTGTCGTAACCAACGCATTTTGTATTTCGTTAGCCTTCAACAAAACTCCAATCCACCTCCTCACCCCCTCTCAAACCCCAACCTCTTCCCCACTTTCGTTCCGACAATTTTTCCGTTGTCCCAGGCCAGGTGGCCGTTGACGAAGGTTTTGGCGATGGTGGCCGGCAGGGTTTCGCCTTCGAGGGGCGACCAGCCGCATTTGTAGAGGATGTTGGATCTGGTGATTTTGTATTTTTTTGAAGTGTCGACCAGCACCAGATCGGCGTAATAGCCTTCGCGGATAAAGCCGCGTTTAGCGACATTGAACAATATGGCCGGCTTGTGACACATGTAATTTACCACATCGGCCAGCGACCACAGACCCGATTCGCTCATGGCGATCATGGCCTGCAGACTGTGCTGCACCATAGGTCCGCCCGAAGGCGCTTCGAAATAAGGTTTCATTTTTTCGGCCAGTAAATGCGGTGCATGATCGGTAGCGACCACATCGAGCAAACCCGCTTTCAGTCCGTCGCGCAGGCCCTTGCGGTCTTCGGCGGTTTTGATGGCCGGATTCCATTTCACCAGATTGTCGTGCGTGCGGTAATAATCGTTGGTAAACCACAGATGATGCACACAGACTTCGGCGGTGATGCGCTTCTTTTCAAGCGGCATTCCGGCATCGAAAAGTTCAAGTTCCTTTGCGGTTGACACATGAAAAACATGCAGTCGTGTTTTCTTTTTGCGCGCGAGAGCCACCGCGTACGACGAAGATTTGAAGCAGGCTTCGGCACTGCGTATGGCAGGATGCACCGAGGCACTGATTTCGTCGCCGAAAAAGTTTTTGAACGATTCGGTGTTTCGTTTGATCGTTTCTTCGTCTTCGCAATGTGCCGCTATGATGTGCGGTGTTTCGGCGAAAAGTTTTTCAATGGTTTTTGTATTGTCCACCAACAGATTTCCGGTGGATGAGCCGAGAAATATTTTTATTCCGCAAACCGTATCCAGCGGCGTTTTCAGCACTTCTTCGATGTTGTCGTTCGACACGCCCATATAAAAACTGTAATTGGCGAGCGAATCTTTCGAAGCGATTTTGTATTTGGCTTCGAGCAGATCCTGTGTAAGTGTGGGCGGTTTGGTGTTGGGCATTTCCATGTACGATGTCACGCCACCGGCAACAGCAGCGCGGCTTTCGGAGTATATGGTGGCTTTTTCTTCCATGCCCGGCTGGCGGAAATGCACCTGATCGTCGATGACACCCGGCAACAGATATTGTCCTTTGGCATCGATGGCCGTATAGCCGGCGGGAGTTTTGGAATTTTTTCCTTCGTTGATTTTTTTGATCAATCCGCCGGAAATAAAGACTTCGCCCTCAAAGATCCTGCTTTCGTTGACGATCCGGGCGTTGAAGATGTGATAAGATTCCATTACTGTTTTTTATGACGGCGCTTGGTGTTGCGCAGGCGTAACTGAATGACACCGAAAAAAGCTTCGCGCACAATGCCTTTGGTCATCTTGGATTGGCCCAGGGTGCGGTCTGTAAAGATAATCGGGACTTCCTTGATGCTGAAACCAAGTTTGTGCACCGTATATTTCATTTCAATCTGGAAGGCGTAACCGAGGAAAGAGATTTTTTCGAAGCGGATGGCCTCGAGCACGCGCCGTGTGTAGCAAACAAAGCCTGCGGTGGTGTCGCGCACTTTCATGCGGGTAATAAAGCGCACATAGGCCGAAGCGTAGTAGCTGAGCAACACGCGGCCCATCGGCCAGTTGACGACATTCACGCCGGTGATGTAACGCGAGCCGACCGACATATCGTAGCCATCGTCGTGGCAGGCTTTATACAGGCGGATGAGGTCATCGGGATTGTGGCTGAAGTCGGCATCCATTTCGAAAATATATTCATAGCCATGAGCCAGTGCCCATTTAAAACCGTGAATATAAGCGGTGCCCAGACCGAGTTTGCCTTTACGTTCTTCGATGTGCAGGCGGTCTTTGAATTCGGGCATTAAACCTTTTACAATATCAGCAGTTCCATCGGGGGAATTGTCCTCGATGATGAGAATATGAAAGTCTTTTTCGAGTGAAAAGACTTTGCGGATAATATTTTCAATATTTTCCTTCTCGTTGTAGGTAGGTATAATGACTAATGAATCGGCCACGGGCATTGATTTGCGCAAATGTAAAAAAAAATCCGGTTTCATTCAAAAAAAGTTTCTGTGCATCGGTAATAATCTTTGATATATTTTTGAAAATGTATTTGAAAAGATGGTCCACGGATTACACTGATTACACGGAATAAATTCAAATTCCTCAGCGGCCCCTACAAGATTGCACTGTTGTCAACAATTATTACTGCGTAATAATCATTGACTGGTTCAGTGCCCGAACAACTCCGTGGAAATGGCTTTAGTCGCAGGCTGAAGCTATTTCATCCGTTCAAAATCCAAAGACCAGAAGAGGTGTTTTAACCTGCCCGACTGCCTGTTGCAGTTAAACTTGCAGGCGAATCCGTGTGTTCTGTGTAATCCGTGGACAAAAAAGAAACGAAATCTAATCCACGCTCTATAAAAACAGTATCTAAACCATACCCACTAATTTGTAGAATATTTTCTTCACTTAAACATTTGTTTTACAGTATCTACAGGTAAATTAAAGAATAACTGAAAAAAATTTTGCATTTATATAAAACAGTTATATATTTACACCCTTATGGGGTTTCGGTACTATTTCGCTCCACTTCAGTGGGGATACATATTAGTCACTTGTTTTCGCAAAGTCCTGTATTTCACAGGTTTAATTAAGCGACACAGCTTTGATATTCCGGTCATCTGCATCGGAAATCTGTCGGTTGGCGGAACCGGAAAAACCCCACATACCCGGTATATTTCACGTTTACTTATGGAAAATAACCATAAAGTAGCTATTTTATTACGTGGATATAAACGCAAATCAAAAGGATTTATACACTGCACACCGGAGCACAATGTGACTGAAATTGGTGATGAAGCATATGAATATATTCATGGATTGCCTCAGAATATCAACATTTTTGTTTGTGAGAAAAGGAAAAAAGGCATTCGTGAAATTCAGAAATTATTTCCGGAAACATCGGTGATTCTGATGGACGATGGTTTTCAGCATCTGGCCGTAGAAGCCGGAATGAATATTCTGTTGACTGATTATCTGAATCCATTTTACAAAGATCATGTTTTGCCGGTAGGCACACTGCGGGAACCGCGGAATGCAAAAAAGCGGGCCGATCTGATTGTGGTCACCAAAACGCCAAAAGTCTTTTCGCCCATTATAGCCCGCGACTTAATTGAAAAAGTGAAGCCGTCTGCCAATCAATCGGTCGCCTTTTCATATCTCGAATACGGACAACCTGTAAAAGTGTATGCCGACAGCACTGCAGCCGACGCCATTCCTGAAAATCTGTACACCGTATTCCTCATTGCGGGCATTGCCAATCCATATCCGCTCGAAGAGTACATCAAAAGAAGTTGTGTTGATCTGTACACTTTCCGTTTCCCTGATCACCACCAGTTTACAGTGAGCGAAATACAACGTATAACCGGCGATTTCGACAGGCATCTGATGAAGAGTAAAGTTATTTTCACAACAGAGAAAGATGTAGCGCGATTAATGGCGCCCGAAATCAAGGAAAAATTAGTACATTTGCCCGTGTTTTACATTCCGGTAAATATCGGCTTTCACGATACAAAGGATGTAAACCCGGACAAACTAATTCTTGATTATGTTGGAAAAAATTGCAAAAACAGCTGATTTCATTCGTAGTAAAACTGCGCTGCGCCCCAATATTGCTATAGTCCTCGGAACAGGTCTTGGCGGTCTGGTCAATGAAATCGAAATTATTGACAGTATTCCATACTGCGACATACCCAATTTTCCTGTATCAACCGTAAAGGGTCATCAGGGTCGTTTGATCTTTGGCAAACTCAGCGGCAAAGACGTTGTTGCCATGCAGGGACGCTTCCATTTTTACGAAGGATATACCATGCAGGAAGTCACATTCCCGTTCCGCGTTTTTAAAAATCTGGGTATCGAAACCTTGTTTTTATCGAATGCTGCCGGTGGCATGAATAAAAATTTCAAAGTCGGTGACATCATGTTCATCAACGATCACATCAACCTGATGGGCACCAATCCGCTCATCGGACATAACTACGATGAGCTGGGACCGCGTTTCCCCGACTTCAGCGAACCGTACGATCATAAATTGCTGGAAACCGCATTGGGCGCAGCAAACGATTTGAATATTCCGGTGCATCAGGGTGTATATGTGGCCATGAGCGGCCCGACATTCGAAACACCGGCCGAATACCGCTATGTGCGCATCATCGGCGGCGATGCCGTTGGTATGTCCACCGTTCCCGAAGCCATTGTGGCCCGTCATTCATCCATGAAAGTCTTTGCAGTTTCGGTCATTACCGATCTGGGCGGCATGGACGAAGTAGTGGCTGTCAGCCACGAAGAAGTGATTGAAGCCGCCAATAATGCCGAACCGAAAATGACGGCGATTATCAAAGAGCTGCTGAAAAGGATATAAGCAAAACAGTTGGGTGTAGTCTAAGATAGATGATTGGTGGGGTTTAGTCTGGAGATTCAACCCCGGAACATACTTAAAAAAGACTACTTCCAACCCGGTATAATAGTCGTAACAGCCTCGAAATTTTATAACGTTACGCTGGTCTGCCATGCCGGCATCCGCATCAATAAATACATTTGTCCGCAGATTAAACAGATTTGCACAGATGCGAATTCGTCCTCATCTGCGATGAGTACGAATTCAAAATGTACACTCTTGTTTGAATAAATTGCTCAGCAGTTTATTCAAACCATCTGTGCCAATCTGCTTTAATTTATAACCTGCCCGACTGCCTGTTGCAGTTAAACTTGCAGGCGGATCTGTGTGAATCTGCGTTCATCTGTGGACGATAAAGAAAATATATCTTCCTGACTTCGGCATTTTGAAATCCCTTGTTTTTTTTACGCCGCTGTCTCTCTGACACTAGCTTCTGTCACTCTGAGCGGAGTCGAAGAGTAGACAGTCGAACTGACCTTTACAGAGTAGCGTCAGAGGGATAAACTCCTTCGATCACGATAGCTATCGTGAATGAACAGCGGGCGCCTTCAAACCTTTGTCTATCCTTCGTTCCGATAGCCATCGGAACCGCTCAGGATGACAAAGGGTTGAACAGTCGATTACAGCAGCACCTGCAGCAACTCCTTCAATTCGCTCACCACATAATCGGCCAGCTCAAACGGTCCTTCGGCTCCGGCATGGTTGACCAGAATGGTCGTTAATCCTGCTGCTTTGGCACCCACAATATCTTTTTTATAATCGTTGCCGATGAGTACCGAATGTGCGGGATCAAAGCCGGCTTCAGCACAGATGGTTGTAAAAAACGCCGGATCGGGTTTGCATACACCAAGGTCTTTCGATGTATAATGATTTCTGAAATAATGGTCGATCTGTCCAATCACCAGCGCTTTGCGCATGTCGGCCGTATCGGACTCGCCGGCATTGGATGCGACCGTCAAAACAAATTGTGCGGATAATTTTCCCAAAACAAGTGCTGCATTCGGGAAAACTTCAATACGGTCCCACACATACATGGGGCCGGGAGTTCCGGGGAAATCGCGCATCAGCGTGTCGCCCCAGTCAAATACTATGTGTCTGATTTCTTTCATGAATGGTCGGTTATTTTGTCCAGACGCCCGGAATAATGCGTCCGCATTGGGTACAGGTGTTAGCAGTCAGTCCTGCAACTTTGGTGGTATATCCTTCACGGCTGACCAGCAAGCTGCCGCATTGAGGACACATGGTGTTTTCGTGTGCTTCGGTCCGGAGATTACAGGTATAAACATATTTAATCCCTTTTTCAATGACCATCTGGTAGCACTTCTCCATGGCACTGATGCTGGTTGGTTCAGCGTCTGCCAATTTGTAGGCAGGGAAAAATCTGGAAATATGCAATGGAACTTCCGCGAAATTATTTTCAATCAGCCAATCCGCCATTTTGGCAAAATCATCGGGTTTATCAGTATAGTTTGTTACCATCAGATTGGTAATTTCGAGCCATTTACCGGAATCCTTAATGGTTTTCAATGTGTTCAGAACCGGCTCCAGCTGCCCGCCGCAGAGTTTGCGGTAAATGTCATTGTCAAAAGCTTTCAGGTCAATATTGAAAGCATCCATCACGGTCAGCAGTTCTTTCAGTGGCGCTTCGTTGATATAGCCGTTCGAAATCATCATGGTTTTGAAACCGGCTTTTTTTGCCAATGCGGCCGTATCAAACATGTATTCGTAAAACACCGTTGGTTCAGTATAGGTGAAAGCGATGCATTCGGAATTTAATTCTGCGGCAGTCTGAATCAGCTTTTCAGGACTGTAGTCAAGTGCATGAATGTCTTCGGGTGCGACCTGCGATATATCGGCATTCTGACAATTGAGGCAACGAAAATTGCAGCCTGCTGTGCCAAATGAAAGCACTTTCGAAGCAGGTAAAAAATGATACAATGGTTTTTTTTCAATCGGATCGAGATGCACCGCCACCGGATTTCCGTAAGCCTGCGTGTACAAAACTCCTGTATCAACAAAGCGTGTACGGCAGATGCCGGACTGACCTTCTTTCAGAACACAGTTGTTGGGACAAAGCAAACATTTAATGGCTTTGATGTCGGTCATCTCTTCGAAGTAGCGGGCTTTAATCATAACACGGCTTTTTGATGTGTGTTCGTTCACCGGCCGGGACAAAACAAATTTCGGAAATGCAATTGCTGCAACTCCCATAGTCAGCGCATTTCTTATAAACTCACGTTTATTCAATACAATCACCTTTCTACAAAAGTAACAATTCCCGGTCGATTAAAAAAATGCTACATCAGGGGAGTCCACAAATGGCACCTTAGCAATAAACTGCAGCAGGTCTTCTATGCCGGCATCCGCATCAAATAATACATTTGTCCGCAGATTAAACTGATTTTCACAGATTCACCAGCAGGTCTTATTTTCACAGATACGAATTCGTCCTCCTCTTCGATGAGGACAAATTCAAAGCGTACACTCCGGTTTGAAGAAATTGCGCAGCAGTTTATTCAAACCATCTGCGACAATCTGCTTTAATTGTAAATC
>Ga0074193_1001184_pt1 | contig 34409 bp, 36 predicted proteins | sample EPASupsiteHSE605_FD_64523 | JGI IMG/M metagenome (GOLD analysis project Ga0074193, IMG submission 64523) | Bioremediated contaminated groundwater from EPA Superfund site, New Mexico - Sample HSE6-05 | ecosystem: Environmental > Aquatic > Deep subsurface > Groundwater > Contaminated ... | reverse complement strand
ATTTGAATTGTTAAATCCATCTAATTCAATTAATAATTGATTTAAAGTTTGATCTTTTTCATTGTTGCTCTCTGAGTTACGTTTTGAACCAAGTGCATCAATTTCATCTATAAAAATAATGCTCGGAGCTTCTTTCCTTGCTCTTTCAAATATCATTCTGACTCTCTTTGCACCAACACCTACATATTTTTCTACGAATTCAGAACCACTTGAGTATATAAATGTTGCTTTTGCTTCACCTGCTATTGCTTTAGCTATTAGAGTTTTACCAGTTCCTGGAGGGCCATATAGTAATATTCCTCTTGGAACTTTTGCATCCATAAGTTTATATCTCTCTTCATTGTTTAAAAAATCTATAACATCCATTAAATCATCTTTAATTTCATCTAAGCCTGCAACATCATTAAAACTAGTAGGCACCTTTTGTTCTTCAGGCTTTCTTTTATCAAAACATGTTGTAGAAGTTACTGCTTCATGGGATTCTTCCATATCAACATTATCTTTTTTATTAGGCATCGAATTTTTTAATATGTATGCTGTATAAATTATTACAGGCATATAAAAAAATATTGACATAGAATATTTTCTTGACATTATTATAATAATAATATTATATATAATAAAAAAGGTAGCGAAATAATAATACTTTTTTTTCATATTGACTCCTCGTTTGCAATTATTTTATGTTAAATTTATCCCATATATTGAAATTCCAATATTTAACACAACATGAATCAGAATTTGCATAAATCTTTGGATAACTAAAATTATCTTTACCATAAGATAAAAAGTTATTACATAAAAATATAAATAATTATTGACATATAATGTAATGTCGTGTATACTGTTAAAGTACGAAGAAGAAGTAACCGCTTCTCACCTTATGGCGTTTTAATAACTGTTAGTAGGGTTTTAATATAAATACAATATAATTGTGTTTTCTATTGATAGCGGTGAAAATTAGCTATCTTTTTTATTTTATAGAAACATTTAATATAAAGAAATGTAGCTCATATAGAGATAGTAAAATTTTAGGAGGTGTAAATTATAAAAGAACTTCAGCTTAACGAACAGATTCGTGAAAAAGAAGTAAGAGTCATTGACTCTGATGGAAGCCAACTTGGCGTTATAGAAACAAAAGAGGCATTAAGAATTGCAGAAAGCAAAAAAATGGACTTAGTAGTAGTTTCTCCTACGGCAGTACCACCAGTATGTAGGATTATGAATTACGGAAAGTACAAGTATGCAATGGAAAAGAAAGAAAAAGAATCTAAAAAGAAACAAAAAGTAATTAACATAAAAGAAATTAGAATGACTCCAAATATTGAAGATCATGATCTAGGTGTCAAGGCGAAAAATGCATCTAAATTCCTACAAGATGGCGATAGAGTAAAAGTAGTTGTCAGATTTAGGGGAAGAGAATTAGGTCATACAGACGTTGGACGCAAAGTGTTATTACAATTTGCTGAAATGACAGCAGATTATTCGACTATAGATAAATATCCATTAATTGAGGGCAAAAACATGACTATGTTTTTGATTCCCAAAAAATAAACTTTAGAAGGAGGAACTGTTATGCCTAAAATTAAAACTAACAGATCAGCAGCAAAAAGATTTAGCAAAACTGGAAGTGGAGCAATATCAAGATCAAAAGCTGGAAAAAATCATTTCACAGGCAAAAAAGCATCTAAATCAATTAGAAACTTAAGAAAAGGCACTCTTTTATCGAGCGCAGATACAGCAAGAATTAGTAAAATAATACCATACAAATAAGAATAACATAAGGAGGAAAGTTAAAAATGGCAAGAGTTAAAAGAGCTGTAAATTCTAAAAAAAACCATAGAAAAATATTGAAACTTGCTAAGGGTTATTACGGAGCAAAGAGTAAATTATATAGAACTGCAAATCAAGCAGTAATGAAGTCACTTTCATATGCATATGTAGGAAGAAAGTTAAGAAAAAGAGAATTTAGACAATTGTGGATAGCAAGAATTAATGCTGCTACAAGAGCTAATGGAATGTCTTATAGCAAATTTATAAACGCACTTAAAGTTAATAACATTGATATTAACAGAAAAATGCTCTCAGAAATGGCAATATATGATCCAGCTGGATTTACAAGTTTAGTAGAGCAAGTTAAAGCTAATTAATATAAAAGACGTAAATTAGACTGTAAATGTTCTTGCAGTCTTTTTTTATTCGAGAAATAAACTTAATTGAATTTATTTATTTTATTTTAATTTGATTGTAATATTTTATATAAATGATATAATATTAAAAAAAGATTTTACATCAAGATTTTATTGATAAATTAAAAATATATTTTAAAAAAACTTTGTAATTATTAATGTTTTTTTATTGAGGGATTTCAAATGAAAAATTTTTATAATAGTTTAGAAGCTTTAAAAAAGAATCCATATATGGTGTTCATTATTGCATTTGCAGTAATAATATTTATAGGAGCAATTCTATTGGATTTACCACTTGCATCACAAAGTGGCAGAAGTATAGGCTTCATAGATGCTTTATTTACTGCAACATCAGCTACTTGTGTAACTGGATTAGCAGTAGTAAATACAGCTGAACATTGGACGATATTCGGAAAAATAGTAATATTGGTATTGATACAAATGGGTGGACTTGGTGTTATGACAATGTCTGCAATGATATCTTTTTTTCTTGGTAAAAAAATATCATTAAAAACGAGGGTTCTAATTATGGAAGAAAGAAATGTAGACGAATTACAAGGAGTTGTACGTCTTACTAAATCCATATTAGTTTATACATTTTTAGTTGAACTTGTTGGTGCTGTATTATTATCATTTGTATTTGTTAAAGATTATGGTATAGCTGAAGGAATAGCTTTTTCTATATTTCATTCAATATCTTCTTTTTGTAATGCAGGTTTTGATTTAACAGGAAACAGCATGATAAATTATGTTGACAATCCAATTATTACATTTACAATTTCTTCATTAATTATTATTGGAGGTATTGGATATTTTGTATTTTGGGATATATATGACAGTAAAAGTATTAAGAGGCTCACACTACATTCGAAATTGGTAATAATAATATCTTCAGTATTATTATTTGTGGGATTTATCTTAGTTTTTGTACTAGAGTATAATAATGCAAACACAATTGGAAACTTAAATTTATCTGGTAAAATTCAAGCATCGATATTTCAGTCTGTAGTACCAAGAACCGCAGGGTTCAATTCAATAGAAATAGGCTCTTTAAGGATGCCTACTGTTATGGTTATGGTAATTCTTATGTTTATTGGAGGTTCATCTGCTTCTACTGCCGGTGGTATAAAAGTTACAACATTAGGAGTTATTTTGGTATCAATTTATAATTTTGTAAAGGGAAAAAGAGATATAGAAGTTTTTATGAAAAGAATAGAATATACAACGGTAATTAAGGCAGTTTCCATTGTAGGAATAGCAGTTTTTTTAATAAATGTTGTTACTTTTATATTGACTATAACAGAAATAAATAAGGGATTTGATTATTTAGATATGTTATTTGAAACAATTTCAGCTTTTGCAACAGTTGGGTTATCGAGAGGATTAACTCCAGAACTAAGCAATATAGGAAGAATACTTTTATCTTTAGTTATGTTTGTTGGAAGATTAGGTCCGCTAACAGTTGCTTTTGCTTTCTTGAAGCAACATAAAAATATAGGAAATTATATGTACCCTGAAGGAAAAATAATAATAGGGTAATGGAGGAGTAAAAATGAAACAAATAATAGTAATAGGATGTGGACGTTTTGGAACATCTGTTGCTAAAACATTAACTAGACTTGGTCATGATGTTATGATTGTCGATAATGATCCTGAAACTGTTAGAGAATTGTCAGAGTATGTTACATCAGCAGTTCAAATGGATGCAGTAGACGAAGCTTCATATAAAACTGTAGGTATTAAAAACTTTGATGTGGCTGTTGTTACAATAGGATCTAACATACAAGCTTCAATTATGGCAACTGTCATAGTTAAAGACATGGGGGTTCCAATAGTAATTGCTAAAGCACAAAATGAAATACATGGTAAGGTTTTAAGAAGAGTTGGAGCCGATAAAGTAATATATCCTGAAAGAGATATGGGAGTTAGAGTTGCATATAACATTGCAACGCCTAATATTTTGGACATAATAGAATTTTCACCAGATTACAGTATAATTGAAACAGTTGCTTTAGACGATTGGGATGGTAAATCATTAAAAGAACTAAAATTATCACATACTTTTGGTTTAACTGTCATTGCAATAAAAACTGGTGAATCAATTAATATTTCTCCATTTGCAGATGATATAATAAGAAAAGACGATATAGTTGTTGTTTTAGGAAGTAATGATGATTTGAGAAAGATAAAAGAATATAAGTAAGCAATTGTGAACACTAGGAGAACAATTGTAGGGGACGCATTGCATGCGCACCGAGATATGAGAAATAACATACAAAAAATAATTGCAGAAGAGAATTAATATGGAGATTATTAGAAGCAAGGATAACGGTAAAATAAAATATATTCGTTCGTTAAATTCAAAAAAAAGTCGTGAAAATGATAGTGCTTTTGTTGTGGAAGGAATCAAATTTGTAGGTGAATCCATTAATGAAAATGCTGATATAAAGTTTGTTTTAATTAGTGAAAGCTCATCCATTAAAAATGAAGTATCTGATTTAATACAAATTTTAAAAGAAAAAGAAATTGAGTTTTTTTTATGCGAAGACAATATTTTCAACAGTGCAGCTGAAACAATAAATGCACAAGGTGTATTATCGGTTGTTTATAAAGCTTTTTATGACAAGTTAAAAGTATTAAATGATTATAAATTCATAGTTATGTGTGATAGAATTCAAGATCCGGGTAATTTAGGAACTATAATCAGAACAGCTGATGCTTTTGGACCAGCTGCAGTAATTATGAATAAAGGCTGCGTTGATGTTTATAATCCAAAAGTTGTTAGAGCAACAGCTGGAGCTATGTTTAGAGTTCCATTTATAATTGGAGAAACTAGTGAAGAAATAATTGATATTGTAAAAACTGCAGGATTTAAAATTATTTCAACAGTTGTTAGTTCTGAATATTCATTTGAAGATATAAATGAGTCTGAAAAAATTTGTGTTGTAATAGGTAATGAAGGTCAAGGTATTTCTCGGGAAATAACAGAGGCTTCTGATATGAATATTACTATAAAGATGAACGGTAGGGCAGAATCTTTAAATGCGTCTATAGCAGCAGGAATTTGTATATATGAAATTAGAAAAAAACTATTGTAAAATTAAAAACAATCTGATATAATTTTTAACAATGGATAAAACAATGGATAGGCAATAGCTCAATCTATTGCTAAAAAATTAAATATTAGATAAGCAATGAAAAAGAGCAGTAAACATATGAATGTTTTTCAGAGAAAAATCATCTTGGCTGTAAATGATTTTATACAATATATGTTGAATTTTCACTTTGGAGCTTACAGAATGAAACAAAGTAGTTCTGTACGGATAAAACCGTTATATATCAATGAGGCTTTTATATTAATTGAATGCATAGTCTTTACATAAATATAAAAGCAAAATGAGAGTGGTACCGCGAACTTCGCCTCTTTAGAGGTGGAGTTTTTTTATGCCCTAACCCTATTTTTTCTTCGCTTACGCTTGAAAAAATAGCGGTAGGTCAAACGCAATGAGTTCCAAATTTATACGAACGTTAGTGAGTAAATAAATTTGTGAACGAAACTGCGATATATTTTAACAGAGAGTTATAAATATAAAATATTATTTACGATATGAAAGGAGTATTATATATGAAAGAACAATTGTTGAAAGTAAAAGAAGCTGCATTAGAACAGTTGAAAGCATGTTCTGATAATGCTGACATCGAGAATATGAGAGTTCAATTTCTCGGTAAAAAAGGTGAACTTACTCAAATATTAAGAACTATGGGCAGTTTATCAGAAGAAGAAAGACCAATAATAGGTCAGCTTGCAAATGAAATTAGAGGATTAATAGAAAACGAAATTAAAGATTTTAAAGAAAAAATTTCTTCTCATGTTTCAGAAGCAAAGATAAAAGCAGAAACGATAGACATTACTATGCCAGGCAAAGTGCCTGAAATAGGAAGAAGACATCCTCTTATGCATGTAAAAGAAGAACTTGAAACTTTATTTATGAATATGGGTTATGATGTTGTAGATGGACCTGAAATAGATACAGTTGAAAACAACTTTGATGCTTTAAATGCACCATATGATCATCCTTCAAGAGATTGGTCTGATACATTTTATTTAGCAGATAATCTGCTTCTTAGAACACAGACATCACCAGTACAAATAAGAGTAATGAAGGAAGGCAAACTTCCAATTAGAATGGTTTCAGCAGGTAGAACATTTAGATTTGATGATGTTGATGATACTCATTCTCCAATGTTCCATCAAATGGAATGTTTAGTTGTAGATAAAGGCGTTACATTAGCAAATTTAAAAGATTCAATTGACGAATTTGTAAAACAATTATTTGGAAGTGAAATGAAAACTAGATTTAGACCTCATAACTTTCCATTTACAGAACCAAGTGCAGAAGTTGACGTATCTTGTACAAAATGTATGGGCAAGGGATGCCCTTCTTGCAATGGTACAGGATGGAGCATGGAACTTTTAGGTTGTGGAATGGTACATCCAAATGTGCTTAGAAATTGTGGAATAGATCCTGAAATATACTCTGGTTATGCATTTGGAATGGGTATAGATAGAGTTACAATGGTTAAATATGGTATACCTAATATAAGATTATTATTTGAAAATGATGTAAGATTCTTAAAACAATTCTAGGAGGTTAATATGTTAGTACCTATTAAATGGATGAGTCAATATGTTGATATTAATACAGATGATAAAACACTATCAGATAAATTAACACTTACAGGATCACATGTGGATGCTGTAATAAATTATGAAAAAGATGTAACAAATGTTGTTACAGGTAAAATATTAGAAGTGGAAAAGCACCCTAATGCTGATAAGCTTGTTGTAACAAAAATAGATATAAATGAAACTGAACCTGTACAAATTATTACAGGAGCTAAAAATATAAAAGCAGGAGATATCGTTCCTGTAGCTTTAGAAGGTGCAAAACTTCCCGGAGGAGTTAATATCAAAAAGACTAACTTCAGAGGACTTCCTTCTTATGGAATGATGTGTTCATATGAAGAATTAGGATTTGAAGATAAAGTTATTCCAAAAGAATTTAGAGATGGTATATTAATTCTACCTAAAGATACTGAGTTAGGCAAGGATATTAAGGATATATTAGAGTTGACAGGAAGTGCATTTGAAGTAGAAGTTACTTTCAATAGACCAGATTGTTTAAATATTGTAGGTATGGCTAGAGAAACTGCAGCTACCTTAAATACTGAATTTAAATTCCCTGTTATTGAAATTAAAAGTGAAACAGGTGATATTAAAGACTACTTTAACGGGGTAGAAATTGAAGATGAAGATTTGTGTAGCAGATTTTATGTAAAAGTAATAAAAGATATAAAAATAGGCCAATCACCTTTATGGATGCAAAGAGCTTTAATGGATGCAGGTATGAGACCATTAAACAATATAGTCGATGTAACTAATTTTGTTATGTTAGAGCTAGGGCAACCTCTTCATGCTTATGATTTAGAAAAATTAAATGGTAAGAAATTAATAGCAAGAAGAGCTAAAAAAGATGAAAAAGTAGTTACTATAGATCAAAACGAAAGAAACTTAACTGTAAATATGCTAGTTATAGCAGATACAGAAAAACCTGCTTGTATTGCTGGCGTTATGGGTGGTTTCAATACTGAAATTACTGATGATACTAAATTTATGGTTTTGGAAAGTGCAAGTTTCAATCCAAAATCAATAAGAGAAACATCTAAACAACTAGGTATGCGTTCTGAAGCATCTGCAAGAAATGAAAAACCAATGCATTATAAAATGGCAGAAGTAGCAAGTCAAAGAGCATGCCAGTTGATTGAAATGATAGGTGCTGGAAAAGTTGTTGGTGGCTACATGGAAGCAGGAAACAATGAATACATAGCTCCAGTTGTAACACTTAGACCATATAGGGCAACAGAACTTCTTGGAGTAGAAATTCCAGTTGAAGATATGTTGAAATCATTAAATGCTCTTGAAATTGAAAGCACATTTGATGGAGAAAAAATAAGCTGTAAAATTCCGTATTTTAGAGCTGACATTGTAGAAGAAGCAGATGTAATTGAAGAAGTAGGCAGAATGTATGGACTTGAAAATATAGTATCTAAACCTCTACAAGGAAATATCAGAAAAGGTAGAAAATCTGAAAAAAGAGAAATAGAGGATGAAATTAAAAACATTGCATGTGGCATGGGATTGTATGAATTAACAACATATTCATTCATCAGCCCTAAATCATACAATAATATTAATGCTGCAGAAGGCAGCGCTTTAAGACAATACATCAAAATATTAAATCCATTAGGTGAAGATTTCAGTTCTATGAGAACAACGTTAATGGCTAACATGATGGATGTTATTCAAAGAAATTCATTTAGAGGCGTTGAAGAAGCTAAATTATTTGAAGTTGGCAACACTTTTATACCATTACAATTGCCTATTACAGAACCGCCACTTGAAAGAAGCAAGTTATGCATGGGCATTTACGGAAAATATGATTTTTATGATATGAAGGGCATTGTTGAAGCGATAATGTCTAGATTTGGAATAACAGTTTCTTTAGTTCCTATTAAGGACAATCAAACATTCCATCCAGGAAGAACTGCTGGTATGTATGTTAACAATGAACTCATTGGAATATATGGGGAAGTAAGCCATGAGGTTATTGAAAACTATGGTTTAAGCCACACTGTTTATTTAGCAGAAATAGATATAGAAAAAATTGTTGAATATAAAAATACTGAATGGAAATATGAACCACTTCCAAAATATCCAGCCATGGTGAGAGATATAGCTGTAAAGGTTAAAGATGAAGTTTTAGTTGGAGATATGGAAGAAACTATTAAATCTATAAATTCACATATAATCGAAAGTGTAAAATTATTTGATGTATACAAAGGTGAACATATAGAAGAAGGATATAAGAGTACAGCTTTCTCTGTTACATACAGAAATAAAGAACGTACTTTAAAAGATAAAGAAGTTGAAAGTATACACAAAAAAATACTTGAAGCATTAGAAACAAAATTTGGTGCAACACTAAGATAAAATAGGGAATAAAAGAAAAGTAAGGCATGTTAACTCGAACAGAAATATTATATTTCACAAAATGTCCGCAAAGTCATAAAAAATATAATATTTCTTGTTTGATACTATGAATTTAAGTTAAATAATATGGGGACGCTATAGGCGTCCTGTATTTTTTGTTTGACGAATACATAATAAAAATATATAATTATTTAATGTTAAATAAAGTTAAGTAGCATACAATATGTATGTTGAGGTTCAATAAATAATAAATACATAGGAGGAAAGATGGATCCAGTAGCTTTTAGTATTTTTGGCATAGATATAATGTGGTATGGAGTTTTAATATCGACGGGGGTTCTCCTTGGTGTTTTAGTTGCCCTTAGAGAATGTAAAAGAGTTGGTTTTAAAGAAGAAGATTTACTAGACTTTTTATTATTTGCTATACCTGCTGGTATAATTGGTGCAAGAGCATATTATGTAATATTTTCTTGGGACTTTTACAGCCAGAATCTAGATCAGATTATAAATATTAGAAATGGTGGCCTTGCTATTCATGGTGGTTTAATTGCAGGTGCAATTGTTTCAATTATTTTTTGCACAAAGAGAAAAATTAATGTATGGCAAATACTTGATATAGTAATTCCAAGCGTTGCTCTTGGCCAAGCAATTGGAAGATGGGGAAATTTCATCAATCAAGAGGCTTATGGCGGACCAACAAATTTACCTTGGGGAATTTTAGTTGATGGAGTTAAAGTTCATCCTACTTTTTTATATGAATCTATTATTGATTTATGTGTATTCGTTTTTCTTATGTGGTTTAGAAAAAATAAAAGACAAAACCAAGGCGAAGTATTTGCATTGTATCTAGTGTTTTATTCAATAGGAAGATTCTTTGTTGAAGGGCTGAGAACTGACAGCCTTATGTTTTTAAATATGAGAGTTGCACAGTTAATAAGCTTAGGGTTGATATTGTTAGGAATAATAATATTTATGTATTTAAAGAAAAAGGAAAATAAATAAAAAAACATGGTTTATGTGATTTTTGGCGGTGCGCATGAAATGCTCACCCTACGTTTCACGATTAATGAATAAGTCATGTGTTGTAGGGTACGCATTGTATGCGTACCATTTTTATTTTTTGAAACAACATGCGTTTATTTGCTGTTGATTGTTTGCGAAATATTTCTAAATTGGTGATAAAAAACTTTTTTTACATTTTAAAAAATAATTGTGGCACTTTAAACCCACTTTGTGGTATAATACACCCAGTAGGTGGTAGAAAATGTTTACTGGTGAATATGTACATTCATTTGATGAAAAAGGAAGAGTTATTATTCCTTCAAAATTTAGAAACGAACTTGGTGAAACTTTCTATATAGGTAAAGGCTTGGATAAATGCTTATTTGTTTATCCTATTGAAACATGGGTAGAATTTGTTGGTAAACTTAGAAATCTATCAACCTTTAACAAACAAGAAAGATTTTTTTTAAGACAATTTGTTTCTGGATTTAGTGAATGTAGTTTTGATAAACAGGGCAGAATATTAGTACCACCGACACTGAGAGAATTCAGCGGGCTAAATAACGAAGCTTCTATAATAGGGGTTATAGACAGAATCGAAATTTGGAACAAGGATAGTTGGAATGATTATTCAAACAATGAAGAATTTGATTTTGATTCAATTTCAGAAAAAATGTCGGATTTGGGGATAGGTTTATAAAGGAGGAATTGGCATGGATTACACCCATAAATCAGTTTTATTAGATGAGTCAATTAATGGTTTGAACATAAAACCTGATGGAATTTATGTTGATGCAACCTTAGGCGGGGGAGGACATACTTATGAAATTCTAAAGCAAGTTACAACAGGGAAAGTAATAGGTATTGATCAAGATGATTATGCTATAGGGAAAGCATCAGAAAAATTAAAAGAATTTAAAAACTTTATACCGGTTAGAAACAACTTTCACAATATAGAAGAAATATTAAAAGATTTAAATATAGATAAAATAGATGGAATAATGTTTGATTTAGGAGTTTCATCTTTTCAATTAGATATACCTGAAAGAGGATTTAGCTACAATTATGATATGCCATTAGATATGAGAATGGATAAAAGCCAGACAACAACAGCAAGACATATTGTAAATGGTTATGAAGAAAATGAACTAGTTCGAATTCTCAGAGATTATGGAGAAGAAAACTGGGCAGCAAGAATAGCTAAATTTATAGTTCAAGAAAGAGAACTTGAATTTATAGAAACAACAGGTCAATTAGTAAGCATTATTAAAAAAGCAATTCCAAAGCAAGTTAGACAGGATGGTTCTCATCCTGCTAAAAGGACTTTTCAAGCAATAAGAATAGAAGTTAATAAAGAACTTGAAATATTAGAAAATACAATGAAGAATTCTGTAGAACATTTAAATGTAGGTGGAAGGATTTGTGTTATAACCTTTCATTCATTAGAAGATAGAATAATAAAAAATACATTTGTCGATTTAAATAAGGATTGTATTTGTCCTCCTGAATTTCCACAGTGCATTTGTGATCATAGACGTAAATTAAAAATTATCACTAAGAAACCAATAGTTCCATCACAAGAAGAGTTAACTGAAAACAACAGAGCACGCAGTGCAAAGCTTAGAATAGGTGAAAGGATGTAGGTGATCATATGTCAGCTTTAAGAAAAGAAGTATTAGAATACGAACAGGAAATGCAAGAATATTCCCCAAAGAAAAAGAGAATAAAAAACAAAAACAAAAATAGAATAGTTATAGAAAGTTTTAAAAATACTGCTATGGTTGCTATTACATTTCTTTTAGGAATTTTAATAGTTTATAATTATGCTGTTATAACAGATAAGAAAATGGAGATTAATAGAATTAGTGAAGAAATTGCAGAGTTAAACAATGACATTGATGAATACAATGTTTCTTTAGAAAGCATTAAAAATACAAATAAGATTGAAGAGATGGCTAAAACTTATTTGGGTATGAACTATCCTACAAGAAAACAAACTGTTTTTATAGATTTTGCATATGGCCAGACTGAAGATAAAACTACTATACCTGCAGAAAAAGATCAAAATCAACTATATGGATTAATAGACAAGGTAATTGGCTTTATTCAGTAAAGGGGGTTTCCATATGAAAAAACGTAGTGAAAGAGGAAGTACTAACCTTCGAAATAAGCAAAGAATGTTGGTATTTTTAGTTTGCTTTTTTTTAGTTACTGTTGCTTTGATCGTGAGACTTGGATATATTCAACTAATTAAAGGAAATGAATATAAAAAAGCAGCAATGGAAAATTGGGCAAGAGATATAACAATAAGTGCTAAGCGTGGAACGATATATGATTCAAGAGGTAAGAAATTAGCAGTTAGTGTTAATTCAAACACTGTCACTTGTTTTCCAGCTGATGTAAAAAAAGGATCTAAATCACTTGAAGCGGAAAATAATACTGAAAATGGAAGTTTTTTGACATCTGCATTAAGAAGTTTAAATAAAACATTATTTAATGGAGAAGAAAGTACAAATAAAGAACCAGTAGCTTTAAATGTTAAAACACCTGAGCAAATCGCTGAAACATTAGCTACAATATTGGAAATGGATTGTGAAGAAGTATATAAAAAAATAACTTCTAATACTTCATATGTTGTTTTGAAAAAGTGGATAACAGATGAACAAGCTGAAAAAATAAGAGATGAAGAATTAAGCGGCATAAATGTAATAGAAGATAATCGACGAGTATATCCTTATGGAAGTTTTGCTCCATATGTTCTTGGATTTACAAATGTTGATCAAAATGGATTGTATGGTGTTGAAGCAACTTATAATGAATATCTAACAGGTGTTCCAGGTAGAATGGTTGTAAATACAGATGCAAATGGAAGAGAGCTTCCTTTTGGCTACAATGAATATTATGAGTCACAAGATGGCCTTGGTACAGTTTTAACTATAGATGAGGTAATTCAACATTTTGCAGAATCAGCTGCAGAAAAAGTTAAAAGCGATTATAATGCAAAGAAAGCAACTATAGTTGTAATGGATCCTCAAAATGGCGATATATTGGCATTGGCAAGTAAACCAGATTATGATCCTAATGATCCTAAAATACCTACAGATGAAGAAATAAGTAAAGAATGGGAAAGTTTGCCTGACAAAGAACTTCAAGAAGCATGGTTTGACATGTGGAGAAACCCAGCTGTTAATGATATATATGAGCCTGGTTCTACATTTAAACTATTGACAACTGCAATAGCTCTTGAAGAAAATGCTGCAACATTAGAGTCTACATATTATTGTGATGGTTATGTAAAACAAATTAAAGGTGAAAATATTAAATGTTGGAGATATTACAGACCTCATGGTGAACAAACATTATCTGAAGCAATACAAAATTCATGTAATGATGCACTGGCACAAATGGGTTTAGATATTGGCAAGGATACATTTTATAAATATTTAAGAGCATTTGGGCTAGAGGAAGTATCAGGAGTAAAACTGAACGGTGAAGCACCTGGATTGGTAAAGCACCCTGAAAACATGAAGGATGTTGATGTTGTTACACAAGCGTTTGGTCAAGGTGTAACATTGACACCTATTCAATTAGTAACCGCAGTTTCAGCTATTTCAAATGGAGGAAATTTATTAGAACCAAGAATAGTAAAACAACTTATAGATGAAGATGGAAATGTAGTAAGAAGTTTTGATACAGTAGTGAGAAGAAAAGTAATTTCAGAAGAAACATCAAAAATTATGCTACAAATAATGAGAGAATCTGCAGAATCTGGTACAAAACAAGCTTATAGAATGGGATATAGAATAGGCGGTAAATCAGGAACAGCTCAAAAAGTAATAAATGGAACTTATCCAGATGGTAAATTTATATCATCTTTTGTTGGCGTAGCACCAGTTGATGATCCAAAAGCAGTAGTTCTAGTAATGGTCGATGAACCAGATAGAAATATTGGTTATTATGGAAGCATAGTTGCAGGTCCAGTCGCTGCTGATTTATTAGAAAATATAATGAAATATTATGATGTAGAACCTGTTTATACAGAAGAAGAACTTAGCGGAGTAGAAGCTCAAACTGTAGTCGTACCTAATTTATTAGGGCTTACTATTGCAGATGCAACTCAAAAACTAATTGATGCGAATTTGACAAGCAACATAACAATTGAGGTTGAAGCTGATAAAATTGTAAAATCTCAATTTCCAAAAGCTGGAGAGAAAGTTGTAAAAAATTCTGTTATTACGTTAATATTAAACTGAAGGAATGCAACTTTATTTTTGGAATGTAAATTTCATAATTGAAGTTGCTTTTTAAATGTGATAAAATGCATTAAATAACATAACTATAACAAGGGAGTAAAACCATGAATATTAAAGATTTACTAAATAAAATAGAATATGAAAATTATTCAGGAAAGAATGACATAGAAATCACAGGCATAACTTGTGATTCAAAAAAAGTTAAAAAGGGCAATATATTTGTTGCAATAAAAGGTTATACAGCAGATGGCCACAAGTACATAAAGCATGCATTAAACAACGGTGCAGCAGCTGTAATTTGCGAATATATTCCTGATGAGTTAAAAGATTTTAGCAATTTCTTGGTAGTTAAATCATCTAGAGCTTCTATGGCACCAGCTGCAAATGTTATATATGGTCATCCTTCGGAAAAGATAAATATAATTGGAATAACTGGAACAAATGGAAAAACAAGTTCAACTTATCTTTTAAAAGGTATTTATGATTATTTAAATGAAAAATCTGGAATAATTGGAACAATGGGAACTTTAATTGATGATGAAAAAATAAAAATTGACAATACTACACCTGAGTCTACTGATATACAATATTATTTGAGCAAAATGGTTGATAAGTCAATAACTCATTGTTTTATGGAAGTTTCATCACATGCTCTTGAATTAAATAGAGTAGATGATGTGACTATAGATGTAGGGATATTTACCAATGTAACCAGAGATCATTTAGATTTCCATAAAACAATGGAAAATTATTATCTTGCAAAGAAAAAACTTTTTTATAAAACAAAAACTAATAATATTATAAATGTAGATGATTCTTATGGAAGCAGACTTTATAAGGAATTGTTAGAAGATGATATTCCTTGTTTATCTTATGGTATTGATAACAATGCGGATATAAAAGCATCAAATCTTGTTACAACAATGAAAGGAACAACTTTTGACTGTAATATTAAAGGTATCGACAAGAAAATCCATGTAAATACTCCAGGCAAATTCAGCGTTTTAAATTCATTAGGAGCTCTTGGAGCAGCTTATGCTTTAGGAGTTGATTTAGATAATATTATTAATGCATTAGAAGCATTCAAAGGTGTCACAGGAAGATTTCAAATTTTAGAAACAGCCCTTGATTGCACTATAATATTAGATTTTGCACATACTCCAGATGGATTGCAAAAGGTAATGGATACTATTAATGAATTTGCTGAAGGAAGAAAAATTGTTATGTTTGGTGCTGGTGGTGAGCGTGATTTGTCAAGAAGAGCACCGATGGGAGAAATAGCTGGAAAATACTGCGATTTAAGTATATTAACATCAGATAACCCAAGATTTGAAAATCCATATGACATATGCTTGGAAATAGCTAAAGGCGTTGAAAAATACAATGGAAGATATGAAATTATAATAGAGCGTGAAGAAGCTATTTATTATGCTATTGACAATTACCAGAGTAAAGATGTAATATTACTAGCGGGAAAATCAACTGAGCCATATCAAGATATGGGAGTTGAAAAAGTTCCTTATGATGAAATAACAATTGCTAAAAGAGCTGTTAAAGAAGTTGAACAAAAACGTGGATTATCGAAGAATTAAAGTATTAAAGTATTAAAGTATTAAAGTATTGAGGAGAAATAAAATGCATGATAGCATACAAGTTATTAGGGTAATAACTGTTTCGTTCCTAATAGTATTATTTTTAGGTCCGGTAGTTATCCCGCTATTAAAAAGATTAAAAGTAGGACAAAGCATCAGAGAGGAGGGACCTAAGTCTCACCTTAGTAAATCTGGTACACCTACAATGGGCGGAGTCCTCATAATACTTGGAATAGTAATATCTATTTCAACAAGCGGTTATTACACAAAAGAAATACTTGCAGTTTCGTTTTTTATAATTGGATTTGGAATAATTGGTTTTATTGATGATTATATTAAAGTTGTTTTAAAACGAAATTTAGGTTTAAATGCAATGCAAAAAATTATTGGTCAACTTATTTTTGCTGTTTTACTTGCTCTATATGGCTCAAGATACAGTGTATATGGAACTAAACTAGTAATTCCATTTGTAAATGCTTATATAGATTTGGGAGTTTTGTATGTACCATTCACTGTATTTGTAGTTTTAGGAATAGTTAATGCTGTTAATTTAACTGATGGATTAGATGGGTTAAACACTGGAGTAACACTGATAGTTATGGCAACATTTAGTTTAATTGCAAATAGTCTTAAGTCAACTAATGAAATGTATCAAGGTTTAGCAATTATAAGTGCTGCAGTATCAGGTTCGTGTTTAGGCTTTTTAAAACATAATGCTCATCCAGCTAAAGTTTTTATGGGAGATACAGGTTCACTTGCACTTGGCGGAGCGGTTGCAGCTGTTGCTGTTTTAACAAATTTAATTTTAGTTATACCTATTATAGGCGGTATATATTTTGCTGAAGCAGTGTCTGTAATAATTCAAGTTTTTCACTTTAAAAGAACTGGAAAAAGGATATTTAAAATGGCACCTCTTCATCATCATTTTGAGATGTGTGGATGGAAAGAAACAAAAGTTGTAGGAGTTTTTTGGATAGTTACAGTAATATTAGCATTTATAGGAATTTATTCTATTTAACAACATAAAATTTATTAGACGGCTTTTTTAATAGGAGATGAGAGGTTTAAAATGTGTATGAAAAATAAAAAAATACTTGTTGTAGGTCTTGGTGTTTCAGGTGTTGCTTGTGTCAAAGGATTAAGCGAACTTGGAGCAGAGATTTTTGTATATGACGGATCGACAAAAGAAAAATTAACAGAAGCTTTAAAAGAACTTGAAGGTGTAAAAGCAGAATATTATTTGTCTAATGATGATTTTAATTTAGATGATATAGATTTCGCAATTAAAAGTCCTGGCATAAAATATGAAATACCTGTAATACAAAAACTAATTTCTAAAAATATAAAAGTTATAAGTGATATAGAAGCAGCATATATGATTACTAAAGCTACAATAGTATCTATATCTGGGACTAATGGCAAAACAACAACTACAACTTTAGTAGGTGAAATTGTCAAAGAAAGTGGTAGAAAATATAAAGTAACAGGCAATATTGGATATGGTATGTTTTATGACTCCTTAAATGCAGAAGAAGGAGAAATTTTAGTTGCCGAAACTAGTAGTTTTCAATTAGCTGGTACATATGATTACAAGCCTCATATTAGTGTTTTGACAAACATAACACCTGATCATTTAGATTATCATCACACAATAGAAAATTACATAAATGCAAAATTTAATAATGTTATAAATCAAGATGAAAATGATTATGCAATACTAAATTATGAAGATGAAATTATTAGAGATTACAGTAAAAATATAAAAGCAAAAATAATTTTCTTTAGTGCCGACAGAGTTTTAGATGAAGGTATTTTTGTGGAAAATGGGAAAATGGTATTTAAGGATAAATATGACACTACATTTATTGTAAATATTGCCGATATATTTATACCGGGCAAACATAATGTGGAAAATGCATTGGCTGCTGCAGGTGCTTGTTTAGCTCTAAATATTAAACCTGAAATAATAGCACATGTTTTAAAAGTATTTAAAGGAGTTGAACATAGGTTAGAATTCTCAGGAGAATATAACGGAGTTAAATTTTATAATGATTCAAAAGGAACTAATCCAGATGCTTCAATTAAGGCAATTCAAGGAATTGAAAAACCAATAATTCTTATAGCTGGTGGATATGACAAAAAATCTAAATATGATGAATTTATTGCTTCATTTGAAAATAAAGTGAAAGCTTTAGTGTTGCTAGGCCAAACAGCAGATGAAATAGAAAAATGTGCTCGTGAATACGGGTTTAATAATATATACAGGGTTCAAAATATGGATGAAGCAGTTAATAAATGCTTTGAACTAAGCAATGAAGGCGATAATGTCGTACTTTCACCTGCATGTGCAAGTTGGGGAATGTATCCCAACTATGAGGTTAGAGGTAGAGACTTTAAGGAAAGGGTAAAATATTATGGAGGATGCACGAAAAGTTAATAAGAAATCCGTTGATTGGGTTTTAGTGCTTGTAATAATAGTATTAGTTCTAATTGGCTTTTTAATGGTTTATAGCTCAAGTTATCCAGATGGATATTATAAATTTAATGGTCAACCATTTTATTTCCTAAAAAAGCAAGTTTTTGCAGCTATTATAGGATTGGTTGCTATGATTTTTTTTTCAAACATAAATTATAAATTATATGGAAGAATGAATAAACTTATTCTTATGGTTTGTATAGGCTCGGCACTTTTAACATTAGTTATTGGCGTTGCATCTAATGGTGCTCAAAGATGGATAAATGTTGCAGGTTTAAATGTTCAGCCTTCTGAGATAATAAAAATAGGTGGAGTTTTATACATGGCTGATTTCTTTGATAGAAACAGAAAACACATTAACGAGTTTAAAAGAGGTTTTGTTCCATCGATGGTTGCAATAGGTTTGTTTTGTGGGTTAATTGCAATACAAGATGATTTAAGTACAGCAATTATTTTGGGATTAACATTAATAGTTATGTTTTTTTGTGCAGGAGCTAAAATAAAACATTTAGTAATGACAGTATTAGCAGGAGTTGCAGGAGTTGTCGTATTAATAGCGATGCAACCTTATAGAATAACTAGAGTTATAGTATTCTTTGACCCATTTAAATATATGCAAAATGAGGGATGGCAAATTGTTCAATCATTGTATGCGCTTGGTACAGGAGGACTTTTTGGAATGGGTATTGGAAAAAGCAGACAAAAGTTTTTTTATTTACCTGAGCCTTACAATGATTTTATTTTTTCAATAATTGGTGAAGAATTAGGATTTATTGGATGCGTAGTAATTATGCTTTTGTTCGTAATATTTGCGTGGAGAGGACTTAGAATCGCAATGAATAATGAGGATTTCTACGGTGGAATGGTAGCACTTGGCATGACTACATTAGTATTAGTTCAATTTCTAATACATATTGCAGTTTCAACATCATCTATGCCACCTACTGGAAGAGCATTGCCTTTTATAAGTGCTGGTGGATCATCTCTTTTGTTTTTGCTGATTTCAATGGGGATACTTTTGAATATTTCTAAATATTCAAACACATATAGAAATTAAATTTAAGTAAGGAATGGGATTATTATGAAAGTTTTAATAACAGGTGGAGGAACTGGAGGACACATAAATCCTGCTTTGGCAATTGCTCAAAAAGTTAAGTCAAAGGATGTTTCTAATACTGTATTGTATGTAGGAACTAAAACAGGAATGGAAAGTGAACTAGTTCCAAAAGAAGGATTTGAATTTAAGTCAGTAACTGCAAAATTTCTAATGAGAAAAATTAGCATTGAAAATATAAAAACTTTATTTGCTTCAGCAAAAGGTGTAATTGAAGCAAGCAAAATAATAAAAGAATATAAACCTGATATAGTTGTAGGTACAGGCGGATATGTTTGTGGTCCTGTTGTTCTTGCTGCAGCGTTGAAAAAAATACCAACTATGATACATGAACAAAATGTATTTCCAGGTATAACAAATAAAATGCTTGCTAAGGTTGTAGATGTAATAGGAATAAGTTTTACAGAAGCAGAAAAGTATTTTCCAAAGAATGTTAAACATAAACTTATTATGGTTGGTAATCCTGTTAGAAAAGATATTTTAGTTGCTGATAGGGCTAAATCAAGAAAAGTGTATAATTTGAAAACAGATGACATATTGATATATTCATTTGGAGGAAGCGGAGGACAGGTAAGTTTAAATAAAGCTATATTAGAAGTAATAAAAAAATATAATGGAAATAATAATATAAAAATTATTCATGTAACTGGAAAAAGATTATATGATAATTTTTGTGAAGAGATAAAAAAATTAAAAATAGAAATTAAAAATAATATTGATATAAAAGATTATATGTATGATGCTCCAACTGCATTATCTGCAAGTGATATCGTCATTGGCAGTGCAGGTGCAATAACAATAGCTGAAATTACAGCAATAGGAGTACCGTCAATATTAATTCCTAAAACATACACAGCAGAAAACCATCAGGAATATAATGCAAGAGCATTAGAAAAAAAAGGTGCTGCTAAAGTAATACTTGAAAAAGATTTAAATGGAAAGACTCTTATATCATCAATTGAAGAAATTATTGAAAATAAAACTATATTGAAAACTATGTCTTTAAATTCAAAAAGCCTGGGAAATATGAATGTTGAAGATAAAATATATGAAGCGATGCAAAATCTTATAAACAGTAAAACCCAATAAAGTAACAAGTGATGAAAGATTGCATAACATATAATATGTTTGTAACTTGTTGCGGAGGGATAAAATGGGAAGCTTTATTATAGAAGGAATAGGTAATTTAGAAGGAATTGTAGAAATAGGTGGTTCAAAAAACTCTGCACTTCCTATTTTAGCAAGTACTGTTATTGTGGGTAAAGAATACATAATTGAGAATATACCTGATATTGAAGATGTAAGGATGATGCTTGAAATTCTTTCTTCAATGGGATGTAAAACTCAATATGAAAATGGTATAGCATTAATTGATACTACAGAATTAAACACTTATTCAGTTCCAGAAAATCTTGTCAAAAAAATAAGATCTTCAATTATATTAATGGGAGCTGTATTGTGTAGAACTGGAAATGTAGAAATAGCATTTCCTGGAGGCTGTGAAATTGGTCTTAGACCAATTGATTTACATTTAAAGGGTTTAAGAAAGTTAGGCGTTGAAATACATGAGAAAAATGGGATTTTATGTGGCTCAGTAAAAGAATCATTAGGATGTGAAATACAACTTGATTATCCAAGTGTTGGGGCAACAGAAAATATTATGTTATTTGCTGTGGGAGCATCAGGCAAAACTATTATATATAATGCTGCTAAAGAGCCTGAAATAGTTGATTTACAAAACTTTTTAAACAAATGTGGATTTATGGTTAGCGGTGCAGGTACAGGTACTATTATTATAGAAGGAAAAAAAATAGAAGATAATGAACTTATAGAATACAAAATTATTTCTGATCGAATAGAAGCTGGTACTTATTTAAGTGCAGCAGCATCTATGAAGAGTAAAATTTACATAAAAAATATCGAAAAAGAACATTTTAAGTCAATAACGTCCTTGTATGAAGATGCAGGATGTGAAATTAGAGAGACCCATGGTACTGTAGTGGTATCAAGCAGAGGCAGACTTAAAGCATTAGAAAAAGTAACAACTCAACCATATCCGGGTTTCCCTACTGATATGCAAGCTCAGTTTATGGCTTCTATGGCAACTGCTGATGGCAACACTATTATTGAAGAAACTGTATTTGATAGCCGGTATAAGCATGTGCCTGAACTACAAAAAATGGGTGCAGATATAACAACCATAGGAAGAGTGGCTATAATAAATGGAGTTTCTAGACTTCATGGAGCTGAAGTTGATTCTAAGGATTTAAGAGGTGGTGCATCATTAGTGATTGCAGCAATTGGAGCTGAAGGAACAACTAAAATAAACAACATTTATCACATAAACAGGGGTTATGAAAAATTTATGGAAAAATTAAGAAACCTTGGAGTGATAATAACAACCATAGTTGAATAAGAAATATAAAATTTTATAACAAAATATCCGCGAAGTCAGTCTAAAATGTTATATTTCTAACTAGTTACTGAAGGAAGAAAAACAATGGCTAAAGAAGAAAAAAAACAAAAGAGAAAACGAAAGAAGAAGAAAAAGATTAGAAAGACATTTATTAGTACAGCAGCTTTCTTTTCAGCTGCTGTAGTTATTATTTTTTGTTTTTATCACGTAGCGTTTGAAACTGATTATTTAAATATAGAAGGTATAGATGTAGTAGGAAATAAAACTTATGAAAAAGATTACATTATTGAAAAGTCTGAAATAGAACTTGGAGAAAAAATATTTGATATAGACAGAGGTAAAATTAAAGAAAATATAGAAAAAGAAACATATGTAAAAAGCGCAAGAGTTGTGTATGAACTCCCTGACAGAATATATATTGAAATTAATGAAAGGGAAGAAGATTATCAAATAGCTTATAATAATGAGTATATAGTTACTGATAAAGATGGTATTGTATTAAATATATATAATGAGAAAAGTCAATTATTAACTATTGAAAGTTTAACTGATGTGATATACAATGTAGGAGATAAGATAGAGTTTAATGGAACAGATAATATAAATGCAATATTTGAAACACTTGAGTATTGTCTAAGCGAATTTGGCAGTGATACAATAAATAAATTAACGGTATTAAATGAAAATTCAGTACTTTTAGATACTGAATATGGAACTAAAATAAAGATTAATTTAGAAGATGATGTAAAATACCAAATGACATTTGCCATGAAAATTATAACTGAAAGATTAAACAACAATATGACAGTAACATCTGATTTAATAGATTTTACTAAAGGGGATAGTCCTGTATATATTGAGGATTTTCAAATGGAGGATAGTTTATGAAAAAAATAGGGGAAAAAGCAATATTATTTATTATAAGTATTGCATTAGGTATTTTTTTAATGATGCAATATCATACAACTGGCAATGTTCTTGGTGATAGCAATACACCAGATGAAAAAACAACGGACTTAAATAAAGAATTAGCAGAATTAAGCGTTGAAAAGAATAATCTTAGAGATGAAATTAATAAATTGCAAGATCAAGCAAAAATAAATGAAGAAGAATCTCTAGAAAAGGAAAACCAAATAAAAGAAATTGAAGAAGAATTAAGCAAGCAAAAGATTTTGTCAGGTTATTACGATGTAAAAGGTCCAGGTGCAATTATTACAATTGATTCTGATCCTAATACATATGTAAATTTAGCTTACAGCCATCAATACATATTAGCACTAATCAGTTATTTGAACAATGCTGGAGTAGAAGCAATATCAATCAATGGACAAAGATATACAAATTATACAGAAGTTGTTCCTGTTTTAGAGCACATTAATGTAAATGGAGTAGCTTTAGTATTGCCTCTTGAAATTAAAGCAATTGGAAATTCAAGAACTATTGAAGCATCATTGAATTTTGTTGGTGGTATAGTTTCCCAAATGACTGAAATAGGATTTACAATAGAAACGGAATATGTTGATGAAATTGAAATAAATAAATATGTTGGAGAAAAGGAATTTAAATATGCAGTTCCTGTTGAATCAAATGAGCTTGAATAAAAATTTCATACAATTTATATTCATTAAAAAAGGAGGGATTCGTTATAAAAATTAAACCCTTTAATATATTTTTATTTCTAATTGCTTTTATTGCAGCTGTAGGAACTGTAAAAGGTGCAGATGCAGGTGTTGATGAAAATAGCATCTATGCTCTTCGTGAGTTATATAAATATGAAAGCAATGTAAATGATGTGAAGCTTATAGTAGAAAACCTCAGAACAGAAGTTCAAAATGAAACCACTAAACTTGATGAAGAGTTAAATCAGGATTATTTTGACGAAATGATAAATATGAATAGTGAAATACAAGAACTTATGTTTTATAATGGATTTACTGACGTACGAGGGCCAGGTATAATGGTTAGAGTAGCAGACAGTAAAAGTGAAGATGTAACAATTGATATAATGGATAAAATTGTACATGATGTTGATATTACTATATTGCTAAATGACTTAAAAAGTGCAGGTGCAGAAGCAATAGATGTTAATGGAAAAAGAATCATTAATATATCTGAAGTAGTATGCGCAGGACCGCTTTTACAAATTAATGGAGAAGGAGTTCCTGCACCTTTTATTATAAGAGCAATTGGTGATCAAAATGAATTATACAATGCAGTAAATGATGAAGGCACATATGCATATGCTTTAAAAAACCAGTGGGGAATGGAAGTAGCTACAGTTATGAGTTATGATTTAGTTATTCCTAGATTTTATGGCAACGAATATGAAATAAAATATACAGAAACAACAAAATAAAAGGGGCTGATTTATTTGCTTTATGTAATAGCAGGAATAGTGATAGGAATAATAGCAGGTTTGAAATTAAATATAGGATACAATCCTGAATATATAGTATATATTTCACTTTCAATATTAGCTATAATAAATACAATTTTTAATATATTATGTGAAAATTTAAAAGGTGAAATGAAGACTATTAAATCTATTCTTTTCTTAGTATCAGATTTAGTGTTTGCTTTATTTTTAGGATATATAGGAGAACAACTTGGACTTCCTATTTATTTAGCAGCAGTTTTTGCTTTTGGAAATAATATATATAAAAACATGAAAATAATGCTAGACTTTATTCTTGTAAAATATAATATTATGTAATTAGTAATAAAAAAATGTATGAAAATCTTATAATATATGCTATAATATTTCTAATAATATGAAAAATTTCTCTTGTGTAGGAGGTCAATATATGTTTCAATTCGAAGAACCATCAGAAAAACTAGCTAATATTAAAGTTATAGGTGTTGGTGGTGGAGGAAATAATGCTGTAAATAGAATGATAGATGCAGGTGTAAGGGGAGTAACTTTTATTAGTATCAACACTGATAAACAAGCATTACATTCTTCAAAAGCTGAAATTAAATTTCAGATAGGCGAAAAGTTAACAAGTGGATTGGGAGCTGGATCAAAACCTGAAGTAGGCGAGAAAGCAGCAGAAGAAAATAAAACTGATATTGCAGATTTAGTATCAGGAGCAGATATGGTATTTATAACTGCAGGAATGGGTGGCGGAACTGGAACAGGTGCTGCTCCATTCATTGCTAATATTGCTAAATCTCAAGGAATACTTACTGTAGCAGTAGTAACTAAGCCTTTTATGTTTGAAGGCAGAAATAGAATGAAAAATGCTGAATTAGGTCTTAAAAAACTTAAAGAAAGCATTGATACACTAGTAGTTATTCCAAATGATAAACTTTTAGAAATATCAGATAAAAAGACAACAATGCTTGAAGCTTTTTCTTTAGCTGATGATGTATTGAGACAAGGTATACAAGGGATTTCAGATTTAATAGCTATACCAGCAATTATGAACTTAGACTTTGCAGATGTTGAAACAATTATGTCTGGTCAAGGTTTAGCACATATGGGTATTGGACAAGCAAGCGGTGAAAACAGAGCATTAAATGCTGTTAAACAAGCTATACAAAGTCCTCTTTTAGAAACTTCTATAAATGGAGCAAGAGGAGTCCTTTTGAACATTACAGGCGGAATTAACATGGGTATTCATGAAGTTAATGAAGCAGCTAGACTTATAGAAGAAGCTGCAGACCCAGAAGCAAATATTATATTCGGTGCTAATATTGATGAATCAATAGGTGATGCTGTAAAAATTACTGTAATTGCAACTGGTTTTGCTGAAGCTAAAACAGCTGAAACTCTTAAAACTGAAACTGTAAAAGCTAATGGTGACAAAGATAGTAAAGTTCAAGAAAAATCTAAAGAAAACCCATTTGATTTTAAAATACCTGATTTTTTAAATAAGAATTCAAGATAATTATCTTGAATTCTATAAATAGGTAATAATAAAAAAAAGGGTTTGGTGTGAAAACCACGCTAAATCCTTTTTGTAATGGATTTTTAATAATTAACAATGCAGAATCAAAAACAATTAATAAATTTTTATTAAAATGCAATAAATTGGGTATATAATAAAATATAAAATATAATAATATAAGGATGTAGAAATGATAACAGTAACTAATTTAAGCCTCCAATTTGGCGGTAGCAAATTATTTGATGATGTAAATCTTAAATTTGTACCAGGAAACTGCTATGGAGTAATAGGAGCAAATGGAGCAGGAAAATCAACTTTCTTGAAAATATTATCAGGAGAAATAGAATATTCTTCAGGAGAATTAACAATACCACCAAAAATAAGAATGTCAGTTCTTAAACAGGACCATTTTAAATTTGATGAATTTAATGTAATGGAAACTGTAATGATGGGAAATAAAAGACTTTATGAAATAATGAAAGAAAAAGATGCATTGTATGCAAAAGAAGATTTTTCTGATGAAGATGGTGTAAAAGCGTCTGAATTAGAAGGTGAATTTGCTGAAATGAACGGTTGGGATGCAGAAACAGAAATATCTCAAATTTTACAAGGACTTGGAATTGGTGCAGAAATGCATTATTCTTATATGAGAGATTTAACTGGTGGAGATAAAGTGAAAGTTATGTTAGCACAAGCACTTTTTGGAAAACCAGGAATAATACTTTTGGATGAGCCTACAAACAACTTAGATATAAATTCTATAAATTGGTTAGAAGACTTTATACTTGATTTTGAAGGATTAGTAATAGTTGTATCTCATGATAGACATTTCTTAAACACTGTATGTACACACATAGTTGATATTGATTTTAAAAAAATTAAAATGTATGTCGGCAATTATGATTTCTGGTATGAATCAAGCCAGTTGATGCAAAGACTTATGAAGGATCAAAACAAAAAAAGAGAAGATAAAATGAAAGATTTACAAAGTTTTATCCAACGTTTCTCTGCTAATAAATCAAAAGCTAAACAAGCAACATCAAGAAGAAAGTTGTTGGATCAACTTACAATGGATGAAATGCCATCATCATCAAGGAGATATCCATTTGTTGGATTTACTCCAGATAGAGAAGTAGGTAATGAAATATTAACTGTAGAAGGACTTTCAAAATCAATAGATGGTATTGATATTTTAAAAGATATATCATTTAGAGTAAATCGTGATGATAAAATAGCATTTGTTGGAGAAAATGAACTTGCACAGACAACAATTTTTAAAATTTTAGTTGGAGAGCTTGAACCAGATGCAGGAACAATTAAATGGGGTCAAACAATAACTAAATCTTATTTTCCTAAGGACAACTCAGAATTTTTCGAAGGTTGCGATTTAGACCTTGTTAATTGGTTGAGACAATATTCTGAAGATCAATCTGAAAGCTTTTTAAGAGGATTTTTAGGACGTATGCTATTTTCAGGTGATGATGCGCTTAAACCAGCAAATGTATTATCTGGAGGAGAAAAAGTTAGATGTATGTTATCAAGAATGATGCTTTCAGGATCTAATGTGCTTCTTTTAGATCAACCTACGAACCATTTAGACCTTGAATCTATTACAGCACTTAATAATGGATTGATTGATTTCAAACAAATTATAATGTTTGCATCTCATGACCATCAATTTATACAAACAATAGCAAATAGAATAATAGAGTTAACACCAGATGGTATGATTGATAGAGCAATGACTTATGATGAATTTTTAGAAAGAAAAGAAAATTAATATAATTGAAGGTGAGTTAATGATAAAAAAGTATGCTCAGGATATGAGTTTTGAAGAATTTAAAAATTCTATTACACCAGAAATGCTTAATGAACTAACTAAAATGAATATTTCGTACAACAGAGCATACAGTATATTTAAGGATATACTTAAAGAATCTGAGTTCGGCGAAACAGACGAAATGGGCAATATGGAAACTATTGTAAAAAATATAATTTTAGATTATACAGATGAAGTATTAGCTAACGAATTTAGTAAATACAACCCAGATTGGGAAGCATAAACAGTTAAAGAAGTGCAATGGAGATTGTCTCCATTGCACTTTTGTTTTATATTATGTCTACGAATTTTATGGAGTATAAGTCACACACTGTTAGGTCATTTGTTTGGAGCATCTCTAAAACTATGTAATCTGTTCCTACCTCCTTAAGTATACCTTCTCTAGAAATTATGGTTTCATTACCTATTAAAAAATCAACTTTTACAAATCTACTTATTACTGATTTTAGGTACTCTTGAAGATAATTTGAATTATCCAGATTTTGTGGAGTTCCCCAAACTGGAAATTTGTTATTTTCTGTTCTTTGATACGATTGTTCATCGATTTCATCAAATGATTTAAATTTTAAAACATTCATCTAATCACTTCCATAATAAATTTTTATTGCAATGTAATCGTTTCATTTATCACTATATAATATTTCAATATAAAAGAAGTGTTACAAAATATATTTTAAATTAGAATATAAAGCTATTGACAAAATGAAATATATATGTTAATATAAGTGAGTATTACAGATGTATTTATAGATTTCACATGTTTTTAGAGATTATATATATATTAGGTGTATATGTAATTTGTAAAAATATGTGAATTTTTATTTACAATGGAGTATAAAAAAATAAAAATTAGGAGGTACCTCATGAATAAAGGTACAGTTAAATGGTTTAACGCAGAAAAAGGATTTGGATTTATATCTAGAGATAACGGAGATGACGTATTCGTACATTTCTCAGCTATCCAAGGAGACGGATTTAAATCATTAGAAGAAGGTCAAGCAGTTAGCTTTGAAATTACTCAAGGCAACAGAGGCGACCAAGCAGCTAACGTAACTAGAATATAATTAATATTTTAATATAGAATATATGCTTGCGAGCGTTTAAAATCGGGAATGATATTCCCGATTTTTTTTATATAATCCATTGGGTGCCGCAATTTTTGCTTGACGTTTGCTTTATTGCAAACAGTGGACAAAGCTTAAAAAAATATAAAATAATTTTTAAAAAACTATTGACAATTTTATAGGTATATGTTAATATAAGAGAGTATTACAGATGTATTTATAGATTTCACATGTTTTTAGAGATTATATATATTGTATTTGTATATATGATTTGTAAAAATATGTGAATTTTTATTTACAATGGAGTATAAAAAAATAAAAATTAGGAGGTACCCCATGAATAAAGGTACAGTTAAATGGTTTAACGCAGAAAAAGGTTTTGGATTTATATCTAGAGAAGACGGAGATGATGTATTCGTACATTTCTCAGCTATCCAAGGAGACGGATTCAAATCATTAGAAGAAGGTCAAAAAGTTAGCTTTGAAATTACTCAAGGCAACAGAGGCGACCAAGCAGCTAACGTAACTAGAATATAATTAATTAGAAATAATTAATATAGTATAGAGTATGAGCAAAAAAAATGGGAATTATGTTCCCATTTTTTTTATGCATAAAAATAATGCAGCAGGTATGGTCCTACTGCATTGAATTTAAAAATTTCTAATTCTAATTTCTACTTTAAAATAAATAATACATTAACATTACAAATGAGCACATAATTGCAATGAATACTAATATATAAGGTAAAATTAATGAAAAAATAGCTAATATCATTGCCAATATGTCATTTCTCTCAAGCTCTAATTTTTTATTTTTTTCACTATGGCCATTTTCATTCATATAATAATTATCAAGGTTATTTAAATTATTACCTTTACTCTTGCTGAAAAAATGATGCTTTGATATGACATGCTTATTATAAGCTTCAATTTGTTCAGGAGTAAGGTTAGCATTTCTTATTCGTTCTAGGTCTTCATATACTTTATTTTTTTGAAATATCATTAAAATACCCCATTTATTTTATGACACATTGTAAAGTGTCCGTTTTCTATTTCTTTATATTCTGGAACATTTTCTTCACACACTTCATGTGAATATGAGCATCGAGTGTGAAACCTACATCCCTTTGGTGGGTTGGCAGGAGAAGGGATATCCCCTTTTAAAATTATACGTTTTTTATTTTGCCTAATTGTTGGGTCAAATGATGGTACTGCTGACAAAAGTGCTTCTGTATAAGGGTGCAGCGGATTATCAAATATTTGCTTTTTATGCCCTTTTTCTACAATTTGACCAAGATACATTACTGCCACATCATCGCTGATAAATTTAACCACTGATAAATCATGTGATATGAACAAATAAGTGAGTCCAAAATCATCTTGTAAATCTTTCAAAAGGTTTATTATTTGTGATTGAATTGATACATCCAATGCAGATACTGCTTCATCACAAACAATGAATTCTGGGTTTACTGCAAGAGCTCTAGCTATGCAAATACGCTGCCTTTGACCTCCTGAAAATTGATGTGGATAGCGATTGGCTTGTTCTGGGAAAAGTCCGCATTTACCTATTATTTCAACCGCTTTTTCTCTCATTTCCTTTTTGTTTTTAGCAATATCGTGCTGCATCATTGCTTCTCCAACTATTTCATAAACAGGTAGTCTAGGATTAAGAGAGCTATACGGATCTTGAAATATTATTTGCATCTTTGTGCGCAGATTGGTAAGCTCTTTTTTGTTCATTTTATAAATATTTTTACCTTCAAATTCTACTTTTCCATCAGTAGGATTTAAAAGTTTTAGCATTGTTCTTCCTAGTGTTGATTTACCACAACCTGATTCGCCGACAATACCAAGCACCTGCCCTTTTTTAATAGTGAAGGATATATTATCAACTGCTTTAACAAAGCCAGAGGTTTTTTTTATTAATCCTGATTTAATTGGAAAATACTTTTTTAAGTTGGTTACTTCAATCATATTCATATTTTCACTCATTTTGTGCTGCCTCCTTTTTACTGTAAAGATAACATGCTATGAGATGATCTTGTTCTAACATGACTTCTTCTGGGAAAGATACTTTACATTCATCCATTACATGACTACAACGTGGATAAAATGGACAGCCTGCAGGGAGATTGCTTAAATCCGGCACATTTCCTGGTATAACGTGAAGGCGGGAACTTGTTGTTGCCATATCAGGTTTAGAGGAAATAAGTCCTATTGTATAAGGATGTTTAGGATTTTTAAATATATTTTCAGTGGTTGAAACTTCGACTACTTTGCCTGCATACATAACCATTACTCTGTCGCTCATTTCAGAAATAACACCGAGGTCATGTGTAATAAATATAATTGATGCATTAATTTTTTGTTTTAGCTCATTCATTAAATCTAATACCTGAGCTTGAATGGTAACATCAAGAGCTGTTGTAGGTTCATCAGCAATTAACAGCTTTGGTTCACATGCAAGTGCCATAGCAATCATAGCTCTTTGCTTCATTCCACCTGAGAGTGAAAAGGGATAATCATCTACAACACGTTCTGGGTTAGGTATTTTAACTAAATCAAGCATTCTAATACTTTCCTTGTATGCCTCTTTTTTATTCATACCTCGATGAAGTATCATTGTTTCACTTATTTGGTATCCAATTTTAAAGATTGGATTTAATGAAGTCATAGGTTCTTGAAAAATAAAAGATATATCATTACCTCTTATTTCTCTTATTCTTTCTTCTGGAACTTTAAGCATGTCTTCACCATTAAACATTATTTCACCGCCTACATATTTGCCAGGAGGAGTTTCTACTAAACGAGCTATTGACATGCTTGTAATACTTTTACCACATCCTGATTCACCAACAATGCCTAATGTTTCGCCTTCATTGACATAAAAGCTAACACCATCAGCAGCTTTTACGACGCCTCTATCTGAATAAAAATATGTTTTTAGGTTTTTAACCTCTAATAATTTCTTGTCCATATCCACCTCTACCTCTACCTCTTCATTTTAGGGTCAATAGCATCACGCAAGCCATCACCTAATATATTAAAACACATTACTGAAATGAAGATGCAAATTCCAGGTGGAATCCAATACCACCACTTGTATTGAATTATTAGTGTGTTTCTTGCTTCTTGAATCATATTTCCCCATGTAGGAGTTGGAGGTGAAACTCCGAGACCAAGGAAGCTTAAGGAAGTTTCTGTTAAAATTACACCTGCCATTCCTAGTGTTGCATAAACTATAACATAAGCTAATACATTTGGTAAAAGATGTTTAAATATTCGCCTCACATCGCTTATTCCAAGAGCTTCACATGCCTCCATATATTCCATTTCTCTAAGAGTTAGTATTTGACCCCGCACTATCCTTGCAATACTAGGCCAACTTAAAATCGCGAGAACAAAAATTAAATTTGGAATACTATTACCAAAAATAGAAACAATTGTAATGCATATTATCATAAATGGGAATGATAGAAATATATCAGCCAGACGCATTATAACACTATCGATTAATCCTCCATAAAATCCTGATAAACTTCCAAGCACAACACCCAAAGTACATTCCAAGGCAACTACTGATAAAGCAACTCCAAGAGAAATTCTCCCTGCATAAAATAATCTAGTGAATAAATCTCTACCAATTTTATCAGTACCTAATAAGTGTTCACTGCTTGGCTTTTGATCTCTTATGGCTTTATCCATATTTGTAGTTTCAATTGCATATGGAGAAATCATAGGAACTACTATGCATAGAAATATTACAACAATAAGCATATATAAGCTAAACATCGCCATTTTATTTTTACGAAGTCTATAGCCCACCTCTCCCCAATAAGACCGTTCCTTAGCAATAGTTTTGCTTTTTTTATTAGTTTCATAATTAACCATTATTAACCCTCCTAATCATATCTGATTCTTGGATCTGCAATTGCATACAATATATCGGCAACTAAAGCACCGAGGAGAGTAAGAATTGCGAGCATTGCATTTATTCCAAGAATAAGAGGATAGTTTCTAGTCATTGTTGCTTCCACAGAGATTTTTCCAAGTCCTGGAAGTGCAAATATTGTTTCTGTAATTACAGCTCCAGATAATAAGCCTGGAATTGTGAAACCAAGAAGAGTTATAATTGGTATCACGGCATTTCTAAAAGCATGGCGGTAAATAACAGTTTTTTCTTTTAATCCTTTAGCTCTAGCAGTTCTTATATAGTCTTGTTTAATTACTTCAAGCATGCTTGAACGAGTATAGCGCATAAAACTAGCAATTGAACCAAGCCCTAACACTATGCTTGGTAGAACCAAATGCCATGCCATATCCATTATTTTATCAATTGGATTGGTTGACATTAAAAGTGGATTAGTTAATCCAAACAAAGGGAAAATTTGAATATCAACAGCAAATTGTTTTAAAAGCAATAGCCCAAAGAAAAATGAAGGTATGCTGATTCCTATTAAGGAGAATACTGTAAGAGTATTATCTAAAAAACCGTATTGCTTAGTAGCACTTATTACTCCTATAGGTACACCAATTAAAACAGATATAGCTAATGAAATTAAAGCAAGCAATAAAGTAGGACCTGCGTAATCACCTATTACTTCAGTAACAGGCTTTTTGTGGTTAATTGAATACCCAAGATTACCGTGAGCTGCTTCATCAATCCAATTAACAAAGCGTTCATACCAAGGTGTATTTAAACCAAGTTTTTCGGTTAACTCTGCTTTTTGTTCAGGTGTCATTTTAGGGTTCATCATATTAGAAACTGGAGTACCAGGAGCTTGTTCCAGTATGAAAAACAATATGAATAAAATCCCAATAAATACTGGAATCATTTGTAAGATACGACGAATAATATAGTTTTTCATAATTTTTCACCTCTTTCTTTTGAAATTATATTTGAAATTTAGATACCATATAAGTAGAGGAGGGGTTTAGCCCTCCTGTAATCTTATTCTATGGATATTTCTTTCAAACGTTGTACCCAGTCTGAATATGTTCCAAGTTCCATTCCTTTAACTCTGTTGTTGATACCCCATATTTCGCTTCTGTAAGCAATTATAACATGAGGTATTTCTTCATTCATGATTTTAGCCCATTCTTTGTAAATAACTGCTCTTTTTGTATTGTCAAATTCAGCTTTTCCTTTTGCTACAAGTTCCATTGCTGCTGCATTTTTATATCCAGAAGCGTTAAAACCGCCAGCAACGTATGCATTATCATCAAATAATGCTCCTGTAGGGTCTGGATCTATTGATAATGTAAATCCCATTGTATAAATATCAAAATCTTTGTCAGCAGGTGCTGCATCCATAGTACGAGATGCAACTGTATCAAAATCCATTAATTCAACTTCAAGTTCTACTCCTAATTGTTTCCATGTATCAGCTGCCATGCTGGAAAGTGTTCCTGGCCATGACGAGTCTGTATAAACAAGCCAATTAACTTTGAATTTCTCTCCATTTTTATAACGGAATCCGTCAGTGCCCATTGTCCAACCTGCTTCATCCATTAATTTG
>Ga0074193_1001183_pt1 | contig 34413 bp, 25 predicted proteins | sample EPASupsiteHSE605_FD_64523 | JGI IMG/M metagenome (GOLD analysis project Ga0074193, IMG submission 64523) | Bioremediated contaminated groundwater from EPA Superfund site, New Mexico - Sample HSE6-05 | ecosystem: Environmental > Aquatic > Deep subsurface > Groundwater > Contaminated ... | reverse complement strand
CATTGGTACCGACGTCAATAGTGCGCCCAGAGCGTTCTGTACGCATTGGCCATGTTCCGGTAATAGTAAACCCTGCTTGTATAACGGCTGTCAATATCGTTTCCCAGCCAGTAGAGGCTGTTTGGGTATTGCCAGAGTCATCAGCATCCGATTCGCTTTGTTTAAATGCATAATAAATAGTTACAGGAATATCATCGCGACTGTATGAATTTACATGCTTAAAAGTTTGAAGCATTCCTGTTTCAAAAAAATCACGAGCTTTTTCAACGCTGCCGTCAAAACGGTATGGAGTTGCCACAAGCTCTTCGGCTTTTGGAACAAGCATTGTCCTGAAAATATCTGGATATGTATTTTTTAGACTTTGCCTGAGCCAAATATAAAAAAAATCGGAGAGATCTGCATAACCTATATTATCATAATAAGGTGGGTCTGTAGAAACAACTGTACCATGCAGTATGCCATGGCTTTGCGCATCGCACTGATTCACGAAAGCCTGTTTACTTGCGGGCAATGTCACAATGCATTTGAACACCCATTCAGCACAATTATCATAGCATCCTGAGGAGTTGGAAAAAGGATTAGATTCGGCGTAATCCCACACCATGGGGAGTGCTTGGCGAGCAAAAGTATTGCGCAATCCATCACGGTTAATGTTCCATGAAACTAATGAAGAGCTAACATCCACCATCTTGTCTACAGTGAATGCCAAATACACCCCAACAGCCTGCCCGTAGGCTTTGGCCCCGGTTCCGCCATCAGCCAAAGGCACCCCATCTCTCGGCAAGCCTGCCGTCAGGGCATTGGCTTCCGCCTTGGCCTGTGCTTCTTGCACCAATGCGCTGAAGGTCGTGAGGGCGGTAAGCTGGCGGTTTGTAAAAAGATCGGAAAATTTTGTCAGACCATAATTGGGTGTTTTGAAATCTCGCGGATTAAAGGTGATTTGCGCGTCCGGGTAGTCTGCTGGTTTGGGGACATCCGCTATATGAACATGGTCTTCGTTAGGAGAAATATATGCACGACCATTCGCGCCCTCTGCTACAATGGCGATTAACCTGCTGCCCATGCGCCCTTGCTTGCCTTCTTCCCGAATGTAGGGAAATGCCACAGGTTCACCGCAACAAATACAACGCCCGCCTTTACGGTTAACCGTTCCATCAGGTGCATTTTTGCCATGCCGAACTTTATATTCAATATTTTTTCCATCAATGACTGGTTCAACAAAGGCTTCTTTGCCTTTCTTTTTTGACATGATGAAGCTACTTGTCAGCGGCATTTCACATCCGCAAACAGGGTTGGGACATTTTACTGTTCTAACCCAAAGCCAGGCAATAACCGTGGCCTCACCGCCACCTTGTTCGTGAGGCACTTGCATCTTGGGATACAAATGGCCGATGCGTTTGAAGGCCTCCTGTTTCATCCATTCGCCATAGTAGTGCACATCCTCGGCCAGGCCGGTCGCGCCTTTCCAGGTGCGGTCGTTGCCAAGCTGTTTGCGACTTTCCGGGTTGACCGGAGCCTGCCCGGCAAACTTGGGCGGAATTTCAATCATGGCCTTGTTAATCATGACGGCCACGGGGTTTAAATCGCTGGCATGGGCTTCCAGGCCCAGACGCTGGGCTTCCAGCGGTATGGAACCGCCCCCGGCGAAAGGATCAAGCAAGATTGGCGGATTGCCGCCAGTGGATTTTAAAATTTCGGCCTTGGCCTGCTCGAGCAAGGCCTCATTATTGATGTTTTCCCACTTCACCAAACCTTCAATCAGCGCAAACAGGCGCTGCCGTTCCGCCGTTTGGGCCTCCTCTGTGGAGAACTCTTCCGGATGCGAAGAAGGATCATCCACCAATGAGGAAAAAATAACGGCACGAGCCGTGGCCGTTGGTTTGCGGGACCACCACAAATGCAGGGTGGACGGGTGCCCGTGGCGAATGGATTTTTCTCGGGCAGATTCTTTGTTAATGGCCTCTAGGGGAAGCGCCACTTCGATCAGTTTTTTAGTAGCCATGTATCCCTCATTGTTGGAAAACAACTTCCGCCGTTTCAAGCAGATCCGCCATGCCATACACTACAAAACGGGATGAAAAATCCGGCGTGTTGGTGAACGGCTTTTTCAGGTAGGTTGTTTTGGTATTGTTTCCGTCCACTTCAACAATCGCAAGAATGAACTCTTCCGGCTTGTTCAGGGCGGTCAAAATTTCGTTTTTAGTGACGATAACCGTATCAGCCCCTTTGGCCCGGCCCTTGACCTCGATAAAGCGCAGGGAGGCCGTGCTTTCAGTGCGCAACGCTTCAGGGATATGCGATTCCACGTCATACCCGCATTTAGCCGCGCTAACGTCTTTGGGCGTAAAACCAAAGGAACTTTCCACACCCATCACCGCTTGCATGGCGGCTAGTTCAACAGCTTTTTTATCACCCAGAGTAAATATGCCGAGTGCGGCACCTTCCCCACCGTCCATAAGCGTAAGCATAAGACCACGCGGAATAACCAAAGCCCCGCCCACAATAACCGGCGGCATGGCAGAAACTCGTTTTTCAAGCTCCAGTTCGGCCATGCGTTTGTGCAGTCGACCTTCCAGCTCTTCCGCCCGTTGCTGGGCACGTTGGGAGTTGAGCCGGGCATTGACCTTGCCTGCCGCTTCTTTTTGCTTGAGGTCAGCTGCGCGGTAATCCCAATACTGAATTTCCGCCGTCAGGCGCTCTTTAACCGCCTTGGCCGTCTTTTCAGCCATGCGCTCTTTGCGTGAACGCACTTCGGCAAAATGCGTCGGAATAATATTGGCAATGGCGTAGGTGCGGGCAATGTCCTCCACACCCTTTTTCAGCCAGGCCTGTTCGTCGAGAAAAGAGCGCACTACGGCCAATTCTTTTTCCTCGGGAGCACTGTAGTCAAGGTACGGCGCGTATCCGGCACTGAACGCAGTACCGTCTTGCCTGATTTCCACAAAATGGACGTTCTTGGAAATAACGCGTTTGGTGCCGTCCTGAATGGCGTCTTCAATATAGAAAAGCAGTCGGGGTTCCAGGCTGTCGTCATTTTCATCAATAAAGACGGAGCCGCGCTTTAAAACGTCTACATGGCGTTCGCGGACAAGATCAATGGTGGCTTCCAAAAGCGGATGGCCGGGGCTGAGAATTGTTGCGAGTGTCAAACCGGGAACTGCGCTGTAAGTCTTATCAAAGCACACCCGTTCATAGCGGGAAAGCACAGGTTCGCCAAAGCCGATTTGCATATCCCGATTGCGCACGGCAAAGGGAACATGGGTTATCTCGTAGCGCCCTTTTTCGCGCGTCTTGATCTTGCCGCCAAGGTTCACGAAGGCTTCCAGGAAAAAGGCCTCTATAAAGTGGGGTTGTAGCTTGTGTGCTTCCATGCGCTCCATGTCTTCACGGATAGCAGTGACCTTGTGAACGTCCATGATGTCGTCGGTCAGGGCGTGTTCTTGCATTAACGACTCAAGTTCAGCCCGGTTCATGGATTTATCCACAATCTGGTTCAGCCGGTCACGTGTTTCCGGGTCGTTTCCGTAGCGGATGGCTTCAATGAGTAGTTCACGCAAGGAACGGTTGTTGAAAGACACCTTGCCGAGAATATCAAAAATCTTGCCACCAAGTGACTCGCGCTCCTGCTCCAGTTTCTCGAACAGGCGTTGGAAAACCATGCCTTCCCGCGTTTCCCTGGAAACCAGATTCCACAGGTGGCAGACTTCCGTCTGCCCAATACGGTGAATCCGGCCAAAGCGTTGTTCCAGGCGGTTGGGGTTCCAAGGCAGGTCATAGTTGACCATCAGGTGGGCGCGTTGCAGGTTGATGCCTTCGCCTGCCGCGTCCGTGGCGATGAGAATGCGGACTTCTTTATCCTGCTTGAAAAGCTCCTCCACCTTGCGGCGCTCGTCCCGGAGCATACCGCCGTGGATATTCACGACAACTTCATCCGAACCAAGAAGGGAGCGGATTTTATCCGTCAGATAGCGCAGTGTATCCCGGTGTTCGGTGAAGATGATCAGCTTATCGCGCAGCCCATCCGCCCCGAACATGGAGGAGTTGTCCTGCAATAGGCTGGAAAGCTCTTCCCATTTACGGTCTTCGTTGCTCATTCGGATTTCGTTGGCGATGTTTTCCAGGACTTTTAGTGTGGCTATTTCCGCGCGTAACTCCGCAATGGTTGATGCGGCGGTAGCCTTGTCCACTAGGGCTTCTTCCACAGTTTCCAATTCTTCAGAGGAAAAATCGTCCTCGTCAAAATCACCCTCGTCAAAATCAATGGAGGCACGGTAGTCATCCGCCCGTTTGCCAAGTTCTTCTTCTGCTAGACGGCGCTCCAGCCGTTCAATCCGGCGGTGCAGCGACTGGTAAATGGCTTCCGGCGACGACGCAAGGCGGCGTTGCAGAATGGTAAGGGCGAAGCCGACAGTATTTTTCCGCTCGCCGTTCAATTGATCCGCCCGGTTGAACTCCTCCTGCACATAGTTGGTGACTGCGGTGTAGAGTTTCGCCTCTTTAGGCGAAAGGTCGTAATTGACTGTGTAAGCGATGCGCTCCGGGAAAAGCGACCTGCCATCAAACTTCAGCAGTTCTTCTTTGACCAGTCTGCGCATGACATCAGAAACGTCTACTGCCTGAGCGCCGCTACGCGAGGCACCGCCAAAGCGATCCGGGTCGATCAGCGACATGAATAGCTGAAAATCCTCTTCCTTGCCATTATGGGGAGTGGCTGTAAGCAGCAAAAAATGGCGCGTGATGCCGGAAAGAAGCCGTCCTAGCTGGAAGCGATTGGTATACTTAACTTCTCCGCCCCAGATGGTGGCGGACATTTTATGCGCTTCATCGCAGACAATCAGATCCCAGTCCGTTACGCGTAGCTTTTCTTGAATCTGCTCGTTGCGTGCCAGTTTATCCAGTCTGGCAATGGCGTAGTTGGCTTCAGCGAACACATTGCCGGAAACAGCGGATTCAATGCGGTCATTGGTAAGGATTTCAAAGCGCAGGTTGAACTTGCGGTAGAGTTCATCCTGCCATTGTTCAGCGAGGCTTCCCGGCGACACGATAAGGCAGCGTTTTAAGTCGCCGCGAATGATCAGCTCCTTGAGGAACAGGCCGGTCATAATGGTTTTGCCCGCGCCCGGATCGTCTGCAAGAATGTAGCGAAGCGGCAGCCGCGATAGCATTTCCTGGTATACAGCGGAAATTTGGTGCGGAAGAGGTTCAATGGAGGATGTGTGTACCGCGAGATATGGATCAAAAATATATGCAAGGTTTATGCGGTACGCCTCTGATGCCAGCCGGAGCAAGTCGGAATCAGCGTCGAAACTCCAGGGAAGATTGCCGCCAAGAATATTAATGGCGCTTTCGTCGTCGCGATATACAAGCTGGTTTCCCAATTCACCTTTGTCGTTTTTGAAAGTAACTTCAAGAACACTTGTACCGTACCATTTTACAGCGACAATAGTTACAGGCTCGCGGCCTGCAAGGCCAGTTACGTTGCTTCCAACTGTTATTTGCTCAAGTTGCGCCATGGTTTTCCCAAAAAATGCGCAAAGCAGGAATGCTCCGCAATAAAAAGTTGATAACTATCTATCTGATTGGAGAGAAGAATAGCGGAATCAGGCCTTAATTTCTAGGCCAAACTTTCGGTTAAAAACTGGCTACCTCTTGGGCGTGTAAGATAATGATTGTCTGACAGCATGAGCCATTCCCGTCTTAAAATATTGTTTATGGTGATTGGCGTCATGGCCTGAGCCGCGCAATGGCAGGCTGGCCTTATGGGCTGCCAGGCCGGCAACCTCTTTTTCTGAAATCCAGAGTGCAAAGTGCCTCTACATCCAGTCCCTTGACCTTACCCCACGGCGTATACCACTTGTAAGTTAGTGGGTCCCACTGGGTTCAGGTTGCACTCTTTTCACGGCACTCTTCAGGAATTAGCCAGCCCAATGAGCTGTGTGGTCGTAATGGTTGTAATCCGGCCACCATGTCTCAACCGTCCTACGGGCATCATGCAGGGAAAGAAACACGTTCTGATTTAAATACTCATCCCGGAATTTTCCGTTAAAGCTTTGAATATTCCCCCTTACTCATCTTTAAAGTCTTCCTAGACGTTGCATTTCCCCTATCCAGCGAGAAAGCTTTATTCGTGAAATGGCTTTGTCAGCCACAGGCATTTTTTCAATGCGGCTTGGAAGCGCATTTTCACTGCTCTTTCCCGGCAGCACAATGGAGCATGCGGCTCTGCCGCGTTCCTGAAATGCGTTCAGATAGGGCAGATCATAGGCTATATCTCGCGCTTGTTCTTGAGTTATAGGCTCGTGATATTCAATAATCACCTGCATCTGCTGGAAATCCAACAGAAGTTTTGCCCGGTACACAAGGCAGGGGACATCAAGGGCAGCAGCTTGCAGAGGGTAAAAGGGGTCGGCATCGGCGGAAAGCGTATACAACGTCTCATGCAGTGTTTCCCCCGTGTAGGGGATTGTTCCGACCCTCAGCACCGGAAAGGGGTGATGGTGGGCGGCCTCCCAGAGCCAGGGGGATTCAGTTTCAGCCAATGCCGTAATAAGCAGGCCAACGCCGTTCTTGTAAGCGGTAAACCTCAGCCGACCGTTCCCTGGCACGGAAAGGCGTGTTTCTGGACTCAGGCTGCACCACCCAGCGGCGGTCAAGCTCATATCCTTGGCTGGCGCAAACGTGACGACTGGCCGCGCTCGCGAAACAAGCACAGGCATATCAGCCGTGCCTTCCTGTCCCATACCGCGCAACGGAGGACGATCAAAAGCGTATTTTGATAGATAGAATCCGCAAAGCAGTAGTGCGGCGATGCACAGAACAATTTTCATTGCGCTATCCTGCTGACACAACAAATAGTCCATATTTTGCCACAATTTAAGGAAGTAGATGAATTTTCTACTTCAGCAGTATGGCACCAATAATCACGAACATAGTAAGGATGCAGATCAATATCTCATCCTTAAAGAGCATTGGAAAGAATGCATTAGCGCATCCTTCATGTTCGCAACAAATTCTTCATCCGTGAGGGGGTGCCATATCGCGTTATAACTACGTCAAATTTATGCAGATGACTATTTGTCAGGATCGTAGTGGTCTGGATCTGGTAATTCGTCAGGTAACTTCATGTAGATAGGACCTTTATCCGGGGTTTCTGCTGTTATGCTCGGATTATATTTATCGTACATAGCTTTAATAGCGGCTTGCATGTTTTTAAGCACCGTTGTCAGCTCCTGTTTTTCTTCATCCGTAAGTTCAGCCTTTATCTTTGAAAGCATTTTTTCGTGAGATGCATTGAGTTCCGCAGTCATCCCTTCAATTATACGGATCTGCGCATTGACAAAACGATTGCCGGATTTCTTGTTTCCGTGAGATTTTTCAGAAGATTTTCTAGGTGTGTTCTCTGGCTTTTCAAGCATGTGACACAGTTTGTTATACATCTTTTTCTGAACATCAGCATCTCTACGGCGAGCTACCTTCAAAAGACGCTCACGGGTCATCTGGGGCTTTGTCCTGGCGTCATTGCGAATCTCTTCTGGAAGCGATGCAATCTTTAGTATTTCGCTTGTGGTGCTTTTCCTCTTGCCAATCATTTCTGCAATTTCATCATTGGAGCAATTCTTCTGCTTTTGCAAAGCAGCTACAGACTCAGCAAACTCAATAGCTGTCAGGTCAGATCGAAGTATGTTTTCCATTAGGGCGAGTGTCAGAAGGTCGCCTTTAACATACTTGGCTTCTATTGTTTCCTTCCCCAACTGCTTGTGAGCCCGCACACGTCTTTCTCCAGAGATGATTATCAGCTTACCCTCATAGCAAGTAAAAGTGATGTTTTGCAGAAGGCCATTTGCTTTAATGTCCGCTGCAAGGGCTTTGATCTCATCTTCGTTAAAATACTTCCGAGGCTGCTTGGGATTGGGGTTTAAGTCGCTTACATTGATTGTGTACATCTTGTTGGTTTCATATTCTTGGTTCTGATACTCAGACATAAGCCCCCCGATGGTCAACGAATTGTGTATGTTGTGGCAGTTCGGGCGACCGAACTGCCACTTGAGCATGAGTGAAAATCTGATTCAAATGACAGGGTGTGTCAATTGTGTTGGTAGCGAGTTTTATAGGACCGTTAGTTTCTGCCAAAGTCAATACATAAGGCTCTTGCGGTCGTACTCCGCCTTCTTTTCTATCTTTACCAGGAAGGAATATCCAGAATGCATGGTAACAGCATTTGACATGCTCGTGGTCTGCCCCCCCCAAAAACAAGTCCGCCTAAAAAGTTAGTGTAAGGTGGAGACATGGGGGGCATCAGATGGGTCGCAAAGTATTCACTCTAGAGCAAATCATTTTCAAGCTTCGCGAGGTTGAAGTTCTTGTGGGCAAGGCGAAAGCATTGCCTTGGCTTGCCGCAAAATTGCTGTAATCGTGCAGGCGTATTATCGATGGCGCAAGGAATACGGGGGCATGGGTACTGAACAGCTCAAGCGACTGAAAGAACTAGAAAAGGAAAACGCCAGACTACGGCGAGCCATTGCTGATTTAAGCCTTGAAAAAACTACTCTTGCGGAGGCGGCAAAGGGAAACTTCTGAGCCTCACCCGCCGTCGCCAATGTGCGGAGTACGTATGCGCGCAGACAGGGAACAGTGAGCGCAATGTACACGCTGTTCTGGGGCAACATCGGACGAATCAACGCTAAACCAGCCGCTCTATCCATCCGTAGCTCCAGCGTTGCGACGGATGGAATCTGGAATTCACACAGAACAAAAAGTAACCAGCATGTTGACTCGACTTACATTGCTGCTTCACCGGAGCGGTGGAACGGCCATGTCTCTTTGTATGAGTTGGTTAGTGTACATACTTCGTTCGGGGGTATGGTTCTGAGTTTGGGATGCCGCCCATGCAACTGGAAACGGCATCCCACATACAGGGCAAACAGACAGATCAGATTGGCCGCGGTGGCATGTTCTGCGGCAAACTTCGATCCATTCCGTATCTACCTGTTATTTTAGTTGATTTGCACAGTTGCTTCGCTTGCACGGTTGCACAGTGATGTTGTTCTGCTTTTTGTCAAAACATGGAATCATCACTAATGGCTGCATACTCATCCAAAATCTTTCTGCGAAGACCATTTGCGTAATTGTCTGAATCTTCTATGGAATCAGGACATTCGAGATACAGGTTGTCAGATATGAGGAAGATGCCGTAAGGCCTGTTACCACCGTAACCAGTGGACTGCTGCGTTTTTACAGTGCCATGCCTTGTAATCACAAGCAGATTTTTTGATTTGAGATATTCCACAAGACCGTCATACTCATAGTGCTTGCAGATGGTCGGGATAATGTAGTCCTTTGGGATGAAGAAGCAGGTGCGGCCTTTTTCGTCTGTCTTTTTGACAGGATGCCCTTCGCCATACTTGCCGTAGAACTCGCTTTTCACCAAGGAAAACAGCTTTTCAACGGATTTCAGCACTACAAGATCATCACCGCCATGCTTTTCTCTGAGCCACTGGTCAAGGCAGAATCTGGCCGACTTGATAGCGTCCCCCTTGGGCCAAGGGAGTATTTTCCACTGAATGGCGATCTCTCCTACACCGGCCAGAAAGGCAAAATGCCCTGCTACACGCTGGGCTTGCGCTTTCAGGTTCCGTTCGCTGTAGTTGTCCATGAAGGCTTCAATGTGCTCCTGGGCAATCGTTTGGAGTTCACTGGGAAGCAGCTTGATAGCTTCAATGAACATGAGCAAAGCCATGCCGTAATGCTGACTGCCGAACTTTTTCAGATCGTCCGCAAACTCGCTGGCAGACTTGCCGTCAGGGATGGTGGTAAAAATGCCATGTCCAGTGCCACCATCAGCCAGAATGTTGATGACGCGCACTTCATGACCAGGCATGGATCTGTTTTTGAATCCCTGATCCGCGCGGTCGCCGATGCTCTCTTCACCCGTGGACAGGAATATCAGGTTCCATTCTGGCACCCTGCGACTTGCGCCGCTTTTGGATGAGCGAGACTTCCCCTTGCCGTTGCTAAGCATATAGGCCACAGGCCCCACGGTATCCGGATCACACTGGCCGATTTCATCAAGAAAAAGGCAGTTGTCGTTATGCAGTTCCGCAATGCCTTCAAGGCCGTTATCTGTCGTTCTCCATGATTTCATTTCTCCACCGGTAACGGAAGCGGCGACAAAAAGGCCGGTAGTCTTGCCGTGAGAAGAATTACCGGTAAGATGAATGCCGAAACCCTGATGGCCCAGAGGGAGGAGAGCAGGCCCGGCAAGAGCGGCCATGACGAGGATCTGTATGATGGGATTTCCGGGACACTTTCCCGCAACGTGCTCCTGCCATTCCGTCAGGGTCCCGGACTGCCTGAAATGCTGGTTCGGAACGGGATTTCTCAGGCAGAGGTAATCCCCCCCGTCCAGTTGTTCTCCAAGGTCATAGGGGACGAATTTCATGGTTTCGCCGGGTATCCATCCGTTTTTATCAACGATACGGGCGCGGTTATGGGGGTTCGCGGCCTTGAGATAGTACAGAAGGCGCGCCTTGGCCTGTTTTCCCGGCTCAAGCCTTAGACCGGCCTCAGAGAGAATGTTCAGGGCATCCTCGCCAGTGCCATTCAGTGCCGCATATGGGATTCTGCAGGCATGTACGATATTGTCAGGGTCAGTGACTTCGACAATTTTTGACCAGTCGCTGCTTTCGGCATCACGGGCGGATGCCTTGACAGTGATGGGGGAACATACCCTTTCATGTCCCTCGCTCCCTTCACCGTCCGAGCAATACACAAGCCCATCTCCGGTATGGTCGAAATTCTTCAGACCGATGCTGTCGGCGTGCGCTTTCCGAAAGAGGTCAATCGGACATTTGACACCGCAATTCCTGCCGCAGTCATACTCTTTTTTAACATCCTCACAGGATGGATGCACATACTGGAATGCGTGCCGCAGTTTTTCTTCCGCTCCCCTTTCGTTGTAGCGGGCGTGGTCTTTTCGGCTGTATTCATGGAAGAGATGGCGCCCCGCAGAACCAAGACGTGATAAAATTTTTGCAAGCATGAACCACTGGGGTTCACTGACCTTTTCCGGCTGTTCACGACAGTATTCCATAAATGTGCAACCACTTTCAAGGCAGGCGACAGTCTGCAGGATATTACTTTTGTTCGCAGAAATTGAAACCTGTGCTTTCGCTTCATTGAAGAGGGTTTCAAGGGCCGGGACACTGCGTATCTCCGATGCTGCCGTTTCTATGGCCGGTTTCCTGTCGGCCCTGACAATCTCCTCAAAGAATGCAGCGTCCTTGCACTGGATTTCTTCATATGTGACTGGCACCTTGTAATTGCCGTCAGCCCGCTGGATATGGGGCTGCCTGATAAGCTGGCCTTTGCCTCCCTTAAAGCCGTTTGAATCAATGCAAAGGTCTTCGAGCGTAATCTTGCGGCTGTCCCTGGTTGCATCTGGGACAATACCGTCCCAAAATTCTCGGTTGGCCGCAAAGTTGAGCATGGAACACAACATTTGACTGTAGATAGCCGGAAGTTCAATGTCTCCGGCTTCGGCCCCCATGAGCTGACGCGGAACAACGACATGAAAGCCTTTGCCTCCGCTGGCGTAATAGCGCAGATGGCCAGGATTAACGCCATATTTCTGTTGCAACATCATGACGAAGATGCGGACTGCTTTGAGGGCCTTGTTAATATCACCATACCTGCCTATGAGGACTCCGTTTTCATCCAGAACGTCCTTTTTGGCGTCAAAATCCAGTACGATATCACCGTATCGTGTGGGCTGGGGGTTGCCCTTTTCCACAGCATGACTGAATTCGAAGATGGAAATGGCCTGATAGCCATCACGCATGGCCTGTTCCCTGCCCTCCGGTGAGGCCGGGTACTCCGCCCATTTCATTGACATGCCTGCTAGTTCCGCTTCTCTGGGGCCAGGGAAACCGGCATAGATGATACTTTTTGTGTCAGTCTTCCTTTCCAAGCCGTTTGTTTCAAGATTTGCACTCATGATGCCCTCCGAAAGAATTGTATTGCATATCATGTCAATCGGGATGTTTGGTACATGATTGGGGTGATATGCATATAGTAATGACGTATTGGTACATATTGAAGATGGCCATCATGATTTTGAAATCTGGATAACATCTCTGTGCAACAGTGCAAGTAAAGCAACGGTGCAAATATGACGACGCAATTTGATGCAACGTACAATAATATGGCTTCAAATACGCCAATAAAACACCATATGGAGGAGTGCATGAGCCAATCAGTCATGACTACCGGAAATCAGGAGATTGATAATGATCTGTTCGCAGCGCTTGAAAAGGAACTGCCTGCTATGTTTGATAGGGGAACGGCATCAAAAATCATGGGCGGTGTGCTCAGTCCCAAGACGCTTTCCAATGCCGATGCTAAAGGGACTGGCCCCAGCGTGCGCATGAAGCTGGGCAAGAAAATTGTCTACGAGCGAGCTTCGTTCATTTCCTGGCTGCGCGACCGCGTGAAATGACGAACAGAATCAGTGGCGAAAACCGCTGTCTGTCAACAAGGAAATCTGCCATCCCGCCCCTGCGTGGGGGTGGGACTGGTGGCTACGGTGGTATCGGATTTACTGCGTGTCATGTTCATAAGGGTAGAAAAGCGTCTGAAAGTACCCTCAGGACGCATTTTTGATGCCTAGAGCAGGGTTCTGGCCTTTTTGCAGGCTTGTGCATGAACGCGGAATTCAGGGGGGAGTCTGTGGCAGTGTGGTGCATTGCGTTCTGTGCGGCGAGAACTGAAACACGAAGCTTTAAGGCTCTCAGCGTTCTAAATTCGAGCAGGTTTTGTTCTCGCCACAAATTCACAGCCGAAATGGCACGGGCTTGTCTTGCCCTATTGACCATGCATACCCGGCAATCAGCAGTAGGCAGAGGTGACCGCAGCAGATGTATCCTTGGCCCCTAGCCAGATGTGCAACAGAGCGCCGAAAAGGTGTTTTCCATCCATCTGAAAAGAGTCACGGACGCCCTGGCGGTATCCCGATCTAACACCTATGCACGTAGCCGCAATCCCCGGTCTCGTCCGAAACGATACAGCAAAGCGGAAGATGTGCTCCTTCTGCCGCTTATCATCGATATCTCGGGCGGACGCCAGACGTATGGTTATCGGGTATCCAACGACTGCTTAACCGACATTTTGTTGGCCGCTGTTGTACTCCGTCTAGCATTGCAAAGACATTAGTGAAAACAATGCTGGCTCACGATAGGCTAGAGCTTAAGGCGAGAGGCCAGGGCAAAAGGCACTGGAGACTTTACAGCAAGAGTGTACGTTAAAAAATCGCCATAAACCCACAGATGAGAAGCAAAAAGGCGTCTAGGGATCACCCTAGACGCCTTTTTGCTATAACATTTGGACTAAAACCCGTTTTTTACGGCAAAGCCTTACGGAAAAAGTCCCTGTGAAGCATGAATTTAAGGTTATTCGACCCTTCATCGTGCAGGGTTATCCAGTTAAGAACTTCCAGTAATTTGAGAGCATTGTTTACTTCAACTGATTTGCGCCCGATGCGCTGCTGAATTAAAGTCGAAGTCCAAACTTGCTCAAGTTTAATGTACGTGTCCTCAGGCCGATTCCCGATGCTATCGATAATTTTTCTAGCGGTATTTACGGCACACAACCCCTCAGGACTGTATGCAAAACTCACGTGGGTGAGGGATTTGCTAACGACCATCACCCCCAAAAGCATTTCATCCATCGTAATGTCAGATTCATGTGGATTAGCGCAACGCCAAGCATGGTACGCAAGCGCATATCTTAAGGCCAAGCCACAAGCTTTACGCAGCCAAGGAGCGGCACTTTCAGGCATAGCCTTGACTTTAAGAATATCCTCAATTTCTTCGCTGAAATCATCGAGAACATCCATAGCACCCGGCGTGAGCGTTACGGCATAGTGTTCTGCATTGCTGTCCTGAGTATAGTACTGATCAAGAAGATCCCTGATCCTGAAGTTATATTTACCAACGACACATGAATCATACTTATCAATGTGATCATATTTGGCAAAAAAATGCGGCATCAGTCTTGCTGTAAGGCCGATATCATTCAGTTCTTCATTGCGGTACAGTTTTTCTGCAATGCAGTATTGCGACATGACGAGCATATTTATAGCGGGGTGTTCTAGGCGAATTTCTTTTGTGGCATTGCCAGAGGGCCGTATATATTGCTCCTGAGTGGCCCCACGAAGTGTAAGACCAATATCTGCAGAGGGATCAAGGATAACTTTTTTAATAAAATCAGCCTCTGCACTCATGATGTTGGCACATTCTCCATGCTCTTGCAGATGCCTGGCCAACGCCATTGGCGTTATGGTATCCAGCATTAGGCGTGGGGCTATCTGAACAGCCGAATTTAACTTCGTGCAAGCATCAATCTGAAACTTTGCACTTTCATTGGCGAACTGTCCCAACATCTCCAGTGCCGTTGTGGAGTCGCTATGAACAGCTACTTTGATTGTTTCCCGAAGCTTATTTTTTAGCATTGCACGGACAAAATCTTCACCAACCTTCTGCCTAACCTTGGAAAAAGTGCGGTGCTCTTCAGGCACAGCATGATCCTGTTCAAACTGCCGAAATGGGTGAGCAATTGTTTTCAATAAAGAGCTTTTCATTGTGCCTGATTCACCAATCGCTATCGTTTGAAGGATACCAGGTTCATTCCACAATTCTGTCTGGTTGATGGACAATCGCCCACATATTGCCATGCTGATTGCAGACAAGAGCACCTTAATTGACCCCAAATAGTCAATTCCGTAACTGTGTGCGAGGAATTTAACCTGCGGCTCAATATCGTTGGGAATGTTGCACTCTTGTTCGAGGCAACGAGGGATATCCTTCAGCGGAATAATATTACAATCTGAGCTATGATACATTTGCCTTTCATAAAGATGAGTTTTGAGTTCATATTCATCTTTATTGTTCTTATATTGCTTCATTACTGCATACTCAGAATTTGTTCGCCTCAAATCTAAAGCTTCTCTTCTAGTCAAATGGTAGCCCATTTTAAACTCCTGATGTGTGGTTATTCGGTGGCAAGATTGACAAAGAGTGAGGACATCAGTGTCCCCACTCCTTGACCACTAGCCTACAAAGGTAGACACGACTAATGCTAAGCTATCGGGGCTTTTTTCAATCTTGAGCAAGCCAGCGTCAGTAAGGCCGTACTTTGCCAGAATGCCCTTGAAGACATCCGGAGTTTCAATGATGGTCTGGTCCGCAGACGGCGGAGAAAGCTCCCCCTCTACCTGAAGGGCAAAAAAAAGCTTGTACAGCAGATCAATGCGAACATTGAGTCGCTTCGCAATGAAAGGCAAAGGAATTCCTTCTTTGTAGCTGCTAGCCAGAGTCTCTTTAAGATTCTGAATCTGGCTCATGGTGCGACGCTTACGTTTCGCACCATTATCAACCTCAGCCTTTGCATTATTGCCATCATAATCAGCTGTTGGTGCAGCAGAAATGGCATGTACTGTGGGGACAAGCATTACCCCAGAGTTGTCTTCAGGCCTGCATGGAGTTAGTTGGATATCCATAAAATTTTCATCATGTTCGCTCATACTGCCTTCCTCTATATTCTCATCAGCAGCATCTGCTGCTGATGAGAATGCGTGAGATAGTTGATAGATCTGTATCGCAATTGTTGTCGCTGCTTCCGCTACTCGAAAAGCGCTTGCCGCGAGCATTCTAGATATTGACGCGGCCCATATCTTCGGAGAGCCAAGCCAAAAATGCGTCACGCAGGATAAGAACCTTGCGAGCCGATACCTTAACAAAGCAGTGGGCGGGGATCTCGCCGCGGGACCTACGATTCTGAATCGTACGCCAGCGGAGGCCCTTACTTGTCAAATAATCAATCATGGTGCCTGGGAAAGATTCAGGCAATATCGCAGAATACTGATCAATGAGCGTAGTCGCCATGAGTCACCTCATTTTTAGAGCGTGAGCTAAGATTGCATCTTAACCGCAGTTTCTGGCGTTAAGATGACCGCTATGTCAGGCAACACACATTTTAAGGGAAGGCTTGCGGAAGAAGGGGGAGTATGGCAGACTGAGATTCTAGCTAGTCAGTCAGGCCGAAACCGTTGGCGCGGTTTCCCCCTGCACAAGCCCGGTTTCCCCCTGTGGGTGGCCGGGTTTTTTATACTATTTTTCAGGCCCATGCTGTCGCTGGTACATAACACGACAACTTGGGGAACAAAAAATGGTCTTATTGGTTTTTGCCACAAAAAGTTTGCTGCACTTTGGACATATTCGCATCATGGCAAATGTGTCATCTTCTTGGTCCAAACCGGGCCTAATAATTTCATAATACTCTATATAATCCTGGATCGTGATAGACTTAAAGTGGAACTGCCAACCAAGCTTAGGGTGAAATGGATCACTCCTTGTCAAAAACTTCATTTCCGCGTTTAAAAAGGGGCCGATTATCTTGTTGAATGCCCCTTCATCTACACGTTTGTTTTTAACAACATCCATAAAGAATGCCTTATAAAACTCTCTACTTACGTCAAGTATTTTGCTTAGTTCAGCGAACTTGCCATCATCGGGAGTAATATAGTTATTGCAGAAATCAGCATAACTACAACTTTTCTCCAAGTATTCATACAACTTTTCTCTATCTTTTTCAGACAAAAGCACAGTGATGTTAGGCGCACCACGAATCAATATTTTCCTAACTGGAGATTTACACAGCGGCGAGGAGATATCAGGAACACACGACAAAAAAGCTGCATGCTCACCGCCGTTAAGCCACTTCGTCAAGGGGGTATGTCCTCTGTGTGCTTTCATATTCACCTCGTGACATTGGTCTACCCAATTTCACTCATGTTGTCAATAAAAAATCAATATGCGCAACACACTCCATAGAACTTTCAACCTTGTTGGAATTACACAAATATCTCCACCGCGGGATAAGAGCGGGATAAACGGCAAAAAGACGCAAAAAAGGGTTTGTGAGCGGCGTTGAGCCATCTTCACAAACCCTTGATTTAACTTGGTACCGGGAGCGAGACTTGAACTCGCAAGAGGTTGCCCTCGGCGGATTTTGAGTCCGCTGCGTCTACCAATTCCACCATCCCGGCAGACTGACCAAGACACATGGGCAATGCCGCATATGCATGACGTGAGTGGCTTTGTAGCCCAAGGAGCGCCGATTCGTCAAGCCCTCAGCGCGCTTGGCTCTCTGATTGGGCCAAAAGCAGCCCGGCGCCGCAGTACAGCATTGGCTGGCTGAGAGTTCGAGAATGATCACCAACATTGTATTGGAAAGAGACGGATTTTTATTACGGTCTGCCAGTCTTGAAGATTCAGAACCTTACTATGGACAGATTTACAATCCATTGGACAGAGAAATTGTGAAAATGACAGGGTGCAAAGCTAGCTTTACAAGAGAAGAAGTCACTTCTTTTTTTAGTAAATCTATTGCTGCTGCCGACAGATATCTATTTTTACTCATGGCACCGGACAAAAATATTATTGGTGAATGCGTGGTGAGTGAAATTGATCCTGTTCTTCGCAGTGCTCATTTTCGCATTGCTATCCTTCAAAATGCATATAGAGAAGAGGACTTGAAACATGGGCAGTTCAGTCCGTTTGCAGCTTTGTTTTTGATGAATTAAAGATGCATCGTCTTGAGCTGAATGCGTTTTCATACAACACCCAAGCGCAACGCGTGTATGAAAATCAGGGCTCAGGGTAGAAGGCATCCGGCGCGATTCTATTATGTATAATGGCAGGTATGAGGATGATATCCTGATGTCGATGTTGCAAGACGAATGGCATTTAATGTACTAACATATAAAGATAATATCGCAGATGACCCGTCTGCTGCTTATGTAGGGGCCAGCTGCTGTACTTACGTCTCGTGATTGCTCTTAATATCTTGATTGCCAGCGCCATAGAACAGGTTGTGGCACTATTACTCAATGGCGTGTGTATCCCTATCGACAAGCTGATGTCCTTACGCTAACTTGTTACACAGTTTTAGGCCGAATCATGTCGGCGCATCTGCAACAGCAAGGTATCCTGTGTTTTTTTATAGCGCTTGTCGTGTCTTGCCTGCCTTTAAGGGCGGCGGGTCATGACAGCATCAGCGCCTTCAGGTTGGAGGCCCTCATTCGAGGCGGCGTGTCAGCGCCCGCCTGTTGCCCCTTCCCATAGCCTAGGCAGGAAGCGGGGGCTTTTTTATTGCCTGCCGTACTCCTGCTCTTGTTCCATATCTCCCCACGTTTCCCCCTGTAGCAGTTTAGTTGCCGAAGCTTCCCATTGTATTGACCGTCTTGCAGCACTGCGCTGCTGGCGCTTTTGTCATATTGCCCGCTCCACAGCCTTGCGCTGTGCGGCGGGTTTTGTTTTGCGTTTTTGTACCGCAGCAATAGGTACGATCAGGAGTATGCGCTATGTATGTAGCTGGAATTGATGTTGGTTCTGTGGCTGCAAAGGCCGTTGTGCTTGAGCTGCTGCCCAACGGCGGCTCGCAGATTGCCGGGCGGGCAGTGCTGCCCACAGGCTGGAATACCGCCGAGGCGGGCGAATTTGCGCTCAACAATGCCTGCGAGGCTGCCGCAATGGCGCGCAACGATCTGAGGCATGTCACTGCCACGGGCTACGGGCGCATTGCCCTGCCTTTTGCCGACAAAACGGTTACGGAGATCAGTTGTCATGCGCGGGGCGCTGCACATCTTTTCCCCCGCGCCGGGCTTGTGCTCGATATCGGCGGGCAGGACAGCAAGGTGATAAGCCTGGATATTCCGCGAGAAGCGGAGGCAGGCAGTCTTGATGCTGTCAGGCTGGATGCGTCTGGCGGCACGGCCAGCCTGGGCGCGCTCAAATCCGCCAGCAAACCGGGCGCAGTGCGCGATTTTTTGATGAACGACAAGTGCGCGGCAGGCACCGGACGTTTTTTGCAGGTGCTCTCGGGTATTTTGAACATGCCCTTGGACGAGCTGGGCAAGGCAGCCGCTACTGGCAAGCCTGTGGCCATCTCAAGCATGTGCGCCGTGTTTGCAGAAACAGAAATTGTGGGCCTGCTGGCCCGCAGTACGCCGCCGCAAGATATAGCAGCAGGGGTGTTCCGCGCCATTGCCCGCAGAATGTGCGCCCTTGCCCGGCGCATCCCCATGCAGGGGGAATGCGTATTCACCGGCGGCCTGGCGACCAGCCCCGCCTTTGCCGCCATTCTTTCAGACGAACTTGGCCTGACAGTTCAGGTGCCGCACGACCCGCAGACTGTGGGTGCGCTTGGGGCGGCCCTGATTGCCGCAGATTTGTGCGCGAAAAAAGACCGCGCTCTCAATACACAGCAATAACATCAATAACCTCAATAACCTCGCAAGGAAGGAAAGCATCATGAAGTGTGCCAGCTTTGACCGCATTATTACTGCTTTTGAAAAAAACGCTCTGGCAGTGCAGGAGGCCAAGAGGGAAGGTAAAAAAGTTGTGGGCCAGTACTGCCTGTACAGCCCTTCTGAAATAGCGGTGGCCGCAGGGGCCATCCCGGTTTCCTTGTGCGGCACCCGCAACGATTCCATCCCCGCGGCAGAAGAAATGCTGCCCCGCGCCCTTTGTCCGCTCATCAAGAGCAGCTTCGGCTTTGCGCTTAAAGACAGTTGCCCCTACCTGAGCGCGGCAGATGTGGTTGTGGCCGACACCACCTGTGACGGCAAAAAGAAAATGTACGAGCTGCTTGCAGCCTACAAACCCGTTTTTCTGCTGCAACTGCCCCAGGTGCAGAATGATGACGCCCTTGCATACTGGCGGCATCAGTTTGAGCTGCTCATCGCCTATCTGGAAAAAGAATTTGGCGTATCCATCACAGAGCAGAAACTGCGCGACGCCATCAAGCTCATGAACCGTGAGCGCATGGCCCTCAAGGCCGTTATGGATCTGGCAAAGCGCAAACCCTCGCCCATCACGGGCATGGAGCTGCTGGAAATCGGGTTCAAAACGTCCTTCTTCCCTGATAAGGAAAAAGGCATCTCCATGATGCTGGAACTTGCGGACGATCTGGGCAAAATGGCCGATGCGGGCCAGACAGGCGTTGCCGCAAGCGCGCCGCGCATACTGCTGACGGGCGTTCCTGTGGGCATGGGGTCGCACAAGGTTGTGCGCCTGATTGAAGAATGCGGCGGCAGCGTGGTCTGCCTTGATAACTGCTCCGGTTACAAGAAAACCCGCGTGATGATGGACGAGCAGGGCGACCCGCTGACCGAGATGGCCCGCCGTTATCTGGATGTGCCCTGTGCCGTCATGTCGCCCAATCCGCGCCGCTACGAGGCCATCAAGGAACTGGCGGCAGATTTCGCGGTGGATGCTGTGGTTGACCTGACCTGGCAGGGCTGCCAGACCTATGCGGTGGAATCGTCCTCCCTCAAGAAATTTGTTCAGGAATCCTTGCAGTTGCCCTTCCTGCAAATCGAAACAGACTACTCTGAAACGGATACGGAGCAGCTCAAGGTTCGCATAGAGGCGTTTATCGAAATGCTGTAAAAGCTGCGGTTACTCCCGCCAGCGTCAGGCGGCCCGCGCTGCTCCCGAATGTAATTACGGGGCAGGGCAGGCCGCCTGATTTTTTTTGCGGATGCGCATGCGCTTGGGCCCTCAGATTATGGTCTTGGCAGCCTCAGCTTCTCTTTTTGCGCACTTGTAATGGTACATCTTAACGTCTGCCCGCGAAATGGTGTCGTCAATGCTGACATCCTGCGCCGGGTCAAATTGCGCAATGCCGTACGAAAAGCACAGGCAGAAGTTTCCAATGGTAACTTGTCGTGCCTCAACGCAAATTTCAGCAATCTTTTTTTCTGTTGCGTCCAGGCTGGCGTTGAACAGCAATGTAACAAATTCATCACCGCCAATGCGGTATGTTGAGCCCTGAGTCCTGAAATTTTTCATAAGAAGCTGGGCAAGGGCCCTGATGTGTTCATCGCCAGCCGAGTGACCAAACTGGTCGTTGATGGCTTTAAGTTTGTTCAGGTCGCACGACACCACGGTTATGTTTTTTTGTTGCTCTGTACCGTGCAGCTTGTGGGTGGCCAGTTCAAAGGCGTTGCGGTTCATTGCGCCTGTGAGCAAATCTGTATATGCGAGCCATTGATAGAGCGGAATGGAAAAGCTGCGAATCAGCACAATGGCCACAAAGCCAACGCCAATGGCAACGCAAATGGAAGCAATGATGTAATACCGCTGGGAGCTTGCGGTATTTTCAGCAAAATATTCTCCGTCAAATTCGATAACAAGAGCGCCAACCGTGACTCCGTTGCTCTTGATCGGTTCGCAAGACGGAATGATCATGCCCCATGATGTATTAAGAATATCTGTTGCATGAAAAACATCACCATCCAGACATCTGTTCACAGCGGGGAGAATTTCGGCTTCTATGGGCGAACCGCAGGCACGAAAATCTTCTGAATCCCGTGGCAGGCCATCAACAACATATATGGCATTGCCTTCAGAATTGCGCTTTGCCGTGTAGAGATACCTGACGGCGGTTATTTTACGAACGTCGTCAAGCTCTTGCTGCACCTTATTGTAAAGGTGCGAATCCTCATCTTTGTCATCATAAATTGCAGTGAAGTTTTCTGGCGGTATGCGGTCAAGCAAGAGAGAAAAAATGGCGTCTGACCTCATGGTTGTTATGAGTTTTAAATCAAGATTTCTGTAATAATAGAAAATTGAAGTTATCAACGCCGCAGTTATTATTATGGAAATAACAACGAGAGAGAGTAATTTTAACTCTGCGCGTGAGAAGGTTTTATCAAATTTGTTTCTGTCCGTTGATTCTGTATAGTACTTCTTGAGCATATCAGATTCCCTTGAAATAAATACGATGATGACTTCTCAATTTATATGCTACAATAAACGTTATTTGATATCAAGCTTCTCAACTTTTTGAAATAATTATCTTATAATAAACAGGATATTGAAGTAAAAAATTTTATGAGTCAAATTCGTTGCGTAAATATAAGTTAATTTAATCGCAAATATTAATATCGAAAGTGTGGTTGAAGTTGTTGCCAGCTTGCATAAGTAACCACGCAGTTACGGTTTTTGTCTGGGAGGGATATGCCTGTAGTGGGTGAACTGGCGGTATTGGCAGTACAAGCGATGGCAAAAAGGTGAGATTGTGAAAAAGTGTTTTTTTGCACTGTTGCAAAAAAACACTTTTTTAAATTATATTGTAAATTAAGTATGTTATAAAAAATATGTTGTAAATTTGCAACAATGAGAATTGATGGTGGTTTCTGGAATTTTGGAGATATTTTTAAAAAATATAAATATTACATATAGTTAAATATAATGGCACGGATGATGCTCTTATGTGGTCATTGAGATGAATATCACAAGCATCTCGCTTGAACATAATCACCATTCAGGAGTTTCATCATGAGTCAGTGCGGTTGCTGCATGTCCCCCCAGGAAGAACGCGTTGTCAATAAGAGCGTTGACCGTAAAGGGCGCGAGCGCGTTTACGGCATTCTGGAACAGAACCAGTTCAGCCTTCCCCACGTGGACGTTGAGCGCGCCAAGTATTTCACCGAATCCATGCGCGAAACCGAAGGTGAACTGCTGACCCTGCGCTGGGCCAAGGCCCTGAAAAACGTGGCCGAAAAAATCACCGTATATATTACCCCCAGCCAGCTTATTGCTGGCCGCGTGGGCAAGTTTGGCCGTTACGGCATTCTGTATCCTGAAATCGACGGCGACTTTTACCGCGAAGTGCTGGCCGACCTGGAGCACCGCGACAAGAGCCCCTTCCAGATTTCGCAGGAAGACATCAAGGTTGTTATGGAAGAGATCGCCCCCTACTGGGAAGGCAAGACCTACCATGAACACCTCAACAAGACCCTGCCTGCCGAAATCCGCAACGTCACCTATGTGGACGAACGCGGCCTCAAGTCCAAGTTCGTGGTGAGCGAAACCTCGTCCTACCGCTCGGCCCTTCAGTGGGTGCCGGACTACGAAAAGGTCATCAAGCGCGGCTTCCTCGGCATCCAGAAAGAAGCCCGCGAAAAGCTTGCCACCCTTGATCTGACCAACTCCGTTGATCTGTGGGACAAGAAGCCCTTCCTCGAAGCCATGATCATCGTGTGCGACTCCATCATGATCTGGGCCAAGCGCCACGCCGATCTGGCCCGCGAACTTGCCGCCAAGGAAGGCGACCCCAAGCGCAAGGCCGAGCTGCTCCAGATCGCCGAAATCTGCGATCACGTGCCCGCACACCCTGCCCGCAGCTTCCGCGAAGCCATGCAGTGCCAGTGGTTTGTGCAGATGTTCTCGCGCATCGAGCAGAAGGCCAGCGCCATCATCTCCAATGGCCGTATGGACCAGTACCTGTACCCCCTGTACAAAAAGGACATTGAAGAAGGCATCATCAGCCGCGAAGAAGCCAAGGAACTGCTCGAATGCATGTGGGTGGACATGGCCCAGTTCATCGACCTGTACATCAACCCCACGGGCGTTGAATTTCAGGAAGGCTATGCTCACTGGGAAGCCGTGACCATCGGCGGCCAGACCCCCGATGGCGAAGACGCCACCAATGATCTCACCTACCTGTTCCTTGAATCCAAGCGCGAATTCCCGCTCAACTACCCCGACCTTGCCGCGCGCATCCACTCCCGTTCGCCCGAACGCTTCCTGCGCGAAGTGGCCCTGACCATCAAGGACGGCTCCGGTTTCCCCAAGCTCATCAACGATGAAGAAGTGGTGTTCCTCAACACCATCAAGGGCTGCCCGGTCAACGAAGCTCTGGACTACGCCGTTTCCGGCTGCACCGAAACCCGCATGCCCAACCGCGATACCTATACCTCCGGTTGCGTGTACGTGAACTTTGCCACCGCCCTTGAAATGACCATGTACAATGGCCGCATGCAGCACTACGGCGATGAGGTTGTGGGCCTTGAAACGGGCGAAGCGACCTCCTTCAAGTGCTGGGAAGACTTTTACGAAGCTTACAAGGCCCAGCACCTCAACCTGCTGCGCAAGGCCTTCCAGCAGCAGCATGTGGTGGACAAGCTGCGCCCGCAGCACTTTGCCGCGCCGCTTTCTTCCGTGCTGCACAACCTGTGCATGGAAAACCTCATGGATCTGCACTGCGAAAAGATCCCCGGCGGCGTGGATTACTCCTACTTTGAATTCCTGGGCTACGGCACTGTGGTGGACTCCCTTGCCGCCATCAAAAAGCTGGTGTTTGAAGAAAAACGCCTGAGCATGAAAGAAGTGGTGGAAGCCTGCAAGGCCGACTTCAAGGGCGCCGAACCCGTGCGCGAAATGCTGCGCAACGCACCCTGCTACGGCAACAACGATCCCTATGTGGACAGCATTGCCAAGGACGTTGACCGCGTGACCCAGGTGGAAGCCGAAAAGAGCTCCCGCGATCGCGGCGTCCATGTGGACGTGCGCTACGTGCCCATCACCTCGCATGTACCCTTTGGCAAGGTGGTTTCCGCCACGCCCAATGGCCGTCATGCCTGGACTGCGCTTTCCGACGGTTCTTCCGCTTCGCACGGCGCGGACAAGAACGGCCCCACCGCGGTTCTGCTTTCCAACTACCATTCCAAGAACTACGGCATGACCAACCGCGCTTCCCGCCTGCTGAACATCAAGCTGTCGCCCAAGTGCGTTTCCGGCGATGAAGGCACCGAGAAGATCGTGAACCTTATCCGCACCTGGTGCGACCTCAAGCTGTGGCACCTGCAGTTCAACATCGTGAACAGGCAGACCCTGCTCAACGCCCAGAAAGAACCCGACAACTACCGCAGCCTGCTGGTGCGCATTGCAGGGTACAGCGCGTACTTCTGCGATCTTTCCCGCGATCTGCAGAACGACATCATCGACCGTACCGAACACGCCCAGTTCTAACATATCGCCGCGAGGGGCTTTTGCCGGACTGCGTCAAGTTTCTTGCCGGATACCAAGGGCCCCTCGCAGCGATACTCTCCAAAACCCTCAAACAAACAGACCGTCAGGGGAGGGGCAAGCCCCCTCCCGCAAATTTTCAGCGCGGAAATCAGCCGTTTAACAGAGTGCAAGCCCGCCATCTGTTCCTGATTTCTGACCGCGTTGACCGTGCCAACGCTCCGGGGGGAGGGGAGCAATCCCTTCCCCCTTTGAATTTACTCAAACGGCGCGCCAGGGCTGGCCGCACACCAAGGATGACCCCATGACTGACGCACAAGTACAAGGCGTTGTTTTTAATATACAGAAGTTCAGCGTGCACGATGGCGAAGGTATCCGCACCCTGGTTTTCCTCAAGGGTTGCCCTCTGCGTTGCCGTTGGTGCAGCAACCCCGAGTCGCAGAATCTTCATCCCGAGCATGCCTTCAATCCCTCGCGTTGCCTTACTGCCCAGGTCTGCGGGCGCTGCCTCAATGCCTGTACTTCGGGCGCGCTTAGCCTTGTGGATGACCTGATCGCGCATGACCGCAGCAAGTGCAGCGAGTGCTTTGCCTGTGTGCGGGCCTGCCCCTCGGGCGCGCAGAGCGTATACGGCGAAACCATGTCTGTGCGGCAGGTGCTTGATAAAGTTGAAGAGGACGGCGTCTTTTATCACCGTTCCGGCGGCGGCATGACTCTCTCCGGCGGCGAGGCCCTCATGCAGCACGAATTTGCCAATGCCCTGCTGCGCGAGGCCCGCAAACATCACATCAATACCACCATCGAAACCTGCGGCTGCTATCCCTACGAGCATCTGCATGAGGCCTGCAAGCACCTGAACAAGCTTATTTTTGACATAAAGAGCCTTGACCCTGTGCAGCACAAAAAGCATACGGGCGTGGATAATATGCTGATTTTGCGCAATTTTGCACGAGTCTGCGAGGACTTTCCCCAGTTGCCCATACTTGCGCGCACCCCGGTGATACCCGGATTCAATGACACCGAGGACGATATCCTGGCTATCCGCGAATCAATTCCCCGGCGTCCCAATATCCAGTACGAGCTGTTAGGCTACCACCGTATGGGGCAGCCCAAGTATGGCTACCTTGGCCGCCAGTATGAACTTGAAGGCGCAAAGCTTGATGAAGCAAAGATGGAGCACTTGAGAAAAATTGCTTCTTAGTGCTGAATTTGTTGCATTTTTATGGAATCAAACGCCAGGACCGCAAGGCCCTGGCGTTCTGTTTTTGGGGATGAATATTGGTGGTTGTGTAAAAATGCACAGCCAGCTATTGGGTGTGTGTTTTTTTGCACAAATTGGTTACTCTGCTTTTATATAACATGCTTATTTTTAATGAGAAAATATTGTTTTTTGATTTGTTGCAATTTTGCAACAGGTGAGTGCGTGTGGAGAAGAGTGATAAATAATTCTTATTCCTGATTAAAATATATAATTATTTTAAAGTGTTATAAAATTATTTACGTCTCCTTTTGCCATTTGCAATCAGTATGAGGGCAGTGCGCAGCACTATTTGTGAGCGCAGCCAACCGGTGCAGTTTTTTAGAAATATATTTTACCGCCATATTTTTTATAACATAATGATATTATAGATATTTTTTAATGATATCTATTGTTATCACTATTAGGAGGCTTGTTTTTGCACTCAATTTCACAATAGGCACACTTCTTGCCTTTAGGGATGCATAGCCGCGAGGCACAATTTTTATTCCTAAAGGAATGTTTCATGAACATCATTGATTTCCGTTTTCGCCCCAGCACCCCTGACGCCGTTAAGGGAATGCTTTCCAACAAAGTGTTCGGCGGCATGTTTGAACTTTTCAAATACGCTGACCGGGCCAAGCCAGAGCCCATTGAAAAGATCGTTGCCGACATGGAAAAGCAGGGCGTGGTCAAAGGGGTTGTGACAGGGCGTGATGCTGAAACCACCTATGGTCTTGGATCCGCCAATCCCGGCATTCTTGAGCTCATGCGCCAGTACCCGGACAAGTTCATCGGCTTTGCCGGTCTTGATCCCCACAAGGGCATGGACGCGACAGCAGAGCTTACAAACATGGTGAACAAGGGCATGCGCGGCGCGGCCATTGACCCGTATCTTGCGCGCATCCCTGCCAGCCATGCCAGGTATTATCCCATCTACGCCAAATGCTGCGAACTTGACGTGCCCATCGTCATCACAACCGGCCCCGCCACTCTGGTGGACGGTGCGGTGATGGATGATGCCCACCCCCGGCACATCGACCGCATCGCCGCCGACTTTCCCAAGCTCAAGATTGTTATCAGCCACGGCTGCTACCCCTGGGTGAGCGAGGTCATCATGACCGTGCACCGTAACCGCAACGTGTACATCGACCTTGCGGAATACGAGGAACAGCCTTTCTCCGAGGGCTACATCAAGGCCGCCAATACCCTCATCGGCGACAAGGTGCTCTTTGCCAGCGCCGCGCCCTTTATGGATTTTCAGGAGCAGATCGAGCTGTACAAGCGGCTCCCCTTTACGCCGGAAACGCTTGAAAACGTCATGTACAACAACGCGGCGCGTCTGCTCAATCTTTAATGATTGCAGGCGCAAGTCGCGAGGCTGCGCATCTGCCCAGCGAGTTTTGACCGGGAGCGAATCGGTTTCGTGTCCTGGTAGTGAATAAACGAAGTGGCTTCAGGGAATGTTCCCCCCAGGCGCTAGCGCTTTGGCGCAAAGGCCAGTATGAACATCCAGGCAAAAGGATCAAAGGAAAACCATGCATAGCGAACAAATGACTCACGACCAGAAGAAGAATCTGCGCCGCGTTGTGGCTTCGTCCATCATCGGCGCCGTCATCGAATGGTACGACTTCTTCCTGTACGGCGTTGTGGCCGGGCTTTTCTTCAACAAGCTGTATTTCCCTGATTTTGACGCGCGTATCGGCACTATGCTTGCTTTTGCCACTTTTGCGGTCGGCTTTGTGGCGCGGCCTTTGGGCGGCGTGATTTTTGGCCACTTCGGCGACAAGCTGGGCCGTAAAAAAATGCTCATCCTGACCCTGGAAATCATGGGTATCGCCACTGTCTGCATCGGCCTTATCCCCACCTACCACACCATTGGCATCTGGGCACCTATCCTGCTGATCGTCTGCCGTCTTGCCCAGGGCATTGGCCTTGGCGGCGAGTGGGGCGGCGCTGTGCTCATGTCTTATGAATCCGCACCGGCAGACAAGCGCGCCTTTTACGCCAGCCTGCCGCAGATCGGCATGTCGCTTGGTCTGCTGCTTGCCTCGGGCATCGTGGGCTTCTTCTCTGTTGTTCTTACTGACGAAGCTTTCCTTAACTGGGGCTGGCGCGTTGCCTTCCTGCTTTCTGCCGTGCTGCTTGCCGTTGGCGGCTACATGCGCAGCACCGTGCAGGAAACCAAGGACTTTTCTGAAGCCAAGGAGAAGATGCCTGAAGCCAAGTATCCCCTGCTGGACGCCTTCAAGCGTTATCCCAAGATGATGCTGGCCTGCATGGGCGCACGCTTTATCGATGGCGTGTCCTTCAACGTCTTTGGCGTGTATTCGCTCACCTATCTTACGCAGCAGCACGGCATTGGCCGCTCCGCAGCCCTGACCGCCGTGATGATTTCTTCTCTCGTCATGTCCTGCTTTATCCCCTTCTGGGGCCATATGGCCGACAAGCACGGCAAAGCCAAAATTTACGGCGTGTGCGCTGTGCTGCTCGGTATCTCCAGCTTCCCGGCCTTCTGGGTGCTGCATAACTTCTCCGGCAACTACCTGTGCGTGGTGCTTGCCCTGGCGCTGCCCTTCGGCATCCTGCACGCCGCCGTGTTCGGCACCATGTCCAGCGTGTTTTCTGAAAGCTTTGACGCTTCGGTGCGTTACTCCGGCATCTCCTTTGTTTATCAGTTCACCGCCATCTTTGCCTCCGGTCTGACCCCCATGGTCGCCGCCATGCTCACCGGCATGGCCGATGGCGCGCCCTGGTACCTCTGCGGCTATCTGGCCGGCATTGGCGTGCTCAGCGCGCTTTCCACCCTGTGGCTCAGCCGCATGGCCCGCGCCCGCCGCAATGCCCAGGCCAGCAAGACTGTTACCCAAACCCCTAAGACCGCAATGGTAGAAGCCACCAGCGCCGAAGGGTTCTAACAATGGAACACGCTGTCGGCTTTTGCCGGACGGCAGCGCCTTTCATTTGCTCCCATGCCCGTAAACCGGGCGTGGGAGCATACTTGCGCCCTGGGAGATAATGCATGTACAATCCCCACATGCTAGCAGACTATGTAGAACAACTTTGCGATACCTTCCGGGACGCTATCTGCGTTACTGACCGGGAAGGCATCGTTACGCTCGTGAACAAGCGCCATGCGGAACTGACCGGTATTTCCCGTGAAAAGATGGTGGGGAGCCGCATTCAGGACATGGTGCAGAACGGCATTTTTGACGTTGTGCTTAATCCGCGCATTGTGGAAACCGGGCAAAAGGTCTCAAGTGTACAGAACCTCTACAACGGGCGCACCTTGCTGCTTGACGGGCACCCTGTAAAGGACGCCACGGGCAAGGTTGCCTATGTGGTAACGGTTATCCGTGATATCACGGCGCTGACCGAACTGCGCGAGGAAATTACCGCGCAGCGCGAACTGCTTGAAACTTTTCAGAATCTCAGCAGTGAAGGCGTCACGGGCAACCAGTACCCGCGAGTGGTGCAAAGCCCTGTCATGCAGCGCCTGTACGCCGAAGCCTGCGCCATTGCAGAGACTGACGCAACCGTGTTGCTGCTGGGTGAAACCGGCGTGGGCAAGGACGTTGTGGCCCGGCACATCCACCGCAACAGCCTGAGGGCCGATGCGCCCTTTATCAAGGTGGACTGCGGCAGCATCCCTGAAAACCTGATAGAAACGGAACTGTTCGGCTATGTTCCCGGCAGTTTTTCCGGCGCAAGCAAGCATGGCAAGGCCGGGCTTGTGGAGGCGGCCTCGGGCGGCACCCTGTTCCTTGATGAAATTGGCGAACTGCCCATGACCATGCAGTCGCGCCTGCTGCGGGTGCTACAGGATTGGGAAGTGCTGCGCGTGGGCGCCACAGTGCCCAAAAAGGTGGATGTGCGCGTTGTGGCCGCCACCAACAAGGAGCTGGAGCGCGAGGTCGCCAAGGGCACGTTCCGTTCTGATCTTTATTACCGCCTCAAGGTGGCAGTGCTGAACATCCCGCCCCTGCGCTCGCGACGCGTGGATATTCTGCCGTTGGCGCAGAGCTTTTTTACCTTTTACGGCAAGAAGTACCGCAAGGCCGTCAATCTTTCTGACGAGGCCAAGCAGGTGCTGCAAAACCACACATGGCCGGGCAATGTGCGCGAGCTGGAAAACCTCGTGCAGGGGCTGGTGGTGACCTGCAAGCATGGGCTTGTGGGCGTGCGCGATCTGGCGGGCATCCGCCCCTTGCAGCCGAGCGAATCCGGCGAAGAGCGCTACGCCTTGCCCTCCATTGAAGGCCGCTCGCTCAAAAGCATCATGAAGGAAGTGGAAACTGCGGTCATCGAAAAGGGCATGCAGCGCTACGGCTCCATCAGCGAGCTTTCGCGCCAGTTTCAGATGGACCGCAGCACCATATTTCGCAAAGTTAAGGAAATTGAAGCCATCAAGCATGGTTAGCGGCTGCGCCAGCCAGATCAATCCACCTGGGCGGCATTGTTTGCCGTGGGCTTTTGCAGCGGCGGCTGTTGCAATCTGCGCCATCGCAGCGCGACTGAATATTCTGGAGTATGCATGAAGGGTCTGAACCTTGCGCGTGAATTTTATGCGGCCTGCCTTCCCGCTTTGCGGGCGGAGATTTCCGACATTATGGACGTGGCCGCCGCTGGTCTGGTGGGCGAAGGCTCGGAATGCTTTGGCTGCGACGATGCGGAATCCCAGGATCACGACTTTGGCCCGGCTTTTTGCCTCTGGCTGCCGCGCCAGATTCTGCGGGCAGAGCTGCCGCGCATAGAGGCTGCCTTTGCCCGCTTGCCACGCGAGTTTCAGGGCTTTGAAAGCAGGCTTGCGCCTGAGCGCAGGCAGGGAAGGGTAGGGCCGCTGCCCATTGAAGATTTTTATGCCTTTTTTACCGGGCTGGATGACGTGCCCGCCACCTGGCAGCAGTGGCTTGCCATCCCCGAACATCAGCTTGCGGCCTGCACCAACGGGCAGGTGTTTGAAGACAGGAGCGGTGAATTTACACGGCGGCGTGATGCCCTGCTGGCGTGCTATCCGCGTGATGTACTGCTCAAAAAGATGGCAGCCCGCTGCATGATAATGGCTCAGGCCGGGCAATACAATCTGCCCCGCAGCCTCAAACGCAATGATTCTGTGGCGGTCATGCTGGCAACGGCGCGCTTTGCGGAGGCGGCGCTTTCCTTTGTCTTTTTGTGCAACCGCCGTTACATGCCCTTTTACAAATGGGCGGGCAAGCTGGCCGCAACCTTGCCCGTGCTCGGCCCGCAACTGGCGCGCGCATTGAGCCTTGTGGCGCAGACCCCGGCCAATCAGGAGCACGGAGCGCAGATTGTTGCGGCGGTGGAAGAATTTTGCGGCATGGCGGCGGCGCATCTGCGCGCTGTGGACCTGAGCCGTGCATCCGGCAACTGGCTCTGGGAGCATGGGCCGCAGATTCTGCGGCATGTAGAAGAGCCAGCCCTGCTGCATATGGATATGCTGCAAGGCTGATCCTGCCCCGCAGCCCTTGCCTCTGGCTGCATTAGAAAGCCTTTTTACTCTGTCGAGCACCTATTCCATGAGGAGTTGCCGATGGCCGCACAACGCCAATGGCTTGATGAACTGCGCCCCGCCCTTGATCTGATGAAGCAGGGCCAACCGCAAAAGTGCATTGAAGCGCTGGAAGCGCTTGTTGCGCGGTATCCCGGCGATGATCTCTGCCGCGCTCTGGCGCAGGACGGCATGGGCCGTGCCAATTTTGCCCTGCAACGCCCGGATGCCGCCGTTCAGGCCCTGCAGGAAAGCCTTGCCCTGTTGCGCGCCGTCATGGGCCCCACAGCGCCCATGACCCTCGGGGCCATGCAGAACCTTGCCCATGCACTGCTTGGGCTTGAAAAGGTAGAAGAAAGCCTTGATCTTGGGCGTGAAGCCCTGCGGCTTACCATTGAGGCCTGCGGGGCGGATTCCCCCCAGGTGGCCGAAGCGCAGTTGCGTCTTTCTTCCGCCTATTACCGCAAGCGTGATTTTGACCGGGCGGAATCCCTCATGCTCAGCGCCAAGGAAATCTGGGAAAAGCAGGGTTTCTGCGTGCCGCAACTGGGCGTTTGCCTCAATAACCTTGGGCGCATCTGCGAAGAACGCGGGCAGCTTGCCGAAGGCATCGCCCTGCACCGTCAGGCCGTGGCTTTGCGGCGGGAACTGCTGGGCGAGCACGAGGAAACGGCTTTTTCTCTGGGTAATCTTGGCGTGGCGCTGGCCTCTGCCGGGCAGTGGGACGAGGCCGCCGCGACCTTGCAGGATTCTGTGAGCATGTACGACCGCCTTGGTCTTGGCATGGGCGCAGAAGCGCAGGGCTACAAAAAAAATCTTGAAATCTGCCATCAGGCCAGAGCGGCTGCGGCCCCCACGGCCTGAGCTGAAGGAGTATAGGCTATGCAGGAAAATTTTGATCGGGAAGCAGCGCTTGCCGAGATCATTGAACGCGAGCTTGCCATGTTTTTGGCCACCAACAACGAGGGCGGCGTTTCAGAATGCCAGACCCGGCCAGACACCTTTCGCGCTATGCGCAAAATGGCCCATTCCGCGCACGAAGATGCCGTGCTGGATTCGTACCTTGCCGATTTGCGGCAGGCGGAAGTGAACAGCCGCAATCTTATGGTTGAAAAATACGCCCGCATGGACGACCGTTTGCCGCCCCTGAGCACAAGCCCGCTGCTGGATGAAATCGCCGATGCTGAAGAGGCCTTTCTGCATGAGGCCCAGACGCGCTATCCGCACGTCATAAAAAGCAACGGTCAGGGTATGTTTCGCCGTTACCTGCGCTGCGAGCTTGAAACGCTTTCGGACAGAACGCTGGAACTCTACGCCGCGCAGGTGCGCCGCGCGCGCCAGCAAGGCCGTAACCTTGTGGTGGAGCGGCACGACTTTTTGATGCGCCTGCTGGGCAAGGGCGGCATTGACGCCTGCGAAGCCGCAGCGCAGGGCAAATAGCAGGGGCGCTAGATATGGAATTTGGTTTTATCGGCGTAGGCGCAATGGGCGGGCCGCTGGCGCGCAATCTTATTCGCGCGGGCAAAACCGTGCACGTTTACAACCGTAGCGCCGAGGGAAGGGACAAAACCATTGCCGCCGGAAAATGCGGCGTACCCGCCATGAGCATGGCGGACATGGCTCCCTGCAAAGTCGTATTCACCTGCCTGGCCCTGCCGGAACATCTGACGGAAAAAGCCCTCGGCACGGATGGCCTGTACGCGCACATGCAGCCCGGTTCCGTGCATGTGGAACTTTCGACCATCGATTCCCATACTGCCTTTGCCCTTGCCGAAGCCGCAGACAGGCAGGGTATTGCCTACATTCAATGCACCCTTGGCAAAACGCCAGCCCATGCGGAACGCGGCGAAGCCCCGCTCTTTGTGGGCGGCGACCAGCAGGCCATTGCCGGGCTGGCCGAAGTCTGGCCCATTCTTGGCGTGTTCAACAATGTGGGCACGGTTGAAGCTGCCTGCGCGGTCAAGCTGGTCAGCAATCTTGTGGGCATGGCAAATCTTGCTGTTTTGAGCGAGGGGCTGCGCATAGGCGAGGCCGCCGGGGTGGAAAAAAACCTGCTGCTGCAACTGCTTGGCGAAACTGGCGCGCAAAGTTTTCAGCTTGATGCCAGGGGAAAATCCATGGCCCAAGGGGAGTATGATCCCCCGAGGTTCGCGCTGGAACTTGCCCTCAAAGATCTGCGCCTTGGCTGCGGTATGGCCCACGGCATGAATGTGGATGTGCCCCTGCTGGATATGGTTTTTGCCCGGTTCGGCCGTGGCGAGGCTGCGGGGCTGGGCAAGAAGGACTGCGCAGCGGTGCACGAAGTTTAGGGGCTGATTCAGCATAATTATATTGTCGGACTGGCAAGTATTTTCAGCTCGCACAAATACGCTGGCAAACAGCGGCAAGTCATAAAATTCGATAAAAGAACCCCCATCAGGCGGGCAGAGTATACCGGAAGGAGTACCTGTTTTTGCCTGATGGGGGCTGTTTTTTGGGGCTTGCCACGCGGGTTCTGTGCAGAAAACGTGCGGGAGGCCCCATAATATGCTTTGTGTGGGCGTGATGCCTCTTGCGTTAGTTTACTTGAGCGCCGCCGCGCCAGCCTTGGAAACGGCGGTGTCTTCAGCCACGCTGCCGCCGCTCACGCCGATGGCCCCGACAATGACGCCATTGCGGATCAGCAGTTCGCCGCCGCCAAAGATGACAAGACCCCTGTTGGTGACTTCAATGCCATAAAGTTCTTTACCCGGCTGGGAGGCAGCGCCAAGCTGGGCAGTGGACATATTGAAATAGCGGGCCGTTATGGCCTTTTTTTG
>Ga0074193_1001182_pt1 | contig 34438 bp, 18 predicted proteins | sample EPASupsiteHSE605_FD_64523 | JGI IMG/M metagenome (GOLD analysis project Ga0074193, IMG submission 64523) | Bioremediated contaminated groundwater from EPA Superfund site, New Mexico - Sample HSE6-05 | ecosystem: Environmental > Aquatic > Deep subsurface > Groundwater > Contaminated ... | reverse complement strand
TTAACTGTAATTTAATTAATCGAATTCTCTTCAATTATTTCTTAACTTCTTTGACCCCAAAACCCCAACCAATATGACCCCAAAAATTGAATAAATTGATAAATGGGGTCATTTTGACATCCCTACTAGGACATTATTAAAACATTTGTTTTGTTTGATTATTGAAGAGGAACAAGAAACACCCCAAAAAAAGAAAAAATTTTTTTTGTGTTTCTGGAAATCTTTGATTATTTTAGCCTCAAAAATATGAAGTACTAAGTTAATCATTGAAAAAACCATAATAATTCAGCATAGTAAAGACATTAAAGGTCATAAAAAAACAAAATTTTCATTTTCAACAATCAAGATTGGAGAAAAGAAAAACAATGAGAAAAAGAATTAATTTTGCGAAAAATGACATAACTCAAAGGTAAATGTTGAAAAATATGTTATTATTTATCGATATATCAAAATACAAGTCATGATTCATGATTAATAACCCCAAATATTAAGAAAAAAAGACTTATCATGCATTATTAAAAAATCAAACAAAGATCAGACAAATGGGGTAATTCTCAATCAGATGATAGAATATTCCCAATAGGCATATTGATATCAATAAATTATGTTTTTCTTATTATCTTTTACTTATTTCGTTATTAGTTGTGTCTTATTGATTGAAATACAATAAATATGTTATAAAAGAATGATAAAAATAATTTCAAATTTTTTGCAATTATTTAACAGAAGATAATTCCGAAAAATTCCAACATTAAAAGATTAAAAATCATGATTAGAATAACTTCAATATTATATAAACATGTTCATAAATTAAAACTTAAGTGGGCTTGATTTTATTATTCGAATATTTGGAATTGTTTTCAGTGATGATTTTTTAAATAAATTATTCCAAAAAAAAATTTAAATATTATCATTTCTCGTTTAATTTTGGATTAAAATAATATTTTTACTTATACTTTATTGTATAGTACCATAATACACATAATATTTCTCAATTGAATTTATTGATCAATATTGATAGAGAAATCAATGTATCAGGTTAAACAATAAATCGCCAATATCTACATAAATTTGAATATTTCGAGTGAATCTTTTATTAACAAAGCATAGATCTAATTAGTGTGCATATCGATAATATAACAATAAATCTATAAGTATATCTGGCAAAGAGTTATTAATGAAATAAGAAAAAAAATCAAAAATAACGGATTTTTATCGTTCTGGTCCCCACCACAACAATTTTTCCCATCGCCACAGTTCTATATTAAAACAGAGGATGATACATTATTCAATATGAATCTGGACTAATTTCTATGTTAATGGAAGACAATGGATATACTATGACACTAATATTACATTTTCTTGAATGATTATAGAAGATGAACAAGAATCGAAAAAAAATTTCTTTTAAATCTTTATTATTTTCCCTCACAATAAAATTGTACCTAGTTAATCATTCATCAAATCATGTTAAAAGAAATCTATTGATAAGAAAAACCAGTAATAACTTGTTATTCCATTTTTCTCAATTTTTTGAGTCCTATAAAACATTGGGGAGAGTTTATTAGAGTTTTTCAAGAATTACTCTATTGAAATATATCACATGATAGGTAACTTGTAACAAATTTGTAATGTTTTCTCATTTGAAGTGATACTCTTCCAATCTATCAACAATAAAATTATTGAGAGGATAACTCCAAATTGACAAGTGTTTACAGTTGTCACAAAATTCATAAATTCCCAGATACTTTTTACTCAAAGATGTTTAATCATAAAAAAACAAAGAGAAATTTAATCATTCTTGTTTTCTTCCTGTTATCATTGCATTATCTTATACTTCAAAGTGAAAGAAATAATTGCAAATTAATACAAATGAATTCAATTACCAAGAATATGATGTTGTATCTCATTTTTTTTGTTATTTCTACAATTTTTCCAATATTAATTAGCCTAAAATCTATTTATTCATCAATATCTTTTGAAAAGAGAAAAATATTCATTAATCTTATTTCCGATATTTCGTCAAAAAAAGATAACAAAACAAGAGAAAATACTATTAAATATCCCAAAGGAAATAGAAATGAATCAAAAATAACTGTCGTTTCAGTGCTTTTTATCATTTTTACTCTCTTTCTTAGGATTAAAGGGTATTATAGTGTGTTAAGACACAATAAATCAATAAGAAGGAATGAACATGGGATTAAAACATCCCATTTTAATTCTAAAAGATTATATAATAGTGATGTAATTGGTTGTAGTGTACCGGCATGCATTAATGAAAGTATTAATCAAGGAAGATCATATTGTAATGTTAGTATTAATATATCAAATTGCTTTTTTTCCAGATCATTTGTAGGTTCGGGAAGCGGAGGAGTAATATTTATTAGCGGCGGAGTCCTTTTTATGAATATTTCTTTTTCAATGTTCTATAACTGTGTATGTTCTGATAGTGGAGGTGCAATATTTTTTTCTTCTTATAACTCTATTCTCAGAATGGTTTGCGCTAATATGTGCTCTTCCATTAATTATGGCCATTTTGCCTATCTTTATTCATATCTGATCAACCAAGTAGAGTATTTATCAGTATCAAAATGCTCTCGTATAACTGAAGGAAAATATCCATTCATGATGAACTCTTGGTATCAGAGAGTCGATGATTCTAATAGCTCTATGAACAGTGCTCAATTAGTTTCTGGTTTTTGTAGCTCATCTCCATCATCTGCCCAAAGTTCAAATTACCCACTCTCATGCTCACATTGCACATTCTCAAACAACAATGTATCTATGAGTATATGTATCAATTTCAACAACCAGGGTACTGTATCATATGCGATTATTGTACATAATAACAGCCCAGCTGGCAATGGAGTTGTTAATGTCAATCATGGACCAATCAAAATGAATTATTGCATATTCGATATGAATCAATACATTCTGTTCTCATTGCACTCAGGTAAACTTGAAGTTTCACATAGTTTCATATCTCATTCTGCCAGTTTATCCTCACATGATTCTGTTTCCATATCAAATAATAATTCCTTTTCAAAAAAGCAAACTTATTTTTATGAATATTATAGTTCAAAATACTGTAAATCCCAAATCACAACTGTTGAACAAACCAATACTGGTAACTCATATTTGTATTGGATCATATCGTTCATAGTTTTTTCAATAGTACTAACATTACTTGTTTTAACAATGACTTATCACAGGATAGCCACCAATTTTCAAGCTAGGGATCAACTAGAACATAGTTTACAAATTGATTTTGGTTAGTTTTTACCTACCCTAAAGCACCTGAAATTCGTATATTTGGTCAAATCGTTACCATTGAAAATATTATTTCAAACTTTCTGATGCATTCAATTATATCTAATGGACCAACTTGGGAAAATGATGGTCCATTAGACTCAAAAAACTAAGTGACGATCATGATTTTTCGAAATAACACGACTCCAACCGTTTGGAATACTATCAAAAAATTGAATGAGAGCAACTATTTCTACAAAGCTTCTTGAATTCCTATCCTCGTCTTTTTTAACTGATTTTCTTATTAGTTGTGAAGATGGAGCTGTTCTAGCTCATCGATTAATTTTGTCTATTTTTATGGGATCTGAATCTATCGAACGTTTTTTTGGTGCTCATAATGTTGAATGTTCAATCTTATGCCCTTATAAAGTTGAAGATGTACGATTTGTTCTTGAAATATTGTACAAAGGAGATGTTTTGGATCATGTTTTGAATCAGAATTGTAACGCAATTTCCATCATGGAGTATTTTGGTATAGATTCAGCTCTGATTGTAATATCAAACAAGTCTCTTTTTGCAGAAGATGAACATCTATCAACAAACTCAATAATGAATTCAGATAGTGACACAGTTGATGATGATGATGATATTGAAGCAATAGTTGATAATGAAGAGGAAGAAGAGATGAACGAACTCAAGAAAATTTACAAAAGGAATCCATACAGGAGATATAATGAACTGTCAATTGATACTGAGTCTATCCGATATCAATTATTACATGATTTTGCTCATGGGAGCATCACCCGAATATCAAAAGAAACAGGAATACCTAAAACCACATTATGTGGATGGAGAACCAAATTGATAAATGATCCAAATTTTTCTCCTGTTATCCCAAATTATTCTAATTCGAAACAATCACTTGATCAAAATGTAGAAACCAAACTAGCCAGATATATTAGGATGACATTCATCAACAAAGGGCATTTGATTTCCAAAAAACTTCTTTTAATGAAATGCAATATTTATCTAGCCGATGAAGTTGAGAAACGAAAAAATATGTTTTCCAAAAGATGGCTTGATGGTTTTCTTAAAAGGAATAACTTTTCTTTCAAAAAGGTTAGGCCCAAAAGGAGACCTGATGTTTCTCCAGACTCATTAGATAGTTTTCTTAAGGATTTTGCTGAAATCAACGAGACTTATGGTCCTGAATCGATATATAATATGGATGAAACAAGCTGGGTTGTGAATAAACCTCCCAATAAAACCATTGCCACCAAAGGAGGAGATGAGGTTAGAGGATATATTAATGGTGACATAAGAACAGCATTTACTGTGATTGGTACAATTACAAAATCCGGAAAAAAGCTTGTTCCAATTGTTTTGGCAAAAGGGAAAACTCACAAATCGATAAACAAATTTGGTAGACATGAGTTTCCAGTTGAGTTTATTGTTTCTAAATCCGGATGGGCAGACAGTGATTCTATGGAAAAATATCTGAATTGGCTTGTTAGTCAACATGGAAGTGATGAATTTGCGCTAATACTAGATAGATACCCTTCTCATCTTCAGTTATTGGATTATATTAAGAAAACGAACATGAAAACTAGATTGCTCTTTATTCCCAGTGGAGCCACAGGAATTCTTCAACCTCTCGACAGAATGGTTTTTGGTGTTTTGAAATCTAAGGGGAATTCCAAATGGTTAACCTTTTATCTAAACTCAGGAGGAAGTTCTCCTTCTCTCTCAGAATCTCTTGGCTTGTTATTGGAAAGCTGGTATGAAATCAATGAGAATATTATTCTAAAAGCATGGGAATATCAGAATCAATATGATAATGATTGCGAGCCACCAACAGATCCATTAGATAATAATTATGTTTTGCCAACAAACGATCACATTAGTGAATGACAAACGCAAAAAAATATAAAGCCTTAAAACTCAAAATTTAAATTCTTTTGGCAAGTATCTATGGTGATGTGGCCGGCCTTGTCTTAATAATAATGGGAAATGGGAAAAAAACATACAACAAATTTTGACCCTTTTTGAAAAATAATAGAAATGTGAAATTTTTAGATATTCTACTAGAGTATCCTTTGAATATGATATGAAAGCAAAATGAATCTCTTTTATCGACTAGAAACAGAGAAAATCACTAATTATCAAAAAAATTCACTTCATAAACTGGAAATTACTATCAAATTCTCACAAAATATTTTCTGGCTCATTTTTTGAAATAATTGTTTCTATGAAATTTTGAATTCCATTCAATTTATTCTTAAATAACGATTTGACCAAATATACGAATTTCAGGTGCTTTAGGGTATTTAAACTAATAATATATGTGATTAAATAAACTACGATTAAAACGGTTGTTTTATGAACTTGACCAATGTCATTCCATAAATCCACAAAAAAGCAAAAATCCGACGACATTAGTAAACAACAATCATCGAGTGGTAGAACATGTGCTACATGTCATCGAGATATATCATCAGAAATATATATTAAGTGCTCTAAGTGCATAGGATATAATCAATGTCTTGAATGTTTTTCTGTTGGCAACGAGTCTCAAAACCACCTTAGATCACACCCTTTTTTAATACTTGAGCCAATGCTCCAGCCAGTTTTTCGTAAAGGATGGTCTGCTGAAGAAGAAGTCTTGTTATTACATGCTATTCAAGTCTGTGGTTTCGGAAATTGGCACGAAATATCTGATGTTGTCAAGACAAAAACTGCTCTTGAGTGCGAAACCCATTATTTTGGGACTTTTATATCATCTCCAATTGCCCCTCTTCCTGTTGACGAAATTCTTCCCGAAGCGGTTTTACCTCCACCTCCTGATTATGATACTGCTCCAACGGATTCGAGACCATCAATTGCTCACGAAAAGAATCTCGCCGAAAGGAATAAAAAAGAGAGAACCACCCCAGCAGAGTTTGCGGGCTGGATGCCTCGCAGAAATGAATTCGAAGTTGAGTATCATAATGAGGCTGAGCAACTCATTGCTAATATCGCATTTTTCGAATCCGAAGAAACTGCTTCCACAATGGAAACTAAATTGCAGTTTTTGCGTGTCTATAATGAGATTTTAGAAGAAAGACATCTTAGAACTCAGTTTGCTATTGAATGGGATCTGCTTGATCATGATTTTAAAGGATTTGGAGGGCAGAGTGCTGCAGAGAGAGAGGTTGAAGATTCTCTCCTGCCATTAGCTCAAGTTGTTCCTCGCGAGCCTTTAACAAACTTTGTGCATTCTGTGCAAAAAGAAATGAGGCTGAAAGATACCATAGAAATGCTAATGAAATGGAGGAAGAATGGTATTGTCACACGTGATGAGGGAAGAATGTTTGATAATTTGGAAAAACTAATGAATGATGAGAAGCTTGCCCCAGCGGCTGTTGAAAAATGGAACAAAGACTTTATGATATATGCAGAATCTCCTGAATTCAGGGCTACCCTTGATCGTCAGTTGCTCAGTATCGCAGAAAATCAATTATCCCGCAACCTTGGAATAAGTCCCCATATGTATCTAAGGCTTAAAGACCTTTTGTTGAGAGAATTTTCAATAAGGAAAGAAATGACTCGTGAAATAGCAGTTTCTTTCGCACCTCTTCATAGCAAAATGATGATAGAAGTATATAATCATTTGAAGAGCCTCGGATTGTTCTATGGTTCAAAATCTGAAGATCCTGATGATTTTGAACCATCAAACGAATCATTGATTAATGAAGAAGAAAAGAAGGACGAGCCAAAGAAATACGAAGAAGATGTTATGGAAAGGGAGGAAGAAGAACACCCAGATGTTCAAAACGAAGAAGAAGAAGATACTGCTAGTGAGGTTGGAAAATCCAAGTCCAAATCAAAGCGATAATTGTAATAAAAATCTTTAAAATATGTTGTTTTAGGCGAAGTAGTGAGGGATGTGATCTGGAGGCTTCTGATTACTTATGTTTGGAACATCATTAAATATGCGAAACTCCTTGTTCAGGTACCTGTCTACCCTCATTACAGATGCAACATTGCCGGTGACATATGTATAGTTGGGTGCAGACCAAACAGTTATGACTTTGTCTTCGAATTTGATATCATAGCCTGTCTGTACAAGTTGATGAGCTCTGGTAATGAACTCTAAATTGTTGTTTTGACAAAAAACGCGGGAAGGCGTCTTACCAAAAAGCCACCCAGACCCGCGTGTTGTGACACCCCATCCATTAATATCATCTGGGTCGCTCCAATATAAATCAGCAACTGCTCCAAAAGTCGGAATTTCTTGTTGACGGTCCATAAGGGATATCTGTTCAACACAGGATATTTCGGGGCTCAGCCCACCATGAACACAAAATATTTTGTTATTAATCATAGCTGCCATAGGAAGCAAGTCAAAAGCTTCTTGACAAAGGTTCCAAATACCAGGGTGCCCATAGTTCTGAAGGCACTCATCATAAAAGCCATATGTTTTGCTAACTTGCCGAGATTCATGATTTCCTCTGAGTAAATGAATGTATTCAGGATGTTTTAACTTCAATAGGGCAAGATATAAGAATGTTTCAAGTGAATAATAACCTCTATCCACGTAATCACCCAAAAAAAGAAACTGCGTTGAAGGAATCTCTCCAGATATCCTAAAAAGTTCAAATAAATCAAATAACTGACCATGAATATCTCCACAAACAGTAATAGGGGATAACAATTCCAAGACGTTTGGCTCTTCATAAAGAACCTCAATGAACTTATATAGAATCATAGTCGAAGACTTTTCATCAAGATGCTTCCCTTCTCTGATGAATGACAAAGCGGCCTCTAAATCTAAATCCATCCAATTCCCCACCAAAAAACTAGAAAATCTAGGATCTTTTACACTCTATTTTGCATTTCTTCAATGCCATCATGAGCTGCTTATCATTTCTTGATGAAGCAATCTCCTCACTCCTTTGGATCAGCATGGTAATGAACTCTTGATGTAGTATAACATTATATTCATGTTTAGATATTTTGGATCCGGTAACAATGTCAAGGAGCTTTATCATAGGACGAATATGATTGTGTTCTAATATATTTTCTTTAAACATTGAACTAAGAGGCGAAAAAACTTTCCACTTGTATTTCTTAAGAATCTCAGGGGTTTCTCGATTTGATTTCACAAATGCTGAGCTCATGTATATTGATGATTGGAGAACATGAATTATATATTCTCTATCATCTTGCGTGTATAATTTTATAGAATCTTGAATAATACCATAAGAGATATCTATGAATAAAAAACAATAATCTCCAAGAGAAAAACAATCAATGAATCTTGCTGCAGCGGTAATAATCAAAGGAACTAGATTCTTGGGCAAGTTTTCATCAATGATATAAGAATATAAGTATTCCATTATTGATAAAGATTGTTCCTCAAGTAAATCAGGGGAACTAATTAGTACATCACTAATTAGTGGAGCTGCAGTTGCAATATTATCTGGAATTCCACTTCTAATATATTCCAATAAGAAGGGGATGAGCTTTAGTACAAATGATTGGGCATTTTCTTTTTGAAGTATTAGAATTGTGCCGATAGTATCAAGTATATCATTAATAACAACTGTTCTATTTCGGAGAATATTAAATAGACTCTCCATTACATTATCTAAAATATCAGTAAAACAGTCTTTAAGCTTGATCGATAGTTCTATGATGCAAGAGCATAAATATGACTGCAATAATTGAGATCGTGCTGTTTCGAGTTCACCAGTATATGTCAGCTCCAGAATCTCCAATAATTTCAATGTGAGCGGAATTAGACTAGAATTTACAAGATCCTCCTCAGGATAACACTTGACAACAGTTATAAAAAGCTGTTTTGATCTAGCAAGGGGGATTTGTTCTAAAAACTCAATTTTATAAAGGAGCTGAATGATATTCTCAATAATGATATCATATTCATTTGACAAAAAAGAATATGATTGAACCAATCTTTTTAAAAAAATACACGAACATGTTGCTGATACAATGTCATCATTGATCAGGTTATAGCATGCATTGAGAAATAATTCTCTTTGATCAGAATATGATTGTCGGTCATAAAACACAAGATCGGCTAATAAACATATAGAATACTCCCTAATCATTCGATTTGAGTCATAACATAGTTTAAAAATTGTTTCGGAAAACATGAGCAAAGCTTTTTTTTCTTCATCATTAGTTGTTTGCTTAATAGAAAAAAGTGATAATATACCAGCAAGTTTCATCTCCCATGACTCTGATTCGATTGTATCTCCAGCAAAAGAAATACATGACCCAACTACACTTCTTGGAGTTATTTCTGCAAATGCTTGAAGGCATGTTTGAGCAGAAAATGCCAAACATTTCGCATTGGGATCGAATCGATCAATTTCTTCTGATGGAACCAAAGATAAATACGACAATAGAACAGGATTCAGTTCTGCGGAAACCTTTTCAATAACTTGATACTTAGGCTCCGATTTGATTGACAGAGATTTAATATATGAAGACTCTTGATGGGCAACAAAAGTCCAAAATTCAATTGCCATGTACCTAATGTCATCCTCCGGTTTTAATAGATCTGATGCTGTCATCATGAAGATCTCCCCCATGTGTTCATTAGCACATCTAATTGGAGATATCTGAAAGCAAAGCGAGAATAACTGATATGAAATGATATGTAATGGATTCGATCCAATCGAGAATATCTGTGATGAAATACTCACAACCTGATCAAGTACCTCATCATTCTCAAAAAACTTTGGATTATAACCCATTAAAGCAACAATGCACTCAGAAGCCTCTATTTTTAAATCATTTAAGGAATTAGTTGTAATAATTGCAATAGCAGATGAGAGGGATAGTATTGATGCCTGGTATTGAAACTCAACACTGAGCTGCATTTTACATAAAAACATCTCTTTGAGGGTCAAAAAAGCACCATATTGGGCATATTTTCCATAATTCTCGGTGTCATTCAATAATGTTTCGAAAAAAATCAAAAAATCATTCCATAAACCTCTTGATATCTCAATCTGAAGTATAGATATAATAGAATGTGCCGAATTTTTCCTGTAAGAATCATTCTTAAACATAAGGCCTTTGAAAAGAGCCCCTTTTGTATTATTTCTGATCTCCTCATCAGATTCAAGCCATATTTGACTAACATTCCGAGACCCATAAACACCATTCGGTTTCAAAATGTTTCCGATTAATATTATTGACTGCAAAATTGCGAATTCTGAACCTTTCTCGTTAATCACAATATTTGAGCACTCATTCAACAAAAGACTTGGATAATTCTTCCTCATTTCATCTATTTTAGAATTTGCAGCCTGTATTGATTGATTATCATGAGATGAAAGAGACTCGAATAAAAAAGATAGATTAGAAATCTCTTCCATTTAACAATATAAGATCAATGATAAAACATCTGGAATCTCAAGAACTTTAAAAAACTAAAATGAGTTATGAAATCTCTGAGCAGGATAGGAGAGAAAGTGATAGTAATGTTCAGCTTGCATTGTTCTGTAAGATATGGTATGGTTGTAATTATGATTTGCTTAACCCAAAAAAGCAATTAGAGTATCAGAACACGTGGAATAATTTCCCTAAAGAATCCAAAGTGATTTTTGAGAAATATTTTAAGGATAAAAACATTGAAGATGACACTTCTGTTAAAACAAAGAGAACAAAGCCCGGAAGAAAAGATCATTCTTCTGATAAAAAGATTAATTCGTATCCTCTTGCCAATCAAGATCAAACAGATGAACATCTTGATAATATTATCAAAAAATTGGATTATTCATTGAAAATTAGCGCATCTGCTCATTTGGCAGATAGAAATTGTTGGGATCACTACCAAAAGAAACTAAAATGATACTTATAATCTAAAAATATCTTTAAATCGTATCTTGTGTGATTTTGAACATTATTTGCGGGTAAAAAGACTGGATCTCCTTTTGAGTTAACTCAATTAGGTCATGAGAATTCTCTCGATCAAATACACCCCAAACTTGCATTATTCTAAGAGCATTTCTTAGTAGTTCAGGTATAGCTTCCATTATATCATGGTCCCCACATTTTGCTAGCTCTATTGATGCACTAAGTATCTTAAACCATATTGACTTCAAAACACTCATTGTATTCAGTGTTGGCAGTAATGATATAAATACGTTCATTGTTGTTTTAAGGATTTGGAGCGATCGAACATACCCAATCTTCGATTTTCTTTGCGGAGTTATAATTGGAAACAGTTGCTGAAAGAAAATATCTTTCCAAAGAGATGAATCTAATTGTGACAATGGTGTGGATGTCAATATTGTCTGTAAATCGCCGAACTTTTCGATTGTTTTTTCCTCTGATTCATTCATACATAGATTGATCGCAGTTTGGATAAGGGGGATCCAGAAATCATCAAATATACAATTTGAAGGCCATTCATTTTGGTTGTTTAGAACTATATTATGGAAATGAGATCCAAACCTGGAAAACTGTTGATCATTTGATCCAATATTAACCAAACTTAAGAGCAATTTAAAGTCTTTTTCGTTACAAAATGAATCAAAATGATGCTCAAAAAAGAAATCCAAACCAGTAATGACAGAATTATAGTTTTCATTAATGAATTGTTTGTCAATTTCGGCAAGAGTACCAAAAGAAGATTTAATATAAGGATGCATTTTGATGTCACACCAGATTTCATCTATCAAAGAAAAATACGAACTAAACACCAAAGAATAAAAAAACTGGGATTGTGAAGATGAATACTGATTCTCAAAAAGCCTCAGAAAATAATCCATTACTTTTTTCCAAACCATTGATAGCCTGGATGAGTTTGTTGAAGCAATTATACATATCATATGAAGACAAAATGCAATATATATGCAATTGGATTCAATATTATACTCCATTGAACCTGAGAGATCAATAAATGCCGAAAAAATGAAACTTATTGAATCGATTGAATACTCAATACTTTGCTTTGGGAATTCTTGAATCTGACTTGTTTTAACGCTTTGTTTGATTTTTTCATACCCTGAATCCAAATTCTCAACAATATTTTTTGGTTTGCTCCTTAATCCAAAAACAGATAAGATTGAGGAAGATTCCTTTTGTTTGGACTTCTGCAACATTCTTGGGCTTAGGATAAAGCTCTTATTCTTCTCGTAAATATTAGTTAGTGAACATATTTCTTCTGATAACGAGTCTAATTGAAACAGGTAGAGAAACAAATCTGCATATGATCTCCAAGAATTCCTGATGGTATTTCCAAAATTTCGAACGATACATGATGAAATATTTAATGCCTCAATAGATTTTGTTGTTGAAAGGTCTATTTGAGCAATCGAAGAAAACTGCTTCAAAATTGTATCGAGTATCTCATGATCATCAATTTGAGAAGAAATTTTTGAAGCAAAAAGAAAGGCAGGTTTCGATAAAGTCTCGTCGAGAATGTTAAAATTAATGATATTTGTGAAGATTGGCTGAGAAACACTCCATACATGATTGAACATACATTTGATCTGATTCTTCGATATAGTTAAATCCTTAGAAAAGAAATCTTGAGACATTCTGTTTTGCTTTTGCATCATTAAGACCCAATATGCAATACTATTGAGTTTATGATCCTCATCAATAGGCACAGAAAACCTTTTTAATGAATGAAATAGAGTTGATAGCATATCCATAGAAAAATCAGTACCTCCATTTTGTCCTTTTAACATTGATAAGAAATCTTCAAGGCACTGTTTTTTGGTGACATTCGAATTATAAAGAGAAGTATGTAGCATCATCCAAGCATATGATAAAACATGAACAGATTCTGCATTTGAAAACCCTTTATCACTATGAGACAAATAAAATCTTTTTGCAAAAGAATCCAAAATTCGATCAACTATTTGGCCTTCTCCTGCGATTTGGAAACTCGAAAGAAATACTCTAATTGACATATCAAAATCAAGCCCAGAAAAATCAAAAAGATTACAATATGATGATAAGGTACTTGATGAAAACAGGGTATTTCTGGCAAAAAATTCTCCGACTGAAGATGAAGCAACTTTTGGTGCTGTAAACATTAATAATGCAAGTTGTTCTGCATTAAACTCCCCTTCATTTGAAAAACTTTTTATAGAACTATTAAATTTATCTGAAAATAAAAGGAGCTCAGAGATTGATTTTTCATATGATTCATCGGGATTTCTCAATAATTGTTCATCGCAAATTGGGTGATTAGAAATCTGATCTAATATTTTAACAATAATCCGAATTGCCAATTGCTGATACTCCGAATTCGATGGGGAACTAGCAAGGATTACTAAGGAATCAATAAGTTTTTCAAACACTTGGGGAAACATATTCTGATTATAAGTCTTTGAAAAGCAATACAATGAGAAGCTAGGTTGATAAACAAAATCGGCAACTATTTCTAAAGCAGATGTAATAAATAGTGATATTGTTGAAGGATTTGTGATGAACTCCAAAACAGTATGAAAACATTTCCCAAAAGGAATGGCATACTCATTCCATTCAAGGGAAAAAACATTAAAAAAGAGCCTAAGTGAGAGTATCAAGTTATCTTTTGATAAACAGTTATTGATTTGCTGATTGAGAATCACACAAGAGCATCCCACTAGAACACACTTATTATCTTTATAGTCCAGTTTTGATATAAAAAGAAGCACATTCAGTGATGTGAAACAAGCAACAACATCATATGACCTTTGAAAACTACTGCATATATAAAACAAAGACACAATGCACTCTTTTTGAAGATCTTTATCATTAGAATTAGAAAAGAGAACCTTTGCTAACTCATTAAATGTATCAATCAGTACTAATGGAACCGAGACAATACCTTTAAGTTGTGATGTTTCTTGAATCATAAATCCCAGCATAGTCTGCTTGGCAAAATATGTTAGTTGCTGTTTCAATCTGTCACCGCACAATACCTGAATGCAACATAGAAGCAAATGAGTAACCCTTGAAGACTCAAATTCAGAAGTGCTCTGGAAACTACAAGAACAAATGCACTTAACTATTTCGTCAATCGTAGATTCGTTGAGATTTGGCAAAACTATCAATAAGGATCTTATCGAGCACAAAGAGTGATATACAAGACTATCTGTTGTAAGTTGATGCAGTATTAGGGCTAAAAATGGGCCAATAATAGTAGTATTATCAAGATCCGAATCCCAAATTGATAATTTGATCGTAGAAAGCTGGCTCTGCGCTTCAGGATACAGTGATTTCTGAGAATACTTGCGTAGCTCAGTTAGAATCCTGTGACATTCCTCTGATACCGCAGAACGAGCAGCAAAATTCATAAATATTTATGGATCTTTAATAAACTTGCGGAGCTGCGCCATTGGAACATAGAGTAAAATAGACCTAAGGATCCATGTGTTTCCCTGCATAGAAAACTGCCACTCTCCTGTTTCAATTGTCACGGTAACAGTTGAGTGTGGGCCGGGAGAATCTCCAACTACTTTGAACAGCTCAGAGCCCGAAAATGAGCACTCAGCTACGCGATATCTAACCGTGTTCAGACCTACATTATTCTCTAGCAAAAATGTCACGTGCAATGTGTCACTTATTGTTAGTGGTAATGGAGGGATATCACTCGTCATTATACCAACCATATTTGGTGCATCAGGGACATTTTTCTTAATTTTTACATCAAAAAACGCATGGGCGCCAAGTTCATTTAGCGAGAGGATCCCGTGCCAGAAGAAGTTTTTCTCTGATGACATTACAATTTACATTAACCGCAACCGTTAATCAGATTCCGCCCCATTCCATTATTACTATGGTATAAATGGAGCATTCTAGGAAATAGGACCTTTTTTACCAGGTTTTCTCGAACCTCAAAGATTGTGAATCGAACGATCAAAGGTTTGAAATTTCTCAGTTTCAGTTCAGGCTATGGTTGAATCCACTCCTAAAGAGGTACCCCATTATATGGACGAGCGCCCTCTTTTATCTCGCACACAAGAGGTTGAAAGGCCACATTTGTTTGGTCAGAAACCTCAGACAATTCGTAACCAGCCATTTATACCACCATCAATTAGTTTTGAAAGACTTGGCTATATTAATTTTGCGAACATTTTATGGACTATATTGGTTGGCTGGTGGCTGTCGTTATCTATATGCGTTTTGGGGCTTCTTTTAGTTGTAACTTTGTTTGGCTTCAAACTTGGATTAAGGTGTTTCAATTTGGCCAAGTATGTTTTGTATCCATTTGGGTACTATGCATATCTTGATGACACTCCAACACCCAATATTGTCGGAAAGCTCTTGTTTTACGTTTTTTCAATAATTGTGTTCATTCCGCTTCTCATGGCGACATTTTTATCATGGGAGCTTATATTTTATATTCCGATGGCTAAATTCTTATGGAAACTATGCACTGTGATGTATTCAAGCATTCACAGATTAAGGTTTGCTCGCTTAAAGCACCATAATCCAAAATCTGGCCGACTCCCTGCAATGCTCACACACAGTGCCGGATCATTTTTCTATTTCAAATTTACCATTTTTAATATGGAAGTTATTTATTTGAACCTTCTTCCACTTGTTGCATTAACATTCTATCTGGGATATTTTGCACACGAGGAGTCACCTTTAAGAGAGGCAGTCACAGGGACTCTCATTTCTATTCTGGCAACCATCCCATGCATGTATGTTATTGGTGTATGTACAGAGATCATCAGCGGAAGATGCGGTCTTGTTTTAGGATCATTGATTAATGCAGGTTCAACAGGTTTGGTTGAATTGATTCTTTTCTATTTTTCCATTCGAAAGGGCCTTGGTGATGTTGTTAGAGCAGCAGTAACTGGAGCTTTTCTCATGAACTTGCTAGTTATTCCTGGGTTGTCAATGCTCGCCGCTGGTATTAAGTGGAAAGAGGTCAAATTGAATAGAAAAGTACAGTCAGTTAGTGGAACATTTTTGTTCTTGGCAATTGTTGCTGTTTTCTTCCCTGCAGTTTTTTATAATATTTATAAGAAATCAGATATAGTTTGTTCATATTGTGACGGAAAGAATGGAGTATTTCATGTCAAATCAACAACTGGACTGAATTGCACAATGTGCTCTTTAACAACACCAGATGACATTACAAAGGATCATGTGTACTCATCAATGGCTAAGCCGTTAATGTATACTACATCAATTTTGATGCCAATTGTATACGGTGTTGGTTTGTTTTTCTCTTTACATACACATAAGTATATTTATGATCAATTCGAAGCCGAGCAGGAGGCAGAAGAAAACCAAGCCTACCTCAATACATACGTTTGTGTAATTATCATTGTAATTTCATGCATTGTTTTCTCTATAGTCTGTGAAGTCCTCACAGACATTATGCCAAAGGCAATTGATAAGCTCAATCTCACCGAAAGATTCGTCGGCCTTGTTTTCTATACCATTGTTCCCGCAATAGCTGAATTTATGAATGCTATTAGATTCGCATTAGAAGGAAACATGGGACTCTCACTTGAAGTCGGAAACCAAGGAGCCATGGTTGTTTCTCTCATCCAAATGCCAGCACTTGTATTAATATCAGCAATACTAGGCTCAGATAATGCAAAGAACTCATTCACCCTTATGTTCGAAATGATCGATGTATTCGCTATCATCATATCAGTCCTCCTTAGGAACTCAATGCTAACAGAAAAATCTATCAACTACTTCACAGGATTCGCTTTCCTAATCATCTTTTTACTAATAGCAGTAGTGTACTATTTCGACCCCTACTAAACTTTCTTTTAATCGTTTTTCATTCAAAAAAATCGGTTAAGTTCGGCCTTTCTGACCAACAATGTCTAAGAGAGAACTAACTCCATCTAAGATTGCCACAACTCTCCACTTAAACAAGCTTACTCACGAAACTCGCCGAAAGAATAGGGCTCAACAAGCTATCAAAGAAATCGTTAAAGCCGGCCAGAAAATTATGCAAACTGAGGACGTTAAGATTGATCAAGAGCTTAACTCAAGAATCTGGTACCGTGGTCGCAACAACGCTCCAGTTCGCGTTCGTGTTGTTTTCGAGAGAAAAGCCGACGCCGATCAAGCTGGAAAAATGATCACTGTTGCATCATATCAGAATGTTCCAACATTCAGTGGCCTCATGACCGAAAAGATAATTGACCAGTAAAGCATCATATCATATGATATTATAATGGAATGGTTTCTGTGATTTTGATTATTCTCTCTTTCGATCTCAAGTTTTCAAGCAATTTTTGAGCTAATACATACTCGTTCAATAAGTCACCTTCTATTTGATACGCTTCTATAGCCATAATTACGTTCAAGAGCTTCTTGGGATCTGCCATCCTTGAGATCCACAGGTTTTCAATCAACCCAGAAACCCACATTCTGACGAACTGCCCAATAGTGATGATTATGAAGGCATACAAACCAAGAATACCTCCTGTTGTCGAAAGAATAGAACTAATAATGGCATCAAATGAAGGCTGACTCCAAACAACCATTCTTACTGATTTAGGATCATCAAATAAAAAGGGTATCTTGAAATTAGATGATTCTATTATCTTCATATCCCATGATAAAACACTCCTTTGAGATCTGGTCAAAGTGAATGATACGTCCATTAGATAATCTGATATATATCCTGCTGTCTTCTCTAAGGGAACATAAATAAATGATGGAATAAGCTTCGGAATATGGATTGTATAGTTTCCTTGCATTGTTGGATTCAATGTGAAATTCAGTGCTTCAATAAGGGCCTGTGCCTCGATTTGCGATATTGGATCTGAAAACCTGTTGATGACCACTGTATCTACTTTATTACTTGTTGTACTGTTGGCGAATTGTAATGTTAATTGAATATAGGGAACAAAAGATGTACCATTCGATGTTATTGCGTCCCTTGCAGCCAAGTCAGAAATATCCCAAGAAGATGAAGAACTAAATGGCATTGAAAGCAACTGCATTTGATTTACAGGCGATCCAAAGAATGTTCGAAGATTCTCGTTCTTAGTTTCACTTAAAACTTCCAAGTGATTAGTGGTAATAGTATTCTCCATTGGATTTGATCTTCTAACATAGAAGTCAGGCAAACCAATAATTCCTGATGATATAGAAAAAGCTTTGACAGGATTAGGCAAAGATATACCTTGAGAATTCATCATCAGCATAATAGGAATAAACAACAAAGAGCTCATAATAAGCAGGAAAATAAAACCAGTTTTGTGGCTCTTCTTCTCCCTTTTATTTGGGAACAATTCAGATGAAGATGATTGGGATTCAAGATTTAGACGCAATTGATTAATTGTTATATAATCAAACAAAGAAACCGATGTATCAATAGCTATCCATCTGATAACGGATATAAACTCGAAAATAAATGGAACAACTAAGATAATTTGGTTCATTATATATATTACAAAAGGTTTTTCATTTCGAGAATTTGGAGGATTATGATTGAATCCAATTGACAATTGAACTGCAATAGTAAAAAGAGATAAAACCCTTGTCAATACAAAAACTTTGTAAGAAGTAAATTGATAGCATTGACTCAAAGAATCAAATGGAATAATATATAAAACATATGTGAAAATTGATAAAAGGCCCATAACAGTACCCAATGTCAAATATTTTGGTGATTGTGAGAGGATAAAAACCTGAGTCATTACCATAAATGCAAATAAAACAATTAATAGAAAAACAAAAGTGGGGGTGACTGATGTGGAACCATGAACTATGTTAAAAAGAGCGCCAGATTTTGACCAATCCGAATAATCAAACAGAGCTATGATGAATGAAACCATATCAATACTAAAAACGATCTCTCTGATTGGTATTACTTTGGGAGACGTCATAGAGAATCTAGAAAACAATTTCTCAATGAATGTACTTCCCTCAGATTTATATAATGGGTTAGGATGAATCTGGGAATTTATTATTGACAATAATGATAAGATTAAAATAATAATATCATAGGATATCATACTTTTGGAGTCTCCAATTCCAAACAGTACAAAAAGTTTCACTTTTCTTTGATTCTCTGTAACGCTGAAGGATCCATCGTAAATAACTTTCGATATATAGGGAAGAGATAATAAAAACCTTATTATAAGCACAATAGAAGAATAGTAGAAATTATAAACCCTAGAGTCAATTTTGAATGAAATTGATAAAACAGTTATAATAAGCCATACGAATCCTATTATCGACTGCTGATAATACACATAAAGCAATGTGAAGCAATTAAACATAATTGATGGTAATTGCCTTGAGAGAACTCCTAGGGAATGACAAAATATTGACCATCGTGGCTGTTCATTGTTTTTCATATGCTCAAAATGCTTTAATACTTGAAAATTCTTGATAAAAGAAATAGGAAGAGAATTATAAAGCCCATGATACTCTTCTGGCATAAGAAATGCATTTGAATTTTCAAAATCAACGAGAATTTTTGTTACCATTTCTTTAACTTTAATAAATAGAGGAGTTGAAACGCCTCCTTCCAAATTGATATCAGTCATTAGTAGCATTGCACCATTAATAAAGTCAACAATCCAATTTGCTATTGTCACAAAGACAATTATAAGGTATTTAATGATTACCCTTGCTATTGATTCGCTATTCTCGGATTCAAATTCATTTTCATTAAATTGGTATTGAGAAGGCGAAGATGACATTGAAGTAGAGTTAAATAGAAGAGTTTCAAAATCTGCTTTCAAGTTATTAACTGTTTTTGAGAAATATAACTGTGAGAATCTAGTATCTAGCTCAGTTATTTCAGAAATAATGACTTGTCTTCTTCCCCTATATTCTATACGCTTATTTTCTCTCTCTTGAACTTCAAGATAATCATTACTCTTCATGAGAATTACAAGCAAAAACTCGAGAGAGAAAATGGCTATCCAACTTACATTTGTTTTTGAGTCTAAACCAAAAATTGTATCAATTGCAGTAGTACTTTGAACAAAAACAAGTGGACATAATCGTGTCGATTTCAAAACAATTTCAGCATAAGATAAAACAAGACAATACCACATTCCTTTGGTAAAGGGTTTTTGGTTAGATATAGACTTCCCAATAATAAAAACAACTAATATTGAATGAACTAGGTGTGAAAAATCATAACTAGAAAATGAAATGGCTATAATTATGCAAGATATAATGCTAAAACCATGAGCAGTAAAAAAGGATTTGCCAAACGAAACATGCTCACCAATTCCGAATTCAAAATATAAGCTGAAAAAGAAAATGCATAGGAAATATAGAACCAGATCGGATATAGAAATTTTTGTGAGCAAAAAGTAATCAGAATATTTCGAAGACTGAGAAAACTTCACTATTCGAAAAGTAAAAATATAGGCAAAAATGAGGGTCATAATTGCGCTGATTGAGGCACCAGATCCTTTCGACATCATTGGAGATAATAGCAACACTAGCATAAGAAGTGCAGCAACAATTGCCAAAGATGATTGTGAATATAATGATAAAACTGTGAAAAATACTTGAACTACTACTATTAAATTCTTTCTGATTAACTGGGCTATATATGATATATATTTATTTATTGGAATTTCATCGCTTTGTGATTTCCCATGAGCAAATGCTGAAACAGAAACAAGAATATTCATTAATCTTTGAATTGGGATGTCAATATCTGGTCCAATCAGTTCTAATAAATCGCTCAAACTTTTATGTAAGTTAAACATATGAGAAGCGATTTGGGTTAAAACAACAACAACAAATAATCCAAACAAAAATGTATTAAATTTAGTTCCCAGATAGTTAAAAAGTTTTAGAAACGAAAGCATAACACAAATAACTGAACATATAATAGTAATACCTTTTGATGTCACAATGCATGCAAAAATGGATGCCCAGAACAAATAGAATGACATCCGGTAAATAATTGAAAGAGATTGACTAATAATACGATTGATTAACTGATTTGATCCAATTAGATTTGCGGAATTAATATAGAATCTGGCTCGTATTGAGAGGCTTAATAAATATATAATTATATATATAGATAATTCATGGATTTGATTTTGAATATTAATATCAGCGAGACCGAATATTTTCTTAATCAAAGAGGAACCAATGTATTTTTGCATTTCAGAATAATTCATTACCTGAAGAAAAATTATCTGAAATGATGATACAACTCCAATAATCAATGTAAAAGTGTTTCTTTGTTCCCCAAAGAACAGATACATAACCATGAAGATAAAATAAATAAGAGAAAAGGCAGAGTTATTTGCAAACACTAAAATTAAACATAAGATTATAAAAAGACCAATTAGTTTGATAAGATGAAGAAATGCTTGAGTAGGGGGGACGAAAAATTGTTTTCCTAAAACTCCAAGAACAAAAACCATAAGAAAAGGCCAAGAATCTTCGATAGGCGAGGTTGATTTATTGGAATTAATTAATAACCAGGTAAGAACAAATTTGTGGCTACGCATATTATTAAATAAATGGATTATGGCTCCAATTAATGACAGAAGCATCGATATATTCCATGTGGTGTTATTAAATGCTCCAAATCCTATCATAATTATCAAAAAAGCAAACAAGACTCCAATCGATATTGAAGGATACTTTGATGAAAAACAGGTAATCGAAATTCCAAATGAATATACAATCACAATTGACAACAAAGAAAAAACATAGGAAACAACACTTTCATTATTCAAAGATTTAACAACACTGTGTTCAGATTGATTGGAAAAAACTAAACTTGCCAGAGATGAAGAAATAAAAAGAACGAGCCTATATGTATCATTTGATTTAGAAATTGTTTGGAAAAATGGAAAAAGAGAGAAATGAATTCCAGTTATCAGGGTTATTAATGCATGAATGAATAATGCATATTTTCGCTGAATACTAGTGCTTAAGAATGAAGATAGGCTTGCTAATACAAAACAAGAGAAAGAATACCAATTAAGATCAAATAGACAAAACAAACCAGCATAAATCAAGACCGAATAAGGTCCAAGGAGATACAAAACAACAGAGGGGCTTTGATGAGATACCAACCGAACAGTGGATACATGATTTCCAAGATTAGCTCCTAAAAATACACATGCCATATAGCCGTTGAAAAAAACTAATGCTACAATAGACCAATTTGGAACAACAGTAGATTTGACAGCTGTTCCAAATTTTGTGTTAGAAAAGACGAGGAAAATAGTCAATGAAACTAAATATAGCATCCAGAAAACCTTGGTAATCCCAGCTGATAATGGTTTGTGGTATAGAATGATCATCAAACACAATATATAAAACAAAATGGTAATAAATATAAACTCTTTCTTAAGGAAAACAGATGATATTATTGATAGTGATAGCAAGAAGAAAACTCGGTAAACCCATGATATCTTCCCTTGAACAGATTTTTTGGCTCTAGTATACCATTCTACTGGAATCGAAGTTCTTAACAATATAAAAACTAGACTAACAATGATACTAATTATTTGATGTGTGAAATATATTGGAATGTTGTCTTCTAATGATGAATCACACACCAAGTCCATGTCTTTTGTAAATGAGGGGAGTTTCAATGATCCTCCATTTTTGAATAATATTATAAAGAATGTTTGAAGAGCTACATAAATTGAAGAATAGACTAGGGACATAACAATAATTAGAGATGGCATTCTGTTTGAATCAAAGGAAAAATCGTTAAGTTTGTTCGTGAAAATAGAATAAAGAATCATAAAAAAGTAATTTACCATGATACTCCAAAAACTAGAGTATACAGTTGATATTCCCCAAAGTATTGGAAATATCAAATCAAATAAAACTACATACTTCTTTCTATGTTTCGAAATACTAGATTCGGTTCCATCCACAAGACTATTGTTCAGTGGACTCCTATGTTCTGTTTCATTCATAAGATTAATAGTGTAAAAAAATGTAAGAGTGTCGCTTTATCTGCCCTGTTGACGAATAGGAGCACATTTGATGATTTCATCGACTCTAAGAATCTGCTCAGCAGCTTCAGATGCAGATATAACTACCTGAAGCTTAACCTTGAAGCTCTCAGTAATTCCTAAAACGGCAATATCGCCAATTCCCCTATTGATAATATCAAGACCGTATGTCTTCTGTCCTTTAGCATGAGCTGCACGAATACTAGCTACGATTTCTGGAGCATCTAAACCTGCGTTGGAAGCAATAATCATTGGAATTTGTCTTAAAGCGCGAGCGAAGGCTTCCATAGCAAGGGCGATCTTACCAGGGGTCTTTCTAGCTTCTTCATCAACAGCATCAGCCATTAAAACTTCAGAGCAGCCAGCACCATAAACAGTGCGCTTTTCTCCCATCATTGAAGCAATAACGCAAAGGGCATCATGCATAGCACGTTCAGATTCATCAAGAATTTGATTTGTGGCTCCACGAAGAACAATTGTTGATGTGGCTGGTTCGTGGCATCCAGTGAATCTTAATAGTGTATCTTCACCAATCATAATTTCTTCAACAGTCTTAGCATAACCAAGTTTAATTGATCCAGGTGCATCAAATGTAGAAACAATATCGCCACCAGTAACAAGAGCAAGTCTCTCGACACCAGCAAAATCAGCATGTTCAACAGAGTTGATTCCATGCTCAGTGAAGTATTGCTCAGGAAGATTGTATATAAGTTGGCGGTTCACAAATAATGTAGGTTTGTGAGCTGCTATCTTTTCGCACTTAGCAATCATCTTCTTTCTTTCAGCAGCTTCAATTTGTGCTAATTGATCTGGAGAATCGGTTTCAATTTTAGCACCATTGATTTTAATCTTATCTGTATCCATAGGTGTATTAGCAATTAAAATCTTAGCATCTTCAATTTTGGTTGGTTGACCAATTCCAAACTCGCACTTGAGAATCAATCCGTCAACAAGTTCAGAATCACGAAGGGCACCGCCAGAAATCTTAATGATAGAAATGGCATCGATTCTTGATGGATCATTAAGCCTCTCAACAGCCTTGACAGCGATTTCAGCAAATAAGTCACGCTCCATAGCCAATACTTTGGAGTTAAGGGTTGTACAAGCAACATTAACTAAATCCTTCCTAAATGCATCAGAATCAGAGGAATGGTTTTGGGAAGAATTTTCAAGAGCCTTGGTGGCTATGGTTGTAGCCTCTCTAAAGCCTTGAATGATTGTCTGAGGATGAATCCCTTGGTTGATAAGGGCTTCTGCCTCGTGTAAGAGCTGTCCAGCCAAAACGGCAACAGATGTGGTTCCATCACCGACTTCAGCATCTTGGGCTTGAGAAAGCTCGACAATCAAACGAGCAGCTGGGTTGTCAATAACAATAGACTTAAGAATAGTAGCTCCATCGTTTGTAACGCTGATACTATTCATATTTGAGAGAGATTGAAGAATCTTATCCATACCTTTAGGTCCAAGTGTGGTTTTAACAAGATCGCAAATTGCCATAGCGCCGGTAAAAGCAGACATACGGGCCATATCACCACGCTCTTCATCAGCAGAGCTATTTAATAGTTCAACACCTGAGTTTTTCATGAGTGGCCAAAGAAAAAGTGACAGATAAAGTAAACGAATGTCTTCCCAATATTGATATATTTACAAAAAACCGTTTATTATTAAGTAGCCTGATTAGACGAATCTTGTTCTTTTAGGCTTTATGATATAAACTACATAAAGAGTAGCTTTGAAAACATAGTAAACCAATGTAAATACAAGTATGAGTAAAAATCCTGCTAAGGATGGATGCTTGTCACCATAAATGATAAACCGGCATATAAGAGGAGGTTTCATTATAGAAACCTCAAGTAAGCCATATTCATTTTCAAAAACATTGTATGTTTTGAAAAGATGTGTTATATTAATATCTGGAATTTGAAGTAATAATGATTCCGTTGACACCTGTGGTGTGTGGAAAATGCATGAAGAGTACTCATTGCTAATTATTCTGATGGCCTTTAAAGCTAAGTAAGTTTCGGAAGATATTGAATCGTCAATACACTGATCTCCTTCTGCATGAAAACCAGAGCGGCATGTAAATGAGAACAGGCTGCAAATGGCATGTTCTGGGCATGGAAAATGCCGAGCTCGCGCCAAAATCGCCGACGAAAACAAAACTAGTATTGAGCCAAAAAATATCAACAAAGAAGATAAATCATCACGTACTCCATGAGTTGATAAACTACTACTCGAAAAAGAATTCAGCAATCTGGGGGTGCTCTGTGTTTGAGTGGAAACGGGCGAATACTGCGAAACTGAAGAATTTGGAGGAACTTTGGGGAATAAAAACGATTGCTTTGGCATTGAAACAATAGTTTGGCTAATGGTCTCGCTTCCTTTGTATAAACTCTCTTGATCTGGGTTTTCAATCGAGTCATTTCTCGAATAGAGTCGATTTTCAAATCTCTCTTCAATATAATTATCGATTTTTTCGGAGTTTGATGGATTTTCTGGATAAATATCTGGAAATTGCTCAACATAATCTGCTTCTTCAATGAGCATTGACTCTTTTACAATTTCAAAATCATCATTAATATCCCTAACAATCATTTTGGAACTTTTGAATGGTATTAAATGAGGAGAATTGATTTTGTTTTTAATAAGAGCAATCAATTCATCTCGATCAAGATTGTCTGGATATGAGGCTTCAAGTTCTTTCAAAATCAATTTTAAATTGGAAATGGAATTATTATTCAAATTCTCCCAATCGGGAGGGGACTCAATTGAACTTCTTGTGTACCTTTTCATAAAATCTAACGATTATATAAATTTATAAAATCTATTATGAATATCCCTCTTGGGACTCAAGATAGTCCATGTATGCTTGTTCTTCTCTCTGTCTTTTAATTTCAGGATCATCGCAATAGTTTAGATAACCCAAACACTGTTTGGCGCCACAGTAACATCTTTCTCTCTTGTCTTTATCTTCAAATTCCATCAAGTAGTTGAATGTAATTTCGTCATGAGGTTTAATATTCCGGATTGCATAAAAAGATATTGCCTGCGTTTTTCCAACATTTACAATTTTGGCTCTACAGTTTGGATGACAACTGTGGTTCAAAAATCTTGCCTTGTTCCCTTTCATTGTAGCATCAATAATGAGATCACCAGATATCCTGAAAAGATACATATGCGGGAATCCCATTTTAATATATCTATCTTCTCTGATATCAGCAACCCTTGATCTTAATAGTTCACCATTATACTCACAAATAAAAGAGTCTGCAGATATTGTTTCAAGAGCAAAAAGTCCATATCCTTGAATCGTTGATTTCTCAAAATAAACCCTTTTTCCGCTAAACCCTCTTGACATACCTGAAAGTGATCTTAACTGGAGTACAGGTTTGGATATTGAATGGAATTGAGCCTGTCTGAGTTTGATACCACTATCTCTAGCCACAACAAGGGGTTGTAATCTAGCTCGAGCATAAGGCCTCAGATATTCTCTTTTATGTTTTTCTTTAATTGGTTTTATTGAAGATAGTCTCGAACAAGGTCCATCTAACTGTGGCTGTTTCAAGTTTTCTATTGGATCAGTTATTTCATACATTTGTTCTAGTATGGTTTTTGTGTATTTTTCACCATCTTCAGAAAGAAGTTGCTTTTTCCTTTCTTTTGAAGCTTTCTTCATCCTACTAATAATGGCAAAGTTAGATGATGGCTGGGAAAGATAGAAAGATACAGGGTTCTTAGATAAATAAAAGTGAATTAACTTACCCAATGGCTGTTCTTGATTAACTACAGGTTTCCTCTGGATCATCCGACTTGGTACAATAACATCATTGAAAAACCTAGCTCTTCTCAAAATGTGAACATATAAATCTTGAATGAGCATTTGATTACAATCATTTATACAGGCTTCAATTAATTTTTCCTTGATTATTTGATATACTTCTTCTCTTATCTTTGCTGCATTCACAGCTTCGGTAACATATGTGTATGACAAGCCAGCTTTACCATCATTGAAAGCAGAATAAAGGTCATTGATTGAGGCCATATGGTGGTGATAAGTTATTACACGATCCTCTTGTTGGATAAACTTACATCTAAATGGTTTGAAGAAGTTTTCAATATCTTTAGGTTTATCAAACTTGTGTACAATTAAACATCTAGGTGGATCAAATCTTGTATTGATATCATTTTCCCTCTCTTGATACAATGGAAGAACAATTTCTGGGGGAACCAGCTTGGGTTTGTAATGTTGAATTCTGTCATTGAAAAGCCGCATTCGCTTCATCCTTGCCTTTCCTTGAACAGCCATTGTGTGATGAGAAAACTCAATAGAAACACTAGAATAACTAAGTCGCTGGCATCTCGTTATATTACCGGAGCTCTCTAAGAATCTGGTGAGGAATTTTTCCAAGATAAACTTATCCGATGTCACATACATAGTTTTATTCCCATCTATTGTTGCCTGAAGATGGGATGGATTAAATGTTGGCGGGGATCTTACAACAGGCTTAATCAAATCTTCTGGTATTCTGAAACCACTATATCTCTGAATCTTGTTAGTTTCTTCAATAAGATTTTTATTTTCGGGATCTTCGTATCCTTTATTCGGGACGCCTTGAGATTGAACAAATGAAGATGGAGATTTGGCTTCATCTGTTTTATTCTGAGATGTTGCATATACAAAAAGAGTCGCTGGTTTCTGCGCTGGTTGAGAAGTGACTTCCCTGTTTTGGCTTCTATCATCAAAATCTCTAAAAGAATTCCTATTTCCAAATCTATTTTGAGGTTGGCTATCAAAGTCATTTCTCTGGTATGAATTGCGATTATTATCGAATCTTGAATCAGGATAATAGTTCTGAGAAAATGATTTATCTGGAAAACTTCGATCATTAAAGCGATTTGGCCCTCCGAAATCACCATTTCGCCAATTATCAGAATAATCATTTCGATATGGTCGATTATCTACAATGAAAGGTTTTCTATTTCCTTGAAATTGATTATTACCACCATTTCTTCCTTGATCAAAGTCGTTAAACCGGTTATTTGGTCGAAATCTCCTATTATCTCGAAAATTACTTTGAGAATCATTATCCCACCTCCTCCTATCATCATATAACCTATTTCCACTATCTTCATCTTGGTTGCTGTAATTTTCTTTTTGTTTCAGACTATCATTATCCTCATTTTTCATTTTCTAACAACGATTATTTCCAAAATGCTTTATTAACTTTCCCTTAATAATACACCCTGTTAGTGGTAGAACCGAATAAATGCATGAATAAAAACATTATAGAGATACTGAGAATGGAGTTTACAAAATGTGCCATCTTTACATGGGTAGGTTCTTTGCTCTTTTTGAAGCCTTTTCATCAGCATTTATATGTTTTGCTTGTCTTATTTTTGTTTATATATTTAATTATGTAAATAGCCCTGAATGGGTCACCAAAGACAGTATTATTACCAATCAGCCATTAAAGGATCACGTGTGGGCCACGTATTATTCATATTTCAAAGATAATTCTGATAGTAACATATGGAATTTTTGGAATTTGTCAAATTCGACAATTTCTGTTTCATTCAGTCCAATGATATCACCAAAAAATGGGTTGTATAACAGCACCAACAAAGCTGCTTTAATTTCCCATTTTGATCAACTAACATATGCTGGAATAAAGGGAATAATTATTCCATGGATTGGACTAAGCAGGCTTTCATCTGACGCTTCAAGCTTTTTGGATTTACATATTAAAGAACTATTAAACACAGCTAAGGATTATCAGATTAAAATTGGAATTATAATTCCAAAATATGAAGGGAGAACATGGAATTCTATCTTTCAAGATATTGAATCTTTCAAGTCCAAATTTATCACATATAGAAATATGCTAAGATTTCAAAAAAGACCAGTTGTAATAATTGAAGATTCTCATGAATTACCAAATACTTTGACATATCTTCAAAAAGTTCGAAGATCCCGTAACGATTGCTTTTTTATTGGATCTTCACACGAAGAATCTGATTTGCTTAATGGAATAGAAGACGGATTTGATGCAATGACATCAGTTAGTATTACTGATTCTGACTCATGGGCATCAAAATCCTCAAATTGGAGACAAATTGTTGAAACATTTGCGGAAAGGGGAGCCTCATTAATACCATCAATTTCACCTGTATCAAATGACAATAATAGGAATGGAGGAAAGTTCTATCAGACAACATGGGAAAAGGCAATTGAGTCACAAGCTCACATCTTTTTGATTAATTCATTCAATAATTGGTTTGAAAATACTTCGATAGAATTTGCTAAATCCGGAGAAAAGAGCCAATTGTCTATTAATAACTGGGCCGAGAATAATTCCACTGCGTTTATTGATATATCAAAAACCAACATTTTGAAGGTGAAAGGACAGAAGAAGTAGATTTCTTTGTAAATATCTGAGGTTATCGTTATCGATTATTTTGTAAATACCCGCGGTTTGACGATTATCAGCCGCCATATTTGACCAATGCATTCGAAAAAGAAAACCCAGGACAAAGGGGATTTCAGCCAGGAGAAAATTGACAATACTGTTGCATTCGTATTGTGTCATCCGTTTGATAGTTGTTTGGCTCCGATTATCGGAGAACTCCCCCCTTGTTTGTTTCCTGTTTGCAACTCGCCAGTTTTATTATATGTTTTAAACTGGCTCAGTGTTAATGAAATAAGCAAAATTTATATCCTATGTCGTTCAGCTGATAAGAAAGTAATCAGTAAGGTTACAAATGAATGTGCTCAAAGAATGCTTATGGAAAATATTAAAATTGTTGATACAGATGAGAGTATATACAATATGGGCGATTGTTTTAGATTTATTGATAAATGGAATCAACAATATAATGAGTTTCAAACGTGTATTGTTGTTCCTGGAACTCTTATCACTAATGTGCAACTTAAAACTGTTTTAGAAGAACATAAGAAGCGAGGAGGCTATAAAAAGGAAGATTTGCAACCAGTTTTAACAACTGTTTTCACTCAATCATCTACTGATGGATACACAATCGTTGAGAACTCTGACTCCATGATTTTGAAGCTTCAGCCATCATCTGATTTTGAATTCGGTGTTTCTCCATTACCTCTCATGATAGAGCCTTCTTACTTTAAGCATAATAAACAAATTAGGGTGAGAAGCTGTTTGAAAGATGCCCAGATTTATGTGTGCTCAGCTCAATTGTTTTTAGATTTTGGTGAATCTTTTGACTGGAAAACTGTCGCCGATGACTGTATTCCGACTCAAATCAGGCTTCTTGACTTAACCCGCCATATTTCTCATCTATCATATAAACCTGATGCATACGCACAAACAATTGATGATTTACCATCTTACATAAATGCTTCATTAGCTGTTATTCGCAGATGGCTTTATCCTGTAACAGTAGAAATGAATTTCTTTGCTCCTCAAGTAACTGATTCTGTTTTGACTTTTGATATGGATGACGTTGATGAATCATGCAAATGCCAGTTTGTGAGCGATTCTCCCCTTCCAGATGAAAGCACTGAGTATCGCCTTAAGAGAGATCTTGTTTATCTTTATGCAAACGTATTTCCATCGCTTACAGCCAAAATTGGGCATTCAGTTGTTATTGGCAACGGTACTGAACTAAAGGACGATTGCATTGTCCGAAATTCTGTAATAGGAAGCTGCTGTACTATTGGGAAAGGAGCGATAATCGAGAATTGCATCATTTGGGATAGAGTTAATATTGGCGATGGTGTTCATATGAAACATTGTATTGTTGCATCCGATGTTGATGTTAAAGATGGTATTACTATATCGTTTGGATGTGTCATATCATTCCAGTGTGTTGTTGATAGCGATCTTCCTCCATGTAGGAGACTTACAACCCAACCAGGCCTTTACCCGGATGGTCTTTTCCATTCAAATGATCCAATGGGTACTGAATCCCTATATCCTTGGCTTGATGCTTATATAGAATCCAAAGAAGAGGTCTATCCTCAGAACAATCAAAACACTCATGAGTTCTTTGTTGAACCAAAACAAGACCTTCCACAACTCAGACTATGGTTTGAATTGTCACACTCTGATTTCCCAATTGATTTAGATGACGTTTTTAACGAGCAATCAGCACAAATTATTGAGTTTGACGAAGATGGCAAGGATGATATGGAACCTGAGGGTTCAGAAGATGACAATTTTGTTCAATTAGATGCAGAATATCAGGCTTCTGCTAAAGCACTGTTCACAGCAATAATGGAAAGTGAAAAAATTGATATTAACCAATTCCGAACAGAATTCATCGCACTCAAGAATACCAAAAATGCATCGCATCTTGATTGCGCGACAGCAATTATCCTTGCAGTTTGCGAGCATTATGATCCAAGTGAAATCGAAGGAGCATTAGATACATTTGTCCAGTTTTTATATGATTTCTTGCAAGATAGAGAAGACCAAGAAGACTTTCTCTTTTGGTGGCAGGGTTATTGCGCCAAAGATGTTTCCAACAAAGATATGTACATTTCTGTCCTTAAGAAGCTAATCGATGATGATATAGTGGAAGAGGCATCTGTTGAAAGTTGGAAAGAACAACAAGATGACTGCACAGAAAGACAGAAGGCTCTGTTCGAAGCCTATATAGATTCTAACTAAAATTTCCTTCACTCCTCACTTTTAATATGATTGACACTGTATTCGCGTGTTCTACAACCAAGCCCAAAGTTGTATCACAGGCTCTTCTTGCTATTTTGTGGAAAGAACAAGAGGATCAGTATTTTTCTGCCATTGTTGACAATAACGGGATTGTGATCATTACTGAGGATTGTTCTTCAATTGAAGCCAGTGTATTATTGAGTTCGAGGATGTTTAATACATTTAATTTTTATAAAAATGAGCCTTTCATATTCAGGGCTAATCTTTCTCAATTGATTAAATGCGTTTCCCTGTTTTCTGAAACGGCTTCAAACATGGAAATTAAAGCCACCAGCGAGACAGAAATCATCATAGATATATTTGATACGTTTTCAACAACGACATGCAAAGTTCGCACTCATTTTTCACAAAAAATCGAACAGAATTTATCAGATTCCTTTAAATCAGCGAACTCCCCTGATGTAGCCTCTTTCATTGTTCCTTCTGCTAGAATTAAAGAGCTATTCGTAATACCCGAAGCATCACATCGCAATTCTATTCCACTTACTATTAGCATTAACAACAATCATGTATTCGAAATCAAAGCAGAGGGATCATATGGAAAAGTTCAATCATCAGTAGATCTTGACCAGTTTAAAGTGATGAATGCAAAGTATAATATGTATGAACCATTTTCCGCATCATACCACATTAATTCGCTTTTACCTGCAATCAAAGCAATGTCCACATCTCTTGATACCGATTTCACATTTAAGGGGAACGGATTACTGATGATCAAGCAGGCTTTCTCTAAACCAAATGGAGGATTTGTTGAAACAGCAGTAGAATTCATCATTGCGCCTGTTAAAGAGCAGGACTAGAATATCCGGTTTATACAAGTAAATGAAATCTTCGCCACAGGACTCTTTTGTTTCTTCTCTTGAAAAAGACTTAAAATCACAAAAACCCTTCGATTCTCAGTTTGTTCAGGCTAAAGTCAATGAAAGGATTGTTTCTTTTGAGAAAGACCTTAAAGAAAAATCAAAAAGTTTATTATTGAAAATGCATGAGTGGAAAGAAGGGATTGGTGTGATGGATTGTGAAATTGATGAAATAATTGGAATGATCAATCGAATTAAGACAGAATCCGGAGAAAAATTAATTGGACCAATATTGCAAGCCGGGTCTACTCCAAGTCCAACAATTTCGAAGGAAGTTGTTTTTAATGATGCTAAATTTGAAATGCCACAGTATCCGAATGATATCAACTTTTTTGTTCTCGAGAGTGTTGGGCATCACATTAACGATGTAACAGGAAATGCAAAAGGGCTACCACCTTTAATCACTGCAATCCCACCTGGTCAGACTGCGCCTAAATTTTGGAGCTCTCCCAATGATTTTGTTTTTCCTGAGTTTTCTTATGCATTAAACGCGGACGAAAAATGTTTCGAAACATCATTTTCTAACTTTTTCAAGTTTGATCCTATCCCAATTCATGTAAAAGTCAGTAGAAAACCCTAGCAAAAGTAAATAACATGAGTTTTTTTAATGTTGTTTTATACTATTTGTTCCAAATCATCCTTCTTTGTTATTTTAAAAACTAAATGATACTCTTATCTTTTTATTCCAAGAATGGCGTTTTCCCTTAATTATCATTTGCATGTCAGTTCAATGGTTGACAAGGTATTGCATAACACTTTTATGTCCCCTATGAGCTGAAAATCAATTTATTTTGTCCTTTTCATTAATGTCAGCTCCATGATTCACAAGAAACTCATTTGTACTAAGTTGCCCGTTTTATGCTGACAATAGAAGAGGAGTCCACATGTTTATTATTGTTCAACAGTATTATCTTTGACCTTCGCATCTTCTTTATTCCAGACAAGATATTTGAAACCACTTAGTTACCAATTTTAGGCTGACCAATATAAAAGATATCTTCTTATGAAACTTCCAATCATTGCTTGAATTGTCAACTGAGTTTGGATCTCTTCCATTTTCTCAAAGATATTTATGCTTGATATCTTTTGCAGCTTCAAAAATATCATCCGCAAAACCAGGAGGTTTAATTAACATCCAATTTCCAATCGCTTCATACTCTTCATGTTACTTCCTTTCTATTCATTAAGATTTCTCTCCCTTGATTTTCTAGTTTAAAATTCATATCATAAATTGTTTTGGTTAAATCTGCTTTTGTGATTTCCAAATCATCAAGTTCTTCACTGAAATTGTTTAAAATGTATCAGCATCACCAGATAAATTTCCCAAAATATCCCCATAAGCTCTTGAAGCTCACTAATATCTCGAACTGATTTTAAATGAATCATATATGGTAAAATGGCTTTGATAATCTTTTTGGAGTTGGAAAACCTGAAAATGGTCTTCATAATTACTAGGAATAGTCCCATTTCTCAAAAATTGGACTCGAAAATGACTTGCTTTGTTAATCATAGAGGACTTTTAGAAATTGATGATGATTTAAATTTTGTCTAGGCTTGGGTGCTCGAGCATGCTCGAGCAAATTTTACAAATGCTCGATCAAAGTTTGAAGACTCTGTTCCAAATTTATTAAGGCTTAATTCATACGAAGAAGAAGAGTCTTTTTTAATTGAATGTTATCTTAATGAGAAAAAATGTGATATAGAGAGTGTTTTTACATTCATG
>Ga0074193_1001180_pt1 | contig 34578 bp, 27 predicted proteins | sample EPASupsiteHSE605_FD_64523 | JGI IMG/M metagenome (GOLD analysis project Ga0074193, IMG submission 64523) | Bioremediated contaminated groundwater from EPA Superfund site, New Mexico - Sample HSE6-05 | ecosystem: Environmental > Aquatic > Deep subsurface > Groundwater > Contaminated ... | reverse complement strand
CATCACCACTAACGATAACATATTTTCTCATCTTATCTAATAATGGTTTATTATTCTCACCTATTAATTCTTTACTTGGTATCTTCTTCAATATATCCAAAGCTTCTTTAAATGATTTTTCTTTATCTAATTGATAAACTGTCTCATCATTAATTTCCACTTTCTTTCTCATCTTATTAAACAATTTCACATACTTATCATAATACTCTTCTTTCTCTCCATCTCGAATAGGAAACATAAAACCATCAAAAAATTTCTCAAATGATTTAAAGTTATCATATTCAACACTAAATGCAATATATTCATTTAAGGTATACTCTTTCCAACTCTCAAATCGTTTTAAATAACCATCATAAATCTTTTTAATATCTCTACTATCTAAACCTTTTCCCAACCTATTCATTTCATCAAAAGTAATGAACACACTATTACCAAATGCTTCATTAATCTTCTTTTCAAGATTTTTATAAATCAATTCTTCGTTATTCATTTCATATTCATTAAAAACCTTATTACTCAAATCTTACCAACACACAAAACCCCCTGACATGAAAATGGTGAAAAATTATATGGTCAAAAATTATTACCGAAAAAGCCTAGATAAAAAACAAATTAAATATGAATTTAGCAAAACCCCTGACTTCGGTATTACTAAATTTAATATTTTAATAATCTTTTAGTGAAAAATAATCGGGTCGAAAAATTGGTGTCGAAAATTATTAAAATGAACAAAGTGACAAAATGACTAATAAAAAACAATCAAAAATATATACCAAAAATTTTATTCCAAAAAGCCTAGATAAAAAAACAAATTAAATAATGAAAACACAAAACCCCCGACCCCGTCATACTATCACTACTTAAATTTTTGATTTGTATTAATATGCAAATGTTTCATAAATCCAATCAAAACTTGAATGATTGAGTAATTGTTGATAGAAATTGTTCTCCTCTTTGTTTTAACTGCCAAAAACTGGTGCTTATGTGTTTTTGAATATCATGATATTTTCAAAGTCGAAAAAATAAATTTTAAATTATTTTTTTTTCTGTACAAAATGGCTATCATGGATAACTAAATTACTCTTTAACCAAAAATTCGATTATTATTGCAAAAACAATAATGTGAAGCATCTATTGGTAGTTGACAAGTTGATTGTTGTCAAATCTTTTTGTACTCCCAAGTATGAAGCAATTCTCATTAAATTAAAATAGAGCTTCTAAGTAAAAAAAATCAGGTTTTAGCAGCAATCTTTCCATCGGATTTCGTATTTGTTGTATTGGAGCTTTCTTCTGTAGATTTTGGTAAAAAAAGAATTTGAAATTCAAAACCATTATAAAAAGCAATAATGAACAGAGAAACAACACACTAAACGAAAAGTATTTGAACTTGAGTCATTGTAATTTGGAGTTCCTTCAGTGGTTTTCATTGGAGATTGCTCGACTGTTTGAATTAAGGTCCTATCCATAAGATGAATATCAGTTAAACAATGAAGAGAATTGAAGAATTGTATTTGATAAGTGTTTCTATTTGTCATTGAATTATTTGTTGTGTTTGAAACTGCTGTTGATCTGGAGAATGAAGATGATGAATGATCTATGAAAGAATGAGACACTTCAAGAGAACCAGATTTTTCACAGAACAGATAGTTTTGGTTTTCTTGGATTATACAATTCATCATCTTTCCTGATCCTGATCCATCAGTAAATACAACTCCAAATTGGGATGGGCTGTTGTTATGGACAATGTTAGCATATGACATTGAATTTGTTCCTGAGCAAAATGGCAAATATATGCAAACACAATTAAATACCTTATTGTTTGAGAAAGTGCAGTGTGAACTTGTGATTGAGGATGGAGAGGAGATTAAAATACCAGAACCAATATTTCCATTGTTCATTGAACTGTTTGTGTTGTCAACTCTCTGATTTACTTTACTGGACATATCTTGACAGACATGATTTTTTTGTGTCAGTGTATCGCACACAAAAATTTAATGAAGAAGTACAATTGTCGAATAATCACAAAAGTGATTAACCATTTATTTCTATAATCATCATCATTGGGGTAATTGGAGAAAGATTCAGGACATTGATTCAGATCCATCCCTTCAAGATAAAAGTGACACATTCATATTTCTAATCCATGTATATATCAATTCTTATCATTTTCGACAATTAGTTGATACATTATGCGGAATATTCTTCTAATTTTTGGTGGTAAATTATATCCCAAGATAAAAACAGGAGATTTTTTTTTATCATAATGTATTGTATTTGGCGTAAACATCATTATACATATGCAATATTGGACTATTACTTCATTAATTTTTCAAAATATAATTTTTAAAAAATTTGTCTCATTTGTTTACTTAAAAGCGCTTATCAATTTGTTCTCCCATCCAATCAAGTCCCTCATAAAGCCCATCTCCAGTAGTAGCGCAGCATCCTTGGATTTGCCATGGGCGATTTGTTACTGTATTCAAACGGAGTTTAACACCAAGCTCTTGAGGCTTAATTGCGTTTGGAAGGTCTTGCTTGTTCGCATAAACTAAGACAACAGCATCCTTGAGCTCATCCTCTTCTAATAGTTTGTGCAATTCATCCCTTGCTTCATCAACTCTTCTTACATCGTTTGAATCGACAACGAAAATAAGTCCTTGTGTGTTATGGAAATAGTGGCGCCATAGAGCCCTAATTCTATCTTGACCTCCAACATCCCACATGTTCATATTGAATCCTTTGTATTCAATTGTTTCCACATTAAAACCAATTGTTGGAATTGTTGTCACATGTTCTCCAAGTTTCAACTTCATCAGTACTGTTGTTTTTCCTGCTGCATCCAACCCAAGCATAAGAATTCTTGTTTCCCTGTTTCCAAACCACTTCTTGAATGTGTCACTAAAGAATAATCCCATTACGAAAAATGAACTGAAACAGAACTATATTAATTGAGATAGGTTTTCTCACATTTTTCTAGGTTAAAAATGCAGGTAATTGACCAAATAATGTTATCAAAAAGATAAATGATTTTTTGATAACATTATGACTAAAGAAACCAAACACCCTGATTATCAAACGGTTATATGAAACAAATGACAATACAAACGGGTTAATTTACCTTTAACTTTCTATCAAATTCTTGATGACACTTTTGTCAAATTATTTTCAATTTGTCAAAATCAAATAATGTTTGCTGTTTTAGTGTCTTCAGCCTTCTCTTGTTACTCAACATGCCCTCCATGGTATAAGATGTGCACTATGCAATGTGCTGATCGTCCTTGGTATGAACAAAAAAAGTATAAGACAAAAATTGAAACTGATCCAGATTTCAGGTTGTTAGCTGAAAAATATCTTGCAAAAGATTATAAAATTGCCCAAGAGAATTCGTGTTATTCAGCCTGCCCTCCTTGGTTTAAGATGTGCACCAAGCAATGCATGCCAGTTCCTTGGAATTTGCAACAAAAATGGATCAATTTAATGAAAACCGATCCTGAATTCCGTGAGAAAGCTAAAAAATACCTCAGAGGCCCTATTGAATCAATTGCCCAAGAGAATTCGTGTTATTCAGCCTGCCCTCCTTGGTTTAAGATGTGCACCAAGCAATGCATGCCAGTTCCCTGGAATTTGCAACAAAAGTGGGTCCAGAAAATGCGTACTGACCCTGAGTTTCGTGAAATTGCAATGAGGTACCTCAAGTAGTAAAAACCAGGTGTAAATTTTGTAACCATATTGGCCGAATGAAGAGAGGTGATTCGGGGCTTAAACCAATAGAGAGAAAATTTCGGGAAATTTTAGATTTAATCAAGACGAAAAAGCTGAAAAAGGCATCTACTTCTCTTAAGGAGATGCAGCAAATGAGATTTCCAAATGGATGTCCACGATTTGTTGAGTGTCTTCAAGCGCTTCTTGCTCATGCAAATGGAGATAAAGAAAATGCTGTGAAATATGGGAGACTGGCAGAAGCAGGGAGACCTCATTACATTGAGATAAGCACAGAGATTGCCAAAATGTATGAAACTATAGTAGCTTTTGAGGATTTAGATACTTTATTAAGCTCTATTTTGCAACATGGGGAGTATAATTACGATGGACTACTCACTCTCATTGGATTTAAATCAATTAATTGCAAAATTCATGAAGCTTCGAAACTTGCTTTGACATTGATTAAAAACCAACCAAGTGATCTTAGCTATGGTACTGCAGCATTATTGAATTATTATATGGCCAAAAAGGAAAATAATCCTTCATTCTATAAGTTTGTTTTACCATTTATATCTAAAATTGAACGCAAAACGGAGTCTGTAATCCAACTTCATGCCAGATCTCTTATAGCTCTCCACAAAGAAACAGAAGCAATTCAAATGATGCATGATCCTCAAACATATGAGGTTTTTGCTTCCAATGACATTGTTCTTAGAAGAATGATTATGGATGCATATACATCCCTTGGTGAGTTTTCCAAAGTTGGAGAATTAGCAGCGTGTTTCTTAAGAGAAGTGAATGCAGATTCTTTGGATGAATGGAGGCTCGTAGTGAAGTATCATCAGAGTCCTGAGTTAGTAATTAATGAGTTAATGAATGATATCCTTCGAGGTCCTAGATTAGCCCAGATTGATCTAGCTAAACAAAAAGGAGAAAACATTACCCCATTACTTTTGGCTTACTCTTCAAAATATTCCGATAAGAATTGTGTCTTTGGCGATCTGAAACCATATCTAGAGCCTTCACTATTTAGTTCCTTATCAAAGATCTCAGATAATGCGACCAGAGCATTCATTACAGGGGAAATAGATTTTGATATAATTGATGGAAGAATGGGTGCAATTTTTGTTCAAAAACAAATACAAAACTATTTAAGAACAGGGGAAAAATCATTCCTGAAAATTGCAATGGAAAAATGTTTCCAATTCCAGGATTCCAGAGACTGTGATGTTCTTAATGTTATGCTTTGTGGTATTATGGGATATCCATTTCATCTAATTAATAGATGGGATCACATTCGATTTGAATCAGTACAGTATTTTTCCGAATCATGCCTTAGTATACCTGCTCTTTTTAAGAGTTTTGACTTAGTAGCATTGTCGAACTTTTATGAATGTGTTGATACATTCTACATGAAGTCAATGAGATTCTTTCACCCATCTCTCATAGGCTCACTGAAAAATGGTGAGTTTATTTCATCCGAAAGCGAGCTTAATTTTACATATCAGGCTCGCCATCATATATCTAGATTGTTTTATGTTTCATTTTCTGTTTGGAAGTCGTTGTTAGAATCATCTCCTTCTCAGGTTAATCAAGAAGAATTGTATTATTTATCTGGAAAAGAATTGTTCATTAAAAATGATACAACAATTCTACCAGTATATTTCAACGACGAGAAACTTTTCAATGCTATGTATCCATCAATAACAAATATTTGCTACCTATATTCAGCAGTTGTAAGGATTCTATTGTCTCTTCACAAGAATAGCACTAGCGATATACAATCATTATGCGAAGTAATAACTACAAATGATTCTGAACAGACATGGAAACCATTTGTTAACTTTGTAACTAATAATTGTGAATGCCTTCCTGAGCATTGTAATAATATATTTGAAATTACCTCAATGATTATAGCATCAAAATTAGTCCATAAAAAGGTTCCAGAAGAACTCGTTCAATCTTTCGAACAATCTGCATCCTCCTTGATTAATTCTTTCCAAGAATTCAAGGATATAGAGTTTATTAATTGCCACATCGAAGAACAAATGAAGAATATCGAAAAATCTCTCGGTTTAGTGAGATCATTCTATAAATAAAGTCAAAAATCTTAATGTTTCAATCATCACAGTTCGAAGAGAATGTCGAATATCTTCGTTTGTTTCATTTTGTCGTGAGAATAATTGGAGAAGAATCTTCATATTTAGATATGTATAGAGATTCTTTAGCATTGATATTGCAGGATAGGATTAAAAAAACGATATTATCGATAAAAGAGAATAAGTTCGAAATAAACGAGAAAACATTTATAACAACCCCATTATATAGAAATATTGTCAAAAGTATTGCTACTAAGGTTCAAAGTATTGTAGATATGGTCAAAAATCAAAATTTATGGGTTAATCAAGGTTTTTTAGAGTTAGGAGATGACCAAATTGGAATTTTAACTGCCCTAAAGAGTGTTGATTGTGTAAAAATTGAAGAATTGAAGATAATTCGGGGACTCTCGCATGAGATTATCATGTTTGATCCATGTTTGCCATTATATCATGAGATTTTAATCAAAGGAACACTCTCAGAGGATCCTTTTATCAGGCTATTCTCCGCTTCTCTTCTAATTGAAGCTCCCACACTACCCGATGCTCATCAATATTCAACAGTATTATCCAAGTTTTATTCTTTTTGGAATCGCGATTCTTTGTCATTTGAGTTTTTCTATTCGGCTTATGAATTTATTAAGCAATTATGTCCCCTATTAAGGAGTGTTTTAGATGATAAGGTTAATGATCAAATAATATCCACCATTAAATCAATGATTTCATCAAAAAGCTTTGATTCATTATATATGTTTGATAAATCTCTTGGGTATTTTATTGACTATCTTCCTTTTGAGGTAATATCTGATATATATATGATATCAAATCAGAGAGTTATTGCTCAATCATATTCTCATATGTGCTTATCTTTGAGAATATTGAGAACGGGTTTATTCTCTGTTGATTCTTTTTTATCAGTTTTTAAACATACTGCCAATTCTATCAACAAATGGCCAGAGAGTGTTATAATAGAGTTTGAAGAGCAATTTCCTCACATTGCATCTTTACTATCCACAAAAAACAGATCTAATGTTTTAGATACCATTTCTGACATAATGTTAACAGAAACAGTGATTTTCATATTTAAAAGGTTTCTAATTTATGTGTTCCTGGACAATTCTGTTCTTTTTCATGAAAAACTTTTCATTAATTTAGAAAAATACTATCTAATCCACCACAATAGTGACATTCTTGAAATATTTGCGTTTATTCTTAAGAATCCATTAAGATTATTGCATTCTCTTATTTTTTATCCCAATTCATCAATATATGTAATGCTATCACCTTATATTTCAAATCAGTTATTTGATGTTGTTTTTTCACGAGAGAGAAGCATATTATATTCTAAGGAGGCTGTAATAACATCGACTGAAAAAATTGTCAATCGTTTGTTACGAGCAGAAAGTATTGATTGGATTCAAGATCATATACAATTGAGTCTAAATGTATTATTATTTCCAATATGTATCAACAGTGTGATCTCTAAGTTCAACATTTTCCCTCTTGAAGAAATGAGAACAATGGTATATGCGACATTGGCTTCGCTTTGCTCAAATTATAAATTAAATGATCTTGATTCTATCAGGAAAGGTTTACCAATACCAGCATATTTATGTGAGTACAGCCATTATATCAATGTTATCCGAGAAGTTTCAACAGAATCAACACTTCCATCTGATAGAGTTACAAATATTTGCAGCGCACTACTTTTTGAGAACATAATATATAAGAATGGTGGCTCAGAATTGGCATCATTTAATCGATTGAGGATTCATCCTTCTATATGGTATTCTTCCCTTTGCTCTTCATCTTTTTCTTCATGTTTCAAAAAAGAAAACAAAAGTCAATTCACTAATAATCTAAGTCTAGTGAGCATGGCAGTATTCATTCATAAGAAGATTCATTCTAGATGGATTGATTTGATTGTTGAAGAAGATTATGAAAATATTGTCGAATATGTTTTGTTTCCACACTGCCTTGAACCTTTATCTGAAAGAGAAATCCATTTTATTGAAAAAAACACCCTAGAAATTGAACCAGAAGCATTAAAAATTTCCAATGTATTGAAATGTTACCAATAAAAATTGTTTTTATTTCATTTCATAATACAATAGACACAAGTTTGTAATTTTCTCTTCAATAGAATCTAATTTTCCGATACCCAAAATTCTACGAATCTTATGTTCTTGAGATGATAGTCGCTCAAGATCTTTTTTGACTCTTGTAATCAGACAATTATAGTTGGCTTCATTCAATTCGTCATGAGAATCAAAGTAATCACGAAATGATTGAGCCACGAACCCAATAATTTTCCTTTTCTCAAAAGAAAACTGGGCCTTTTGATCTTCTAAGGATTTTCTAAATGCCATTTCTTTGGACAAAAGAGTAGTCTTTGTTTTCATTTCAATAACGCGCCTTTCTCTATCAATCTCATCTATTTCTAAGGCAATTTTGTGTTTAAGTTCAGTATTCTCTTCATTTAATTCGGAATTTACTTTGCCTAAATCATTTAATTCTGACCTTGTTTCATCCAACACCAATAAAATATCTTGATGCATGGAGGCAAGCTCCGAGTTTTTCTTTCTAAGTTCATTAATTGCAGACTCGAAGCTCATTTTCATCTCATTCTTATCTTTCAACATTTTATCTTTCTGTTGATCAAACTCGATTTGGCATTGTTTCAGCAATACTTTGCATTCATCTTCATATTCTTTTCGAGAATTCAAAATCATGTTATTTGACTTTTTCCATTTGGTGTTTTCCCTTTCTAAATCAGAAACGATTACATTGAGTCTAGAAATTTCACCGATCTTCAGAGAAATCTCTTGAGAATGATTTTCTCTCTCCCAGAGGAGCTTCTTTTCAATTTCTGAGATTTGATCTTTTAGGTTCATCTGTTCTTGCTCAAGCATTCTTTTACTTGTGGCATCAATACTGATGATTTCTCTTTGAGAGGCTTCAAGAGATAATTTCAATTTAGCAATTTCTTTCAACTGAGTCTGGTTTAACTCTTTTAACATCACAATTTCATCTTTTAAGGAACAAATTCTGGAATTTTGTTCATTTAATTGAGTTGATGCATCTTTTTCAAAGATTTTGAGAGATTTCTTTTGGCGCTTGTTGGTATCGTTTAAATCCCCAATAATTGCATCTTGTTCTGCAACATTTTGAAGAAGACATTGAAGCTTTTCTTCAATCTCTAAAGGCTTTGATACACCAAGATAATTGAGTATTGAAAGAATAAGTTCTTCATTTTGATGATTTTTGTTGCCTATTTCGTTTAACTCATTCTGGACATTCGCCACATTTTTAACGAAGTCCTTTGCTAATAGGTTATTATTCCTTATTTCTTCGAGGGAGATGGATGGAATACCAAGAGATACAGAAACATCATTTATCAACCCATCCATAACACTATCAAAATCGCTATGCTGCTTTATGATTTCAAATCTGGATTTCTCACACTGATCCCTAATACTATTATAATATTTGACTATAGAATTAAGAACATTTCTGAGTTTCGAGGAGGTATCTAAATCAGGATTTTTTGCAAAATCGGAAATTATAGCACAAAGATCTTTTGGAAAGTCTTGATGATACCATGCTGTGATAGGAATAGATTCTTTTGGCATCTGAGATCGTTGATGATCAGAAAGTCTTTGATTAAGTTTTCTATTATTTTCTGCTTGATTTTGGTTTTCTCTCTCAAGAAATTGAATATATAAATCAGACTGAACGATTGCATTTGAAACACGATTAATCAGTGTGATTAAATTATTCCTTTCGTTATTAATTTGAATGATCTCACTATTTTGATCATCAATTCTTTTTTCAATTAAAACTATTGCATTCTTTAAACCAGATATTTCATCATCTTTTTCTCCATTTTGTAGAGCACTTTGCTGGAGCAAGCTTTGCAAATGGGATTCTTTGATTTCATGAGATTGAATCCTCTCTTTAGAAGAAGATAACTCGAGTTCAAGTCCTTGTCTTAAAGCCAAATCTCTTTCATATTTTGAAGAAATCTCTTGAATTTCTGATTGAAGTTTGGCAATAGTTTGTTTCTGGGTTTCATCTATCATTTCATTCCTCTTAAGAGAGCTAGAAATGCTTAGTATCCTTTTCTTGTGCTCATTCTCATTAGAAACATAATCATTCATTTTTTCATTCATTTTTTTGATGGTATTCTTTAGGTTGGTTACCTCGATTTCAAGAGAATTAATAATCTCTATGTCCCTTTGATTCCTTTCGCCATCATTTTTTAATTGTGTCATTGACTTTAGGTGATCTATTTTATTTTGCAATCCTTTATTCTCATTTTCCAATGAATTCTTTTGTTGTCTTAATTCTTCTTCTACTCTTAATATCTCATTCTGATGTCTGTTTTCTAATATTTGCTTCTTATTGATCTCGTTTTCAATATTCACATCTTGTTGACAAACTTGATTTTGAAGATCATGAATTGTGTCTTCATATCTAGATATTTTCTTTTTAAATTCTTTGTTTTTCTTTTTATATTTCGAAATCTTACAATTCAATTGATTTATTGCATTCTCAGATTGTTCTAACCTCATATCATATACAGTATCATGTTCTTTCTCGGTTGACATAGATGATATGAAAGTTTGTAATTCTTGGACGGAAGCAAAATATCTCCTAAATTTATCTTGCGATGCCTTTATCAAAGACTCAAGTTGTTCTATTATTCGATCTCTTTCACAACATATTTTATGATTTAATACAGTTTGCTTACTTAGATCTTCTTGCAACTGTGATATCTGTGACTTATATTCTTTTCTTTCTTTATCAAAATTCGACAAATATGCAGATGAGTCCATTTTTATCATGCTTGTTTTTTCATTTATCTTTTTTTCCAATTCCTCATTTTTTTTCAAACTTATATCCAACCTTTTCTGATATTCATCAACGTTTCCTTCTAATTTCCTAATTTGACATGATAGTTCTTCGTTCTTTTTCAATACTTCATTATTTTGATCAAATGTTTCGACCGCTTCATTAAACTGTGAATGAATTGACTGAAGCTCTTGGATAAGCTGTTCTTTGGAAAACTTCTCCCAATAGTCTTTAGTTGTTGGCTCTTTTAAAGCCCTGTTTTTCATTTAATAATCCGTTTAAATTATATGAAAAATAATAAGATATTTAAGCTAATTGCTTGTTTAATCATCCTTATTATATATTGGACATATTTCATCAATGTTAAGACTTGATGATGTTTTACAAGAGCTTGGAGCATACAATGAGATTCCTAAAATAGATCCAAGGTTCTATAGATCAGATTTGCCTCCTGAAAAAATTATTCCTGTACCAGATCAACTTATCGACATTCCAAATAAATCTGAAAATGGAGAGATTTTTTTCCCATTCGATATGGGAAGTACTGAACAGTATTTTTCTTTACCAATAAGCGAGGCATTTGATTTACAATCCAAAACAATAGACCAATTGATTGTTGAATATGAGATTCTTGGGGAAAAATTCGACCGTGTTTTCTCAAAACAACACGAAAGCAGGTTTTCAAACTATCTTATTGAAAGAAGGAAGCTTTTTTATTCATATCTCCTAAGGTCTTTATTAGAAAGCCCGAAAAGTGTGTCACAAGCATATATAAGCGCATTAAATGACTTAAGAAAACTGTGGAATAGCGAAAAGAATCTCTGTATCACAAAGGGGTGCTGCAAAAAGAAAGTTTTTGGCTCAGATTATTGCAGATGGCATATTCATTTTGATCCAAACCAAAAAATCTTTGGGGGTTGCAGAATGTGCAACCGCCCAATGCTTTTAATGCAGAAAAATACATGTTCATGCACAAAAACTCATCGATACTCTCATTCTTCTGAACCAATCATTCCGAGAGAAATCTTTTAGCATTGTTATGTTTTCGACATAACAAAAAGATTTCCATGTAGATGACCATTATTAGCAGCTCATTTAAGAGGAGTCATATCATTTTCATCTTTTACATTTATATATGCTTTTTGATTAACTAGAAATTCGACAACACTAAGATGACCATTATTAGCAGCTTAAAGAAGAGGAGCCCAATCAATTATAAAACTCAACATCTTGATTAATTGCATTTTTATCAGCTCCATTTTCAAGCATTAAATCTAACAATGGCATCTGGAAAAACTCTGATGCTTTTAAAACCATCTCAGAAGATACAAATTGTTGTCCTTGACATAAATGGAAGAGATCAAAAACAGCCGATGAATACAACTATTGCTAATACTCCCTCTTCAATTTCGAATCGATTCAATAATAAATGTTTAAAACATTTGATTGAGCCAAAAAAACCAGAAAAGGATAAAAAGCCAAGAAACTTTGGAAAATAACTCCACTCAAATGGACTCCAGTTGGCTTCTGTTCCCAATAAGCTTTATTATTTTTAAAAACCTTCAATAATATCGTACTCAAGACAATATTCTATACATGAAGTGGTAAAACCATACTCAATCAGTTGATTTAAATAGTTTTCATTCTCTACAAAGGATTCATAAAAATAGGCTTGTTCTTACAGGTGATAATAATCTCTTTCCCAGAATAATAACATACCAAGAATGTGAATCTATTTCCCAAAAATGGTTCAATATATACGAATACAAATATACCTCTCTTCTTCAATTGACATTTCACATCAGTGCATTCATTATATTTATCTAATAGTTACCCTTAGGAAATCCGATACTTTGCAATACCCAATTGAAAAAAGAAGAACTTTTTGAAGACGATGAGGGTGAATCTTCGGAATCATAATAATCCAATTGACATAAAACTCAGTATCATCAATGATTATTTCTTTGCCGGCCCCAAAAAGAAAACTCTCAAATTTTTCTGCTACCATGTACCCTTCAAGACCAGGGCTTGATAACATATGCAAAAAAATCTAATGAATGTCAGATTCGACAACCTTTTTGTCTTCTCTTATTCTCTTCACTCTTAAGAAATCCAACCACATTCAATTTCCTTGCTACTCCCAATGGTGTTTCACCATCTTTTGTTTTTGCATTTATATCAGCTTTTTGATTAACTAAATATTCAACAACATTAAGATGACCATTTTGAGCAGCAAAATGAAGAGGAGTCCAATTAAAAACAAAAACACAACATCTTTTGTTTTTGCATATATATCAGCTTTTTGATTAACTAAATATTCAACAACACAATGATGACCATTTTGAGCAGCAAAATGAAGAGGCATCCAAAGATCGTTATTTTTTGCATTTATATCAGTTTCTTGATTAACTAGATATTCAACAACACTAAGATGACCATATCTAGCAGCAAAATGAAGAGGCATCCAAAGATCGTTATTTTTTGCATTTATATCAGCTTTTTGATTAACTAGATATTCAACAACACAAAGATGACCATTAGCAGAAGCTTTATGGAGAGGAGTAGAACCATTCTTATTTTTTGCATTTATATCAGCTTTTTGATTAACTAGATATTCAACAACAATAAGATGACCATTTTGAGAAGCATAATGAAGAGGAGTCTCATTAAATGTAAAAACTCAACACTTATATCTTTTTCATCTATATAGGCTCCATGTTTAACTAGACTATCAACAACACTAAGATGACCTTGTTGAGCAGCAAAATGAAGAGGAGTCCTTTTTATCGAATCTTTTTCATCTATATAGGCTCCATGTTTAACTAGACTATCAACAACACTAAGAAGACCATTAGCAGCAGCATAATGAAGAGGAGTCCTTTTTCTCGAATCTTTTGCATTTATATCAGCTTTTTGATTAACTAGATATTCAACAACACTAAGATGACCATTTTGAGAAGCAAAATGGAGAGGAGTAATATCATCATTTTCTTTAGCAATAATATCAGCATTTTGATGAACGAGATGTTCAACAACATTTAGATGACCTTTTTGAGCAGCATAATGAAGAGGAGTCTCATTAAATATAAAAACTCAAAAATATTAGTTTTTGCATTTATATCAGCATTTTGATGAACTAGATGTTCAACAACATTAAGATGACCTTGTTGAGCAGCATAATGAAGAGGAGTCCTTTTTCTCGAATCTTTTGCATTTATATCAGCTTTTTGAATATCTAGATATTCAACAACACTAAGATGACCATTTTGAGAAGCAAAATGGAGAGGAGTAATATCATCTTTTTCTTTAGCATTTACATCAGCTTTTGGATTAACTAGATATTCAACAACACTAAGATGACCATTTTGAGAAGCAAAATGGAGAGGAGTAATATCATCTTTTTCTTTAGCATTTATATCAGCATTTTGATGAACTAGATGTTCAACAACATTAAGATGACCTTGTTGAGCAGCATAATGAAGAGGAGTCCTTTTTCTCGAATCTTTTGCATTTATATCAGCTTTTTGAATATCTAGATATTCAACAACACTAAGATGACCATTTTGAGAAGCAAAATGGAGAGGAGTAATATCATCTTTTTCTTTAGCATTTACATCAGCTTTTGGATTAACTAGATATTCAACAACACTAAGATGACCATTTTGAGAAGCAAAATGGAGAGGAGTAATATCATCTTTTTCTTTAGCATTTATATCAGCATTTTGATGAACTAGATGTTCAACAACATTAAGATGACCTTGTTGAGCAGCATAATGAAGAGGAGTCCTTTTTCTCGAATCCTTTGCATTTATATCAGCTTTTTGAATATCTAGATATTCAACAACACTAAGATGACCATTTTGAGAAGCAAAATGGAGAGGAGTAATATCATCTTTTTCTTTAGCATTTACATCAGCTTTTTGATTAACAAGATATTCAACAACACTAAGATGACCTTGTTGAGCAGCAAAATGAAGATAGTTTTTATTTTGATCATCTTTTTGGGTTAAATCAGCTCCATTCTCATGAAAATACCGAATCAAATCTAGGTTATTATAGATGAAAGACAAGCTTAATAGTTTTGAAGGGAAAGTAGAAATCTCTTCAAGTCGCAAACATAATTGAAAAAGCTCAATGGATCCTCCACAAACAATACCCCCAATGACAGATTGTTCAATTGTAAACTGCTTTGTTTCTAATAAGAACTTAAAACATTTAACAGATCCAAAAAAACCACAAAAACCGAGCAAATCAAAGTCAAGATTCATGAAATTCTCAGTTTCCCTAATATTGACTTTCTCTTGGAAGAAGCTTGGATCCTGATAAATTCTACGAATCTCATCAATATCATCATATTTTATACAATATTCAATAGTCCCAGGTTGATAATCGGTTTTAATCATTTCCAAAGATAGATCAAAAGCATTTTGGAAAATATCGTCATCCGTATCTATTGGAGGCATTTTGTTGACTAAATTGATAATATCATCTATTTTATTTCCTTGGAGATTGGCAATATCTTCAGGACTATAAATTTTTTTTTCAATTAATAGGTTAATAAAATTACTATTCCGCTTTAATGCTCTTTCTAAGAACTTCTTTCTAAAAACCTCACTTCCTGAGTATTTTTGATGGATCTCGATAATAATTTGGATTTTTTGAGGTCTAAATTTGCTCAGGTTGACTAATGTATTGATTACAAAATCAATATCATCGATTTCTTCTATATGATCTGGTTCTCCATCTCTAAAAAGTGAATATTCAAATTGGATTTTTTTATCCATCATATAAAGTCACCCTTTTTACTGTGTAAAACATTTTTTCATGTGCAAAAACTTTGTTTCCATTTTTATCAAGGTTGGAACAGAATTAATAGAAAATGATTACCATCCATTATAAATAGCTGTCTATATTTTATGTTTTCCTCATCAGAACAATAAATTCTATGCCTGATAATTCTAACAATTGCTCCCAATAATTTTCATGTTGAGGCTTCCTAAGAGGGTAGAAACAATTTCACATAACAAGAATATTACCAAATCATCTTCATATTTTGCTCAAACATTTACTCGTACAATGGAATAAAAACTCTGAAGGAATTCCAAAATTTCTTGTTGTCAATGATTTGAATGTTTTGTAATTTTAATAATATGAATTGAAAAAACCAATTATTAAACAGTTCTCCAAGATAGTTTTCGAGCTCAAAAAAATCAAAATGAAAGATATGAGACCAATGTGTTTTCTCTGTTATGGTGTTCTATACAAAATAAAAACAGGATTGGATGGTCATCATTCATAAAAACTTGATCTTGTATCCAAATTCTATAATTCTCCATATTGAAGGTATAGTATTCTTGAATTTACGCAAATAAAAGCCAACAATCTTTTGAATGACTCTTGTTTTAATTCTTTTTTCATAAAATTTGATCATTTGGTATGTTTAAGAGAAGCATTTCCTGTTGATGATTTGTTAATAAGAAAAAACAAATTTTGATTATCATTAATCTTGCTCACTGTTGGAGTATTCTCAGGGTATTAATCTATCCTTATTCAATAATCTATATGAAACAAGATATACAGCTGTTTCAATATCACACCAAAATCATGATAATTTTCCAAGGGGATGAATCAAAACGGTGTTTTAATAATTTATGGGTATTAAATCAATTTACCAAAAAGAAGACTCGCATAAGATGAAGAAGCTTTTAATACAAAATATTGTCTGATCATTTGAATAATTATCCACTAAACTAGATATATCTGGTATCAGATAGAGAAAATTTGTAATTTTTTTGACCATCAATTTTGACACAATTAGAGAATTTAAATTTTTCTTTAATGTCATTAATGGAATTGTTCAAAGTGTTAGAATAAGGAGAACCTTATAAGAAATGTCTTAATCCATAGATCCAATGCTGATTGATGATCTACTATCTCATGTATCATGAAATATTGATTTACAACCTACACTATAAAATCTAAGATTGCATCACATTTCGAATGTGATGGCGATTAGGTAACAACAGCAGGCCATCTCTTGAAACAAAGTATTAATAATCTATTTTGGAGAAGTTATTATTCAGTTCTAATTCAAAAAATCCTATTGTTTGGGATATAATTCATTAACCCAAAATAATCACATTTCTACAGGCATTATAAGTTGGAATCTGATTCGATCCATTTTGTTGATTAAGGCAGATAATTTCTCTTAACGAAAACAGGAAGGCTGATTTGTTTGAGGGTGTTTTGATCATCGTGAGAGCCAATATCAATATCAAACCCAATGAAGCAGTTAATATCTTTGATTTGGAGCGGGTTACTCAAGGAGAGATCTGATCATGACATTGAGATGATGAACTCATTTGGAAGGTCTCAAAAACCTTTTCGAGTTTGCTGAAGGATTTACTGGAATAATGTGTTTTTATGTAATGATTGTTAAGATTTGGGGAATTCTGTTGGTTGATTTTTCTTTCATATTAATACAAAAAACACAAGAACCCATTGTTAATCATAAAGAAATACCAAATTTGAAAATCCTCTTGTCAATAGGTCTTTGCCTTCCCATTCATTGAAAAAAATGAAAAAATATTTTTGGACCTGGCAAAGTCATTTGACATGATGTTGTCAACTTTGTTCTTTGCTCGAATCCTCCCCAAGTCAGTTTGTGTTGATTCGAGTAAAATATACCCTGATAGTTTTTTCAACTATTCTGATTATCCTCTTCCGTTTAAGGAGTATTCATTTATTGATAACAATTCCAGTTATGCCGGAAGAGGACACTTTTCTGTTGTTAGAAAGGCCACTCTTATCAGTGGGATCGATGTTGCTGTTAAAGAAATTAGAATATTTAGCAAAAAGAATTTGATTCGAGAGATGCAAACTTTAATCGCCCTTAGCAATGTTTCTAGTACATTAAAAATTATAGGAATTACAGGAAATGTTTCAAATCCCACAATAATATATTCTTATCATTCCTCAACCAAGAATGGCTATATTAATATGTCAATTAGTGATTTCAAGTGGTGGCTTAAATCAATGCTCACAACTCTCGCCGAAATTCATTCCATGGGAGTTATTCATAGAGATATTAAGCTTGGGAATGTACTGACAGATCTTGAAAAGAGAGAAATCACAATAATTGACTTTGGGCTCTCAGAGTTTTTTAGGCCAAAACACGAAAGAAACCCTAAAGTTGGTTGTATTCGTCTGAAAGCACCAGAATTAGTGATAGGAAGAAGAGACTATGATTGCTCCTGTGATATTTGGTCATTGGGACTTGCTTGTCTAGATATAATGATCGGTTTAAGAGGAAATTGGGAAGCGAAAACTAACCAACAGCTCATCGAGATGCTGATTAACCACTTCGGCTCTAAAAAATGGAACCATTTTGCCAAAAGATACAATAGTTCATATGTAACAAACAAGAGGCTCGAAGGCTCCCTATTCGAATTGGCAATGCCCGGGGTTTATCATTTGGTTAACAAAGATACACTTGACCTTGTCTTCAGGATGCTTGAGCTGGATCCAGCAAGGAGGATAACTGCACAAGATGCCCTTTCCCACCCTTTCTTTACATAATCGTACACGACATTTTTTTAATGGATAACTATGATTTATACAACATAGATCTCGATGCAGTCCTTCAAGAGTTTGAAAAACGCGTGATCAAACCAAAAGTATGGAATGGAGATAGAATTCAAAAGTTTAAATGTAAAGAAATCGCAACAAAAATCATAATCATGTTTATTAGAATGAAAACTCAGAAAAATCCAACAGAAGAGCATCTAAGACGTATAAAAATGTTCACAGATAATGGATTTCAACAAATGGAACTAGCAGATTTGTTAGAACACATTTAAGTTGAAGCAAAAAGTGCCATTTAAAATTTGTATCAATTTTTCTGGAGATTTTGCAGTTTGGTCGGCCACACCACCCAATGGCTGAGCTTAAGACTGTTCATGTTCGTAACATTTCATACAAAGGAACCAATCAACAACTTGGAGATTACTTTGCCAAGTTTGGTACAGTTGCCAGTGCAAGGATAATTGTTGACAGGTATCGTGGCGATATCATCTCCAAGGGTTTTGGCTTTGTTGAATTTGCTGAAGAAAAGGGTGCCAAGGCTGCAATTGATTTCCAAGATCATACTTTCATGGACCGCAAATTGTTTGTTTCTCAAGCACGTCCAAAGAGAATTAGGGTTCGTGATACCGCTTTTATTTCTGGTATCCCAGCCGGAACAAAGGATGAAGATATCAAGGCTGCCTTTGCTGGTTATAACGTGATCAACGTTAAGGTTGTCAAATATGATATCGAAGGAAAGAGAGGTTTCGGTTTCGTTCAATTCGGTTCTGAGCAAGAACAAACTAAGGCTGTTAAAGAAAACAGATCCGTAAAAGTTAACGGCACCGAAACCATCGTTAGGTTTGCTCGCCAACAATTCAATGAGAAGCCAAGAAGGTTCAGGAGGAGGTTTAGCCCAAACAGGAGAGCTCAAAAAGAGTAAATAAACCTTAATGCGGGGAACCGCAGCCTTGCCTAGATTGTATTTTAATAAATGATTATTTGTCCTTCTTCTTCCTTTATTACCCATAACACTCGCCCTGAATACGGCGAACAAATTATCAGAATAGAGTATCCGTCTGCATCTTCTCTGGTTCCAGGTAATTCCATTGATAAAAACCGACTAATTGTGGATTTAGCTTTAATGTGTCTCAGTTCTGACACTCCAATTGCGAAAAAATCTTTTTTAAGGTCATCAATATTTCTCACTGAATTATCCCACTCTGTTTCTGAAGAAATTTCTCTCCTTTTGGGGCTTTATTGTTTATCAATAAAGGATGCAACCTCAGCAGAGTATTGGTTTCTAAAATCTGCGGCTCAGGGATCATATCAAGCTATGAATCTGATAGGATTACTATATTCTGGTTTATGGTCATCGATAACTTTTCAAAATGAAAAGGGGCGCGGTGTTAATGAGGCTATTAGGTGGTTTCAAAGAGCTAATAAATGTGGATCTATTGATTCTCTCAGATATATGGGTGTTTTATACTATAAAGAGCATGATTTTGCTAAAAGTTTGAGATGCTTCTCTGACCATTATCAGCATACTAAGTCTATGGTATCAGTTTCATTTATTGCCTCTTTACTAATACATTTAGGAAAACCAGACATTGCAGCTAAGTGGTACAAGCTTTCTGCTTCAAATGGTCTTCATTCTTCGGCCCAAATGATAGTTAATCAAAAGCGAGAGAACAATGACTTCTTTGGTTTTGTTAAATGGCTTACCCTTAATAGAAAGTATAGTTTTCTTCATAATAAGGTTTTTAATTATTCATCATTACTGCGTTCTGCCTTAAGACCAGATTTTTCTATCCCAAATTACTTTTCTCTGCTCCATACATCTAATAAGAATACGGGAATGTTTGATATTTCGTCTCCAAGAACATCCATCTCGAGACAATCTTTGTTTATGACTCATAGTTTTTTTGAAAAAATGGAATCTAAGAATGAGCGCAGGTCAAACCATTTTGAGACATTCATTGCTCCAACTTCATCGCCTACGCAGTTGTTGATCAAGATATTTATGTTAGCATCATCTAAACCAGAAAATAGGAATTTATGCTTAGCATCAGCTCTTTTGAAGAGATTGTACTCAATGAAGCCTTCAGGGATATTTGAATGCCAACTTTTTAGAGATAAGTGCAAATCAATGAATGCTGAAGATATTGTTGAAACAGGTTTTATATCTATGATAATTGGTGACAATGATTTTGCTCTCGAACAGTTTAAAAATGCCTCAAAACTTGGTAATTGTACTGCCTGCTTAATGTCAGGTATAATTTTGTTCCATAGCTTATGTTCAGAGGAAATAGACTATTTAGATTCCATACCATATTTTACTCAAGCAGTTCAAGATCCCATTGCAATGGTGTATTTGGGTACAATGTCACAAGATCAGACCATGATTGAAAGAGTATCCAAAATGATCGATTGCGAGCCTGAGAGTGGCATTATATATGAAAAAATCGGAGATATGTTTGTTATTGGAACCCAGTTACCGAAAATTGATGACTTGGCATTGAAATGGTATGGATATGCAATGGCTAAATATGAAGAATTTGGACTTGATTCTGTTGGCATTGTTAACAAAATTGGTGAGATTGTTCAACAGAATAGAAGGTTTTTGTAAAAATATTAGGATAATCTTTTTTACTTTCCGAGTGCAAGTGCTCTAAACTCAGCATAATCTATTTTTCCATCTCGATTCCTGTCACCTTCATTAATCATTCTTCTGATAATTTCTGGAGAAGAATCAAGGCCAAAAGAAATCAATAATGATCTGAGCTCTTGTGGCGTTATAAAACCATCATTATCGCGATCAAAAATCCGAAAAGCCTCACGTAATTCATCTTCAATATCACTTTGCCTCATCTGCCTTGACATCAATGCTAAAAACTCTGTGAAATCAATATTATCGTTACCATCAGCATCAACTTCGCGAATCATGTCTTGCAACTCGTTTGAAGTAGGTGTTTGCCCAATTGCTCTCATTACAGCAGCAAGATCATCAATTGTTATAACACCATCACCATTCCTATCTATAATATCAAAAGCTTGCCTGAATTCCTGGATCTGGTCGGCATTTAGAGTTTCCACCATTAAACTGATTTCGGCCGTTTAATATTTTTTCTTCATTTAATGAAATACCCTATTGACATATTCGTATGCTTCATTAATCATCATTTGATGATAAAAAACCATTTTGGGGCACATAGAGAAAGGAAAAGTTGCCGTTTAAAATTGTTTTTGGGTGAATTTTGGATGGATGATATTTCGTTAGTTTTGAACAAAATTCAAAAGATAGAGCCGATTAAATCACAAAAACAAGAAGAGTGGATTGGCGTTCATAATGATTTAGCTCATTTTGCAAGTATATCTGAAGAAACTGCTAATGACAATTCTATTGTTAAAACTCTTGTTACTTTTGCGGCAGGATTTGACGATGATATATGTCTTGGTATTTTAGAAGGATTTTCAGAACAAGGAATAGGTACAAAGCACTCATTATGGATATCTTCTTTAGCACTAATGTATGAAAGAATGAAAAACTACATCAAATCAATATTTTGTTTTCTAAATGGGCTGAGAATTGATGCTCAACCACTTGGGTATTTAGAATCGAAGTTCAAGGAGTTTAAAAAAAGAATGAAAGATAGGATGAATACATTAAAGCAATTTATGCTTGGGAACCACAATGATATTATCTATACTTTTGAAAATGGTTTAATATCATCTACAAAAAAAGGCAAACCAATCGATCCAGAAATAGATATATTTGAAGTCATAGGATATAACATCAACCAACCAACTCCTCAATCTTTTTCAAAGTCAATGAAAGAGCTCCCAGGGTATAACCCAAGCTTATTGTTAACCAAAGAAGGGATTGAGAGAACATTTGCAGAGGCACGCCTTGATTTTTTAGGAGTTGATTTTGTGAAGCAAAGAATAGATAAACAGAAAAAACCATTAAATGAAAACACAGAGACTTTTGATCCTTTTCTTCATGAAGAGCCAAAACCCAAATCAATTTTGAAAAAAAAGAGGACTGATTCTATACAGTCTCCTAAAGCTGTACAAATTGAATCAGTTTTTTCCTCGCCTTCTCTACCTCAGAAGAGGAAAGCACTAGCCCCTATTGCAAAGCCTGTTTTTTCAGTTGGTGAAACATTGAATATAAATGGAATGAAATTAAATATCGTTAAAAAGCTTGGAGATATCTCATACTTATGCGAGGATGAACTGAACCGATTTGTAATCAAACCAAAGTCACAAATACATTTTGCTCCAACATTCCCACAGCTGTTTTGCCTGGGAGAGAAATCAATTAGTGATTTCTATGCATCAAAATATGAGCCATATTCGTTTGAACAAGTAATAGGAATCCTACACTCAAAAAGAATCGATGAGAATATTGTTTTGTATTTTGCATTGCAGCTTCTTAGAATGCTTAAGTCACTTGAATCATCATCGTATATCCACGGAAATATTGAAATATCCCAGTTATTATTTAGAGTATCCCCAGAAGAACTCCCATCATTTAATGATGATGCAATATGGTCACAGCAGGGATTATCATTATCAAGATGTGATAAACTAACCAAGAATAGTAGCGAAAACGATAGAAAGTCTGTGTCAAACATAATTCATATCCTTGCCACAAAAGAGCCAATCAATACCACCATTCCCCCATGTCCAACCAGATGGAATTCTCAAATTTGGAACGAAATATTTGCTATTCTTAAATCAAAAGAGTCATTTGATACTATTATAGAAACTATCCTTCATAAACTCAAGGAGAAAGGTACCTCTTTAAGGTCATCTATTTCTCGGGTTAACATATCGTTGTTAGAGAGTTTATCGTAAATGAATGTTTTCACAGTAATTGGTGTTTTATTTGTTCTTTTTGTTATTATACGATTATTAATATCTATAATTCCGATGTTTTTACCTGTTCAAGACCTTATGGCCAAATATAGATCGAAATTTGCAATTGTGACAGGGGGCACTGATGGAATTGGGCTTTCAATTGTGAAAAAGTTAGCAAAACAAGGGTTTTCAATTTATGTTATCGGGCTTGATACTAAAAAAGTGATGATTGATGATCTTCCAAGTGGATCGGTGATTGATAATAGTGATCTTTCTTCTGCAGAATCTGGCATTAGAATATGCAAATGGATTGAAGAGTGTAAACCATCTTTTTTGGTGCATGCAGCTGGCTTGTGTATTCCTTCAAAATTTGATATGATTGATGAACCAAATAAGTACATTGATGCATACATTTCATCGATGGTCCAAATTACTCAAACTTTTCTTAAATATCGCAAGAGAGAGGGAGGAATTGTATTCTTCTCATCCCAAGTTGCATTATGGTCAAATCCATTTGCATCATTATATGCAGCCACAAAGGCTTTCACCCATCAATTTGCCAGATCAATAGCAATAGAAAATCCAAACATTGAGACTCTTGTTATTTCTCCAGGAGCGGTAAATGGTACATCATTTTTCCGACACTTCCCCTACTATTGGTACTTTTATTTAATTAGGCTTATTGGTCAAGATTGTGAAACAGTGTCAAATCTTGTTTTTAAATCATTAGGAAAAGTATCCTCTGTTGATACAGGGATACTTACCTATGTGACACGTATTATGTCAGGTCTGGTAGATTCAAATATCATTGATAAACTAGCTTCAATTGCTGCGAAGCCCCTTCAGAAATATTTCAATTAAAAATAATCTGTTGCACTTTTATTGTGAGACAATTTCAATGATTAAGAAGAGGAAGAAAATGATGAGACTTAACAAACGATTGCAGATTGGTTTCTTTGTATTTATAGCGTTATCATTATTTTTTCTTCTTCGAGTTCCTTATTTCCCTCCAATGCGGGTCATTGAAAAGCTATTTAGACCAACAAGGATATTTATTGGAATAATCACTCATTCTTCATCGGCAGGAAGAGCGCGAGCATTTTGGAATTACTTTTCTCAACATTTTTTAGAATGCCCATATTTACATGGTCCATTTTTTACGACATTATCTGAATCCGATTCAACAGGTCTTAATGTATTACAAATCAGCAACGAATACGAATCTATTATCGAGACATATCCATATGTAAGAAGTAAACCACGGAATATCAATATAATGCAGAAAATGTTAACATCAATGAAATATTTTCTCGAAAAGACAGATGATGATTATTACTTAAGAATGACAGACGATGTATATATAAATTTCCCAGAAATACCGAGTTTGCTTGAAGAATTGAAAGAAAAGGGAGATCCTCGAAAAATTCCAGTTATTATTGGCCACTGCTTAAGAATTAATGGAAGTACTTTCCTCCAAGGAGGCACAGGATATCTTTTTTCGAGAAGAGCAGCAGAGATTTTTTATGGTCATCACGATCAGCTTCTCAGAGTTGTAAATTGGTACGAAGATTGGGTTGTATACACGCTTATACAAAAAATTGTGCCCAATTACCTAGAAACAGGCTCCCCATTATTCAATGCTCAAGGGATGACCACCGAAATGAGAGTTCAGCTAGAGAGAGGGAACTACACGGGAATCCAAAAATGCCCAAAAATTGTTAGAGGAAGCATAAATTGCCTCCAGTATTTCATCCAATTCAAAAAATCAGTTTTTTATCACCAATACGGATTCTACCCAAAACCTGAATCATGGAATAGTATGATTTCCAAAGCACCGGATAACTTGTTCTGGTACCAGCTATATCTAAATTCAATCCCTTGCTTCCAGGATAAATAAGTCTATGAGATGGTTGTCACAGTCAAAAACACAAAGTAATGACTACTATATCCATCTGGCATGTAAGCCATAAGCACACGTGCCTCACAAGAGTCGCCGTGCCTGCATGGCTATTTGATCCTATCGTTCTCATGTAGATCACTTTACATGTGTCTCCAGGAAAGTGGCCACAGTCGGACCAGCCGTCTGAATTTTCATTCAAACTTTCAGAGTTTTTGCGGTTGTAAATAGCGGTTTGGCCCTTCCTTTCGGAATGTCCTCACAACAACAGGCTCCCGCTCCTACTGAAGGAAAACCATCACGCGGTGAAATGCGTGGCAAGCGTCCACAAAACATGAAAGGTGCTCCACAGAAGCCCACATGGCAACCAAGAACAAAGCTTGGTCGTCTTGTAAAGTCAGGTAAGATCAAGACAATTGAAGAAATTTTCTATCACGCCATCCCAATCAAGGAGGCCGAAATCGTTGATCACCTTCTTGGCGAAACTCTTAAGGACGATGTCATGAGAATCAAACCAGTTCAGAAGGCTACCCGTGCCGGTCAAAGAACCCGCTTTAAGGCTATTGTTGCTATTGGTGATAAGAAGGGACATATCGGTCTTGGTCTTAAGACAGCTGCTGAAGTTGCTAATGCTATCAAGGGTGCCACAATCTATGCTAAGCTTTCCATCATCCCCGTCCGTATGGGCTTCTGGGGTAACAAGATCGGAGCTCCACACACTGTTCCAAATACTGTCACAGGAAAGTGTGGTTCCATCCGCATGCGCCTTATCCCAGCTCCACGTGGTTCTGGTATCGTCGCTGGTTCAGTTGCTAAGAAACTTTTATTAATGGCTGGTTTCGAAGATCTCTTCACATCCTCAATTGGTCACACAAAGACAACTTTCAACTTCCTTGTTGCTACATACAACGCTATGGTCAACACCTACAAGTTCCTTACACCAGAACAATGGGAAGTTAAAGAATTCGATAATCACCCATTCGTTACCTACTCTGGTTACCTTTCTGGAAAGAAATCTAACAAGGATGAAGAGTAAAAATCCTAACTGAGACTGAAATAACATCTTTATCTATAGTTTTTCGACTTATAATGTCTGATTGAAGCGATTAATCCTTGACTCTCTTTTGAATATGATGGATAGCTCTCTTTTGGCCATTTGATTCCTATCGAAATAGCATGAACCATCGATTTACTCGAAGAAGATATTCTAATCTCTTCTTCGAGTAAATCGAATGGCAAGAATCCATATAAACAGCTTTCTAAAGGATTTTTCCTGCTTAAGTTTGCCCTAAAAATATAAGACAAACAATGAAATGGGGCTCTATCAAAATTAATCAATTCTCGATATGTCGAATTATGTATTATATACATTTTGGTGATAGATAAACCATGTTCATCTATCCCAACTATTCTTTCATTATTATCCTTGACTGCTAATGCATATTCGTAAGAAGTGTTGCAGAACTCACTATTAATGCACTCTAGCTTTGTATAGTTACCCACTGTACCATCAATGCGAACTCCAATCCATTCAGATGGAGAAGACAAATCATGACACAATTCTCTGTTATAATCTGAAGATTTTGACCCCATGTAATAGTTTATAAGATTTCCTGAGGAATGATCTGCCTTTTTTATAATAAACCCACCATGTGACTCTTTGATATATGGTTGCCTTTCTTTTCCGATGATGTTAACATGGTCATCATTCCATCCCACCACCATGTATGTAACTGGTTTCATAGCGCGAAGTTTAGAATGATTAGCAGGAAGGAAATACTCATTTGAAGGTAAAAGAGCTGGAAACAATAGAGTGCATTCGTTTTTTTGATCAACTCTTTTATCAGTGCAAGGGAGAGCGAACTCGATCAATGGTTCCAAGAAAGTAATTAAAAGAGGTCTTTCAGTTTCAAGAAGTAGATATTTCATGTCTCTTACTGTCTTAACCATCTTATAATCAAATACCTGGAAAGAAACTGGATTTTTGGCAATTATTTGGGGATAATTTGAGCACTCATCATCATTACACATTCCATATGGAATTGAGATGTGCTTAGAGCTGGATAGATTGCACTTAATCAAGTGATGAAGGGTCAAAGCTATTCCTTGATCAAGATATTGGTAGGAAGGAGCACTACTTATAATATTATTAATGTGATAATCAATAGCAGATGGTGAATACTCGACATACTCATTTGCAGAAAGATACCCTGTTTGAACACCAAAGAACCTGTAAGAACTTTCAAGGAAAGAAACAATCGTGCGCGTCCACAAGTTTTTGTAACTCGATATTGGTACATCAAAACTTTCTGAAACCACAAAAACAGATGAAATCGACTCATCAGTATAATATATATTTTGATCTGTCTTCGGTATTATCAATCCAGTCTTTTTTAAACTCAAGAAAAGACCAATAACCAACAAAGAAACAGCTAGAAGGGTTACTATTATAGCGCCGCATCTCATCGATGCATCTCGAGTCATTTACGCTTTTGCTGAATGAATAACACGTCTTATCATCAGTATCTCTCAGAACAAATCGATGATTGCTTGAGGGGATGTGGAGATGCTTGGGAAGATTCGGTGAATAATCATTTAAACTCTGTTTCTGAAAAACTTAAAAGTACATTTGAGGATATTATTGATCTTCAACAAGACTTTAGGCTTTATCAAGATTCAAGAAGATCTTTACAGAATTTAAATGATTTTAGTACTGTAATCGACTTCATGGAACAGCTTAGAATAACACGTGGGCAACAATTACTGAATGAAAAAGCAGGGATCATCGCTAAGCAAATCTCTAAGTTTAAAACAGATGAAGAAGAAATAGTTTTTGAAGGAGGTGATGAAACTCTTGGTTTAATATGTCCATTAACGTCAAGAATTCCCGAAACACCTGTTATATCTGTGAAATGCAAACATGTGTATGAAAAGAATGCCATTTTGAATTATATTCGTCACGGAAGCGGCGGCGGCCAAGTTAGTTGTCCTGTCGCTGGATGTGGCCAGTTCATCACTGCAAAGGACATAAGAGAGGATGAGCATATATCTAAAGCAGTATTAGAGGCCAAGAAGAAGGACAGGGCCGAAGAATATCAAAAGTTAAAATAGATTTTTATTTGTTATAATGGAGAGTGGTGAATATATGCAATTGGATGAAACTGACTTGTTTCTTAAGGATAATTTCATAGACGAGCTTATTAGCGATGTAAATTCAATATACAACGAAATTTGCAAGATTCCTAGAGGGATTATTAACGATTCAATCATTCAGTTTTTATTTAGCGGTAAGGATATAGAATTTCATGTTTTTCCTAAAATAAAGCCAGAATTTTGGGATCTTATCGAGTATTTTCCTTCCAGAATTGCTCTTTCTCCAGTATTATTATTTTCTATGATGCAGGATATGATGTATTGCCAGAATCATAATTTTTCAAGATTAATATCCCAATATAGCGCTAAATTTCCAATTAAATCCATCAATTTCGAAATTTGGATCAGTATAGTTGTTGAATCAGCAGTGATTTCTCCAATGAATCTCCCACACTTATTATGTTCGGTCTACAGTAATATATTTTACTCAGAAAATCCAGATTGCAAGATCAATGAATGCTTAGCTCTGCTTTTTCTTTTAGCAATCTCGCTTATGAATGAAAAGGGATTTCCCATCAATTTCATGGAGTCATTAAATCGTGCCAATGTTTTCAATATCGATTCTATTTCGGCAAATAACATTGTTGGCTTGGTTTTAGCGAACATTGAAATCAAAAGATTATCATCTTTGATTGATATTCTTGATCCAACCCTCTTTAACCACCCTCTTACAGATGCGATTTATCGTCATGTAATATGCTCATCTCTCCAGCATCCTATTGTATCAAATGTGGAAGATTTCCTAAGTAATATATCTGGAATAATGTCTTCTTTCAAATTTCATTGCTTGAAGACACCATCTTTTCGTTCTATAGCATCAATTTCGCTCACATGCATCGCCAAGTACTCCTTATACATATCACATAATACAGAGAATGTTGAACACAAAATTTTCCTAAAAAATATTCCAAAACTTCTCCAATTTAGATGGGATGGAGTGGAAATGTCGGAAGTATTCAGATTAACCGAGCAAATTGCTGTAATTACAAAGCTTTTTCAGCTACTAGAACATAGTAAATTGTGAGTTTTTTAATCGATGGAAAGCAAGATTAGGGATGTGTTGTTGAAGGACGAATGGAAGGGAGTTGAGTTTCCGGATTATCCCAATAATCATGAAGGCTTTCTTAAAATGGATTATTCACCCGATTATGGTTTTATAATGAACTGTTTAAAATATGCAATTGAGAATTCTGAGTATTCAGTGCGAACACTCAGGCTAACCGACGTTTTTATAGAAAAGAATCCATCTAATCAAGTAATTTTCGATATTCGGAGGAGAGCTTTGGAGGCTTTGGGTTTTGATCCATATGAAGAGTTGAAAACTTTAGATGAATTCATGATGTCGAACATTAAATGCTACCAGTTTTGGTGCCATAGGAAATGGCTGCTTTCTAAGATTGATCAATACCTCGAATCTGAAGAACAAAGTGTTTTCAGGATTTTAGTTCAAGATACTAAGAATTTTCATGCATGGCAGTTCATTATATGGTTTGTTAGGCAATTTAAGAAGCCAGAGCCATTTATTCAAATGATTAAGGATGTTTTACGATTCGACATAAGGAACAATTCAGCATGGTCGGCTTTAGAAACCATAATTAGTAATATGAAGCTCCAATTTTCTGATTATTTAGATTACGCAAAACTTGCTTTTGAAAGAAATACATCTAATTCCTCTGCAGGAATGTTTCTCAGGTTTTTAGCAATCAATGATCCTTCATTGTTTGATCCGATTTATGAATTTATTGAAGGAAAGCTTAAGCAAGAGCCCGATAATTGCTTTCTTCTATCATTATTGGTATTACTGAATAAGAATAGGAACAATATGGTTACAGTTAAGGAGATGGTTCCAAGAATTTTAGCACAACAGCCACGTTTACAAGTATTCTGCGATCAAATAGACCAATAAAACACTTTTATATTTACTTTTCTTCATCTCCATCAAGAGGATATGTCCTTTCGGAGTCAAATCCGTGCTTATCTCCACATGATCTGAATGGAACATCAGGAATAGGACCTGTTGGTAACAAACCTGTATTCAATGTTGGTGTGTATAAATCAGGAACTCTAAAGCCTTTGCATACAATGAATGATTCAACAGATGAAAGCCTCGACGCTCTTGGTTTAGCCATGATAATCTCACTGAAAAAACACCCTATATTAGAATACAAAGAAGGAAGACATCTTGTTCGAAAAACTTTAGAAATGAAAGTACCGCCTTCCTTTAGCATCATTGAAGCAATTGCAAGAGATGCTCTAACGATGCTGTGTTGAACATATTCATCGTACTCAATTCGGCCTATTGTATCAGGTGCTCCATCAGCCATCACCAAATCAGCCTTTTCACCACCAAAAAGCTCAATTACTCGCATTGCCGTCGATTCAGAAGTGATATCTCCCCTTAATTGGTATACTCCTGGAATAGGCTCTATCTCTCTTAAATCTATCGCAACAATCATCCTTTTCTCACTTTCTGGTATAACTTTGGCAGCAACCTGAGACCAAGAACCGGGGGCGGCACACAAATCAACAACTTTATTAACACCAGAAAAAACATTCAGCTCTTCATCTATTTGCATTATTTTATAGGCCGAACGAGCTCTCCATCCTTCCTCAGCAGCAGTCTTTTTATAAACATCTCGGCGAGAAATCGAAGCTTTCATGCTGGTAAATGACACTTTTAACATGGAACTCTCTGTTTTAGATGATCTTGATACGAAAGAGCGTGTTTTTTCTTCAAATGTTGTTGTAATTGGGCCTCTGAGGTTTTTGGAACCATATGAATTTGTTTTCAAATGCAGATCAAAAGGAAGATGGTATAATAGAACGTTAAAAGATGTTTTTTTGTCTGAATTTCAATACATGGATGAAAATATGATAGATGATAGAGTTAAATCAGGGAAATTACTTGTAAATGGTAAAAAAGTTGGCATTGATTATGTAATACAGGAGCATGATTTCATTGAAAACACTTCTATTCGCAAGGAATCTCCAATATTTAATGTTCCTGTCAAAAGAATTGGCGAGACAGATGATTTCATTGCATTTTTTAAACCCTCATCAATGCCTGTTCATGCAACAGGAGGGTATTTTTATAACTCAATGGTCAAGCAAGTTGAAAAGAGGTACTTTCCAGTTCATCGGCTTGATAAAGTGACATCTGGCATTGTGATCATGGCAAAAAACAAAGAAGCAGCACATCGATTTCGACTACAGATGATCGAAGAAAAGATACACAAGACATATGTTGCTCGAGTCAAGGGTGTTTTTCCATCAGAAGAAGTAATAGTAGATAAATCTATTCAAGATTCATCCGAATATCGTGCTAAAAGGGAGACTGGTGAAGATGGGAAAGAGAGCAAGACTATATTCAAGCTTATTAAAACAAATGGCAATGAAAGCATTGTTGAATGTCATCCATTAACTGGAAGAACACACCAAATTCGAGTTCATTTGGCACATATTGGTTTTCCAATTTCGAATGACTCGACATATAATGGGAATCCAATTAGTCTAAATCATGATATTGTGTCATCAATCAACATAGCATTAGAAAGAGGACTGATAGCAAATGATGTTGAAGAACAATTTAAAACCAATCAATATGCATTCGAGATATGGCTGTGTTCTATTAAGTATGAATGCGACGAGTTTTGTTTTGAAGTAGATCTTCCAGAATGGACAAAAATTTAAGTAGATAATATTTATTCTAGTTTAGGTTTTGTTGACTCTAATAGAGTTCTTGCAAGTTCTCTAATTCGAGGATCTTCTCCTTCATCGCTTCTTATTGTAATTATATGCATAAATCTATCAAAAGAACCTGCCAAATGGGATTCCATAATAGGGTTGGTAATAAGGGCACCAAGAAGTTTGATTGCTGCAAATCTAACTTCACTGTTATTATGATCTGAAAAGAATGATGCAATATCAAACAGAGTTTCCCAATGTGGATCTATACATGGATTTGATTTAGTCTGGAAAACAAATACAAAAAGAGCATGAATTGCTATTTTTTCTTCTTCTTGTCCAAAATGTTTTGACAAAAGTTTGCCTAAATATCCTTTTTTAACAAAAATTTCACAATCATTTGGCGAATATTTCTGGAATGCAGGTAATAGCATCATAAACATCTTTTTAGGATCATTATGTTTTAATGCATACGTAATGTATCTATCTCTATCACTGAAGAAGAAAGCATCGCATACGGGTTCAAATAGTTCAGAAGGAATACTATCAAATACTTTTTCGAACTCATCACATACATAAGGGATTGGCAATGGATGAATATTTCCAGCAATGCAGATAATATATAAATTCATTTTGTCCATTAAACCCATTTCAATAATTTGAGGCATAACAAATTGAGGAGAAAACCTTGCCAAAATTTCTGCACGAAGTTTCATTATTGGTCTTTGTTCATCAATTCTTACATTAAGAAGATTAAAAATTGGAGAAGCAACGGTTTCTCTTCGAAGGAAAAAATCTAAAGGCTGGGAACGAAGGACTAATAATGGAGCCAATGAATCAAACATATTTTCGGTCTTTTTCCTTAGTTTTGTTAAGATAGCAGATATTAATCTAGTTTGATCATAAATCGGAGAAGACTTTGATATAAAAGATACTATAATTTCATTCTGAGGGTCTTCCCACAACCGAGATAAAACTGGAGTAGGATCAAGGAACAGTTTTCCTTCATATTCTTTCGCCCAATTTTCAACCAATCCTAAGACTCTTTCTGCCGATTTCTTATCATTCATCATAGCTCCAATTGCTGCAGGCGAGTTAGGAACGGTACCTGTTGTTAATGCATAATCAAGGATGATTTTCAAGAGATTTTCGGGATCTTCACACTTTTCCATAATAAGCTTAATTGATGCTGATGCGGTTGACCTTTTCTTTTCATTTGGATCGGAAAGCATTCTCATTAATGAAGGCACAATGAAAGTTGTGGATGTTGATGCAAATAGTTTTGGTATATCAACTCTCACAGATATGGCATCATCACCAACCAATGGAATCAAATTAGAGGCTATCAGATTCAAAACAGAAGCTTCAATCTTGCCATCAACGATTTTTTGCAAAAGGGCAAGAGCGTTCTTTCTTGATTGAGGTTTATCTGAAGACAATAGGGGAAATAGTTGAGGTACGCATTTTTCTGGATTCGAGAGTGACATCTCACATAAAAAAGTAAGTGCAATATCAGTCAATTCATCGCTTTGTTCAAGAATTGAAGACAAAGAAGACGGATCAAATGAGGCCATCTCCTTACCATGTATACCAAAACGAAAGATCGCTCGTGCAACATTCCTTATTGATCTATTATCTGCGCTCAATGCGACTGTAATAACAGAAGAAAAGTCGCCCTTTTGTCGAGATATTGACGCTATTTCACTTCTAAGGTGTTCTTCATCAAATCGACCCAATGATAGACCAAAAGAAATCCATTCCATTGTTTTGGTAAATGGAGATTCAACAATCTGAGTCCAAAGAGCCAGTGTTGATTCTGAAGAAGGAGGAATATCCATCCTAAGTTTGGCTATGATTTTCGAATAGGATTTATCATTTTTGATTTGAAGAGCAAGTTCAGATGCTGATGCTGAAGATATTTTATAATCTTCAGAGAACCATGTGCTGAACCTTTCAATAGACTTGGTCAATCCATCGAAAATCATATCAGATGCAGATACAGCAAAAATCATTGTATTAAACAACTCCATTTCAAAGACCGAAGGTTTTTGGGAATTAAACTGAGATACAATGATGGTAAGTGGCTGATTAAGTTCTTGGCAACATGAAAAAATTGCCAATGATCTAATCAAAATAGACGCTCCCATTGCTCTTCTTTTCTCAGATGTTCCTTTATCCCAGCTTTCGAAAACACTTAACAGAAGTTCATCAAATTGTTTGGGTACTTTTTCATGGATCCAGTTAGCTACATCTAAAAGAGGAGTTCTCTTTGATTTCTTTGCACTTTTGGTAATCTGCTCAAAAATAGGAAACATAATAAATTTTGGATCTTTTTGCATTTTATCAATCATCCAAGAGCAAGCTTCATCAAGTTTCGACTCTTTACTGCCTTTCAGTTTATCGTGATTTTTCAAGATTAAGTCAAATGAATTCCCTAAACCAAATGTATCTTCACTAATTTGCATTTTTTAAAAGTGTTCCAATTTACAAAATATTCGTGTTATTTTTCTCACTGTGGTTCTTTAAGCAAAATTCCCTTAATGGGTTTAATTATATCATTGTATGGCTTCATCTTTCGGATGAAAAGCCAAGTTGGGAATTATAAATAATCAATGAGAGTATAATTTACATATATCTCTATTTATTAAGAGAGTTTTGTTAGATTTGCAGATACAGCATCTAGGAAATGTATTGTTTTCATAGCATTTTTCTTTATAGCTATTTGTCTTACTGTTGCTATTGCGAACAAAACTCTTTCTTTTG